>Ga0209211_10008873_pt1 | contig 13603 bp, 11 predicted proteins | sample RifGroA2_FD_183992 | JGI IMG/M metagenome (GOLD analysis project Ga0209211, IMG submission 183992) | Groundwater microbial communities from Rifle, Colorado, USA - Groundwater A2 (SPAdes) (version 2) | ecosystem: Environmental > Aquatic > Deep subsurface > Groundwater | place: Rifle, Colorado...
TTAAACATAATTCTTGCGGTTGGTTATCGTACTAATTCTGCGCGAGCCATACAATTCCGCCAATGGGCGACCAAAACTTTGCGTCATCACATCGTAGAGGGCTATACCATAAATAAAAAACAACTCGCCAAGAATTATGAAAATTTTCAAAAGGCGGTAGACGACATAAACAAGCATCTTCCCTCCGGCGGACAAGTGGATGCCAAAGACGCTTTGGAGTTGGTTAAAATTTTTGCGTCCACTTGGCTTTCACTTGACGCTTACGATAAATCAGAATTGCCTAAAATCGGCGCGACAAGAAAACAAGTCAAAGTAAATGCTGACGAGTTCACCAAGGTCTTGGCCAATTTCAAAACAGAGCTTATTCTTAAAAAAGAAGCTGGAGAATTATTCGGACAAGAAAGGCAGGTCGGCGGCGTGGCGGGAATCATCGGCAATACATTTCAATCTTTCGGCGGAAAAGATCTGTATCCGACGCTGGAAGAAAAAGCGGCGCATCTCCTGTATTTTATGGTCAAAAATCATCCATTCACGGACGGCAACAAACGCTCGGGTGCGTTTGCTTTTGTGTGGTTTTTGCAAAAAGCCAGACTGCTTGATGTCAAGCGATTGACTCCGGAAGCCCTGACCGCTCTGACGCTTCTTATCGCTGAAAGCAATCCCAAAGACAAAGAAAGAATGACGGGATTAGTATTAATGATTTTGAAGAAATAACTAATGCCCTCGGCATGCTGGCTTGCCCCGTTTATGCCAACCCGCTTCGCCAAAGCTTCACGCCGAAGGCGAGGCTCGCCAATGGCGGCAGCGAGGCGAGTGATGCATAATTACGGGGCGGCGGGATTGCTTAAATAAAAATTATGTTTGAACAAGCGTTTAAAAATATTGACAATATTCTTCATACCGATTCCGGTTCAGCGACCGAGCTGGATTATGTGGAGCAAACTTCGTGGATTTTGTTTTTGAAATATTTGGACGACTTAGAAGAAGATAAAAAGAAGGCGGCTGTTTTGTCAGGGAAAAAATATGAATATATCTTATCTCCGGAATATCGCTGGAATAATTGGGCTTGTCCAAAAAATGGCCATGGGAAACTTGATCATAACAAAGCGCTTGACGGCGATGATCTGAAAGATTTCGTAAATAACAAACTTTTTCCCTATCTCAAAAAGTTTAAGGCGGAAGATCCAAATACGATTGAATACAAAATCGGTGAGATATTCAGCGAGCTCAAAAATAAAATTTCCAGCGGTTACAAATTGCGAGAGATTTTGAATGTGGTGGACGATATGCATTTCCGGCTTTACGAGGAAAAGCACGAGCTTTCGCATCTCTACGAAGCCAAAATCAAAAATATGGGCAACGCCGGTCGAAACGGCGGAGAATACTATACGCCACGCCCGCTCATCAAAACGATTGTCAAAGTAGTCGCTCCAAAAATTGGCGATACAATTTATGATGGCGCCTGCGGAAGCGCAGGATTTTTAGTGGAAGCCTACAAATACTTGACTGAAAATCAATCAAAACTAACTTCCGGCCAAATGGCAATTTTACAGAACAAAACTTTTTACGGCAAAGAAATAAAATCCCTCGCCTACATCATTGGCATTATGAATATGATTTTGCACGGCATTGAAGCGCCGAATATTCGCCATATGAATACGCTGGCGGGAAACATTAATGATATTCAAGAAAAAGATCGTTTTAATATTATCCTTGCCAATCCTCCTTTTGGCGCAAAAATTGGCACGGAATTACAGCAAAATTTTCCAATAAAATCAAGCTCGTCAGATAATTTATTTATTCAACATTATATAAAAATCCTCAAAGCCGGAGGTAGAGCCGGAATTGTTATTAAAAATACTTTTCTTTCCAATACGGATAATGCGAGTGTTTCGCTTCGCAAATTGCTTTTGGAAAATTGCAATCTGCACACGGTTTTGGATTTGCCGGGCGGGGCTTTTCAGGGCGCGGGCGTGAAAACTGTGGTTTTGTTTTTTGAAAAGGGATCGCCAACAAAAAAAGTTTGGTTTTATCAGCTAAACCTCACTCACAATCTCGGCAAGGGTCAGCCACTCTGTGAAAATGATTTGGCAGAATTTGTGGAATTGCAAAAGACAAAAGCCGACACCTCCAACTCGTGGTCAGTAGAAACTCTTGCCCTGAGCCAGTCGAATGGGTTTGATTTGTCCGTAAAAAATCCAACCAAAAGCAATGAAGTGATTTTGCGCGAGCCGAAGGAGATTTTGGAGGAGATGAATAAATTGGACAAAGAAAGCGAAACAATATTACTAAAAATAAAGTCTAAATTTTAATTTTATGAATGAGCTTATAAATATAAAGGTAATTCAAAAAGATTTTAACGGCGAGAAGAAAAGATTTGTAAACGCCAGAGAGCTTTATAAATGGCTGGGCGTAGGCAGAGACTTTTCTACATGGATAAAAGATAGAATTGATAAATATGATTTTGTGGAAGATTTAGACTATTTTATATCCATCCCCCAATTTGGGGATGGAAAAATTGGCTTAAATAAGGTAAAAATTAAAGACCCAAAAACTGGAAAAGTTGTGGCAAAAGAATATGTTCTCTCTGTGGATATGGCTAAGGAGTTGGCAATGGTGGAAAATAGCGAGATTGGCAAAAAGGTCAGGAAATACTTCATTCGAGTAGAAAGCGATTTCAAAAAGGTGATGCGGATTGCGACGATGGACCCGAAGTTTATCAATCAACTCTCAAGTCAATTTTTTGAAACACGGGAAGAAACAAAAGAATATCGCCGAGATTTTACGGACTGCATAAAAGATTTTGCGGCAGTGAAAAATTACGGAACTTATACGGATATGCTTTATAATTTTTTATTTCTGGAAAGAGCTAAGGAATATCGAAAGCTTTTGAATCTGGTAAAAAAAGATTTGACGAGAAATTCGATGTATGAAGAAATAATTTTGATCGTTGGCGCTTTTGAAACCGGCTTGGCCGGAGAAGTTGTGAAGAAATTTAAAAAGTTAGGCCGTTTGTTGACGCAAAAAGAGTTTGATAAAATATTTAAAGAATTTTCGGCGCAAAGGAATTGGTCGGTTTATCAAAAAAGGGCGCGGAATATTATGGCGACTTATGATGAAGAATTGCGCAGAATCAAACACCCGAAGTTGATTGATTATCGAAAAGAATTCAGTCAGGAGGATATACAAAAACTTATTGGATAAATTTAATAGCTTTGCGCGAGCCGAAGGAGATTTTGGAGGAGATGAATAAACTGGATTCAGAGAGTAAGAAAATTTTAGATAATATCAATCAATTTTTATAATTATGGATAATACTGAACAGAAAATTAAATGCCCTAAATGTGGAGAATCAATCTCGATTGATGATGTTTTGACGCACCAAATTGAGGAAAAAATTAAAAAAGATTTTGAAACAAAACAAAAGGTAAAAGAGGCGGAGCTAGAGCAGAAAGAAGCAGATTTAAAGAAACAAGCTGATGCGCTTGCCACGAGTAAAAAAGAAATTGATTCGGTCGTCGCAAAGCAAGTAAACGATAAAATGAGCGAAGAAAGATTAAGGCTCTACAAAGATGCCAAGACCGAAGCTGAAAAAGAGCAAAGTGCAAAAACAGCCCTCCTTGAGGAGCAACTCAAAAGCAAAGAGGAAAAATTGGCTCAAGCCACCAAAAATGAGATTGAATTACGCAAAGAAAAAATAAAACTGGATGAGGAAAAACAGGCATTCGAACTAGAGAAAATGAGACAATTGGAAGAAGCAAAAAAGACAATCATTGAAGAGGCAAACAAGAAAGCAACCGAGGAACAGCAATATGTTATTGCTCAACTAAAAAAACAGCTAACCGATGCGACAAAAGCCAAAGATGATTTGGCTAGAAAGCTTGAACAGGGATCGCAACAAACACAAGGCGAGGTTTTAGAATTGGAGCTTGAAGAAATCTTAAAAGCAGAATTCCCACAGGATGAAATCGTGCCTGTACCAAAAGGCGTGAAAGGTGCCGATGTTGTTCATAAAATTATTGATCGTTCCGGTCGCTTATGTGGGCAGATAATTTGGGAATCGAAAAAAACCAAGGCATGGAGCGAAGGATGGATTCAAAAACTTAAAGATGATCAACGGGCAATCAAAGCCGATTTAGCAGTGATTGTTTCAATAGTTTTACCGACAGATGTAAAAGGATTTTCACTTCGTGACGGTGTTTTTGTTTGTGATGTAAAATTGGCTATCAATTTAGCTTCTTTACTAAGATACGATTTATTAAAAGTTTCCGAAGCAAACAGAGCTTTAACTGGGAAAGATGAAAAAAGAGATGTGGTTTACGCTTATGTAAATAGTGTAGATTTTAAGCAAAGAATTCAAACTATTGCGGAAGCTTTTATTGAAATGAAAAATGATATTGATAAAGAAAAAAGATCATATCAAGCCATTTGGGCAAAGAGAGAAAAGCAAGTTCAAAGAGTCATAGATAATACATTCGGAATTTATGGGGATTTAAAGGGCTTAACTGGCGGGACTATGCAAGAAATTAAGTTGCTTGAGTTGAGCGAAGAAGATGCTACTGAATAATTATGAAATTTAACTGGCAAACAAAAAGACTCGGAGAAGTTTGTTGTATAAGCGCTGGAAATTCTGCTCCACAAAAGAAAGAATTTTTTATTGATGGGAAATATCCATTTTTTAGAACTTCTGATGTAGGAAGTACCCATATTGGTAAAATAACAAATTCAAATGATCGTCTTAATGAAAAAGGAATTAAAGGCTTAAAATTATTCGAAAAAGGAACAATCCTTTTGCCCAAAAGTGGCGCCTCAACTTTTTTAAATCATAGGGTTATTTTGGGAACCGATGGTTATGTTTCCAGTCACTTGGCTACAATAAAAACTGATGAAAAAATATTAAATAATAATTATCTATTTTATTTTTTGCAAGAGATTAAAGCTCAGGATTTGATTCAGGATCATAAATATCCATCCCTAAATTTGCCAGTTATAGGCGGGATTGAAATTTCCTATCCGGAATCTATTCCCGAACAAAAACGCATAGTGAAAATTTTACACGAGGCATTTGAAAAAATTGAAAAAGCAAAAGAAAATGCGGAAAAAAATCTCCAAAACGCCAAAGAGCTTTTTGAATCTTATTTGCAGAGTGTTTTTAGTAATTCTAAACATGAGAAAAAATCATTAGGAACTATTTGTAAAATTATTGGTGGAGGAACACCATCGAAAGCGGGAAGTAATTTTGCTAAATTTTATAATGGAAATATTTTATGGGCTACAGTTAGAGATATGAAAAACGACATAATCATGGATACTGAACATAAAATAACAGAAGATGCAGTTAAAAAAAGTTCAACAAATATTATTCCCAAAAATAATGTCGTTATAGCTTCGCGCGTAGGATTGGGGAAAATATGTTTTTTAAAAAATGATACTGCTATCAATCAAGACCTAAGAGGCATTATTCCACTTAATCTTAATAATCTTTCTGTAAATTATTTGTTTTGGTGGTTTAAAAGTATCGCTAAAATTATTATTCAAAATGGTTCAGGCGCAACTGTACATGGCGTAAAATTACCTTTCATAAAAAGTTTAGAGATTTCATTTCCACCTCTCACCGAACAAAAATCTATTGTCGCCAAACTTGACGCGCTTTCCGCCGAAACCAAAAGGCTGGAAGCAATTTATCAACAAAAGTTGACGGATTTGGAGGAGTTGAAGAAATCTATGCTAAATAAAGCACTTAGTGGGAAGTTGTAATGTTTATATGCATCTTTTTTTAAATGTAAACAAAGCATGGTAGTTTGTATACATTTTGGGATAGGGATAGGTATAAAATATGTATAGTTAAGGTATAATTAGACCTATTGACATAGGTATAGAATAGGTATAGAATAGGTATAATTAGACCTATTATAAAAAATATGATCTTCAAATTAGAAAAACCGAATTTATCAGGAATAAGCGACGAGCAAATTTCCAAGGCATTTACTGGCGATAACAAGGCAGATGTTTTTGATTTTATTAAAAAAACGATAGATTCAGAATATTTATATTGGGATAAGATGAAATATAAAGAGCCATCTCCAAAAGCAATAACAAAAGAAGTCCTTTGGAGGGTTGTAAAATTTATTCGTGAATCCCAAAGTTTTAAATCGGTAATTAAAGATAAAAATGGGGAAAACTTTAAATGGCTTAAATTAAACTATTTTGAAGAATTCTTTCATGAACTAGACATGAACACCGGCGGTGAAATTTTCGTAGAAAGAAGCAGTGTTGATATTGCCAATAAACAGAAACTAATTACCAGAGGAATCATGGATGAAGCAATCGCATCTTCTCAACTGGAGGGGGCTGCAACTAGTAGACAAGCGGCGAAAAAAATGTTGAGAGAAGGCAGGAAGCCAATAAATAGGTCGGAGCATATGATTGTGAATAATTATAATTCTATGAAAGCCATAGAAGATAATTATAAAGATAAGGCAATGAGTATGGATTTGATATTAGAATTACATTCACTTATTACAAAAAATACTTTGGATTCTCAGAATGAAAAGCCAAGACTAAGAAAAGATGGTGAACCCGTTTGCGTTTCCGATAAAAGTGACGGTGTTATTTATTATGAAGCTCCTAACATAAATTTTGTAAAGGAAGAATTAGATAAATTAGTTAAATTTGCAAATGACGAATATGAAAACCAGCCGTTTATTCACCCGATCATAAAAGCAATCATGATACATTTTTGGATGGGTTATTTGCACCCATTTACTGATGGTAACGGTCGTCTCGCTAGGTTGTTGTTTTATTGGTATCTAATAAAAAGGGGATATTGGGCTTTTGTTTATTTACCAATATCAAAGATTATTAAAAGGTCGCCAAAACAATATATAATGGCCTATGTTTATAGCGAGCAAGATGATAATGATTTAACTTATTTTTTAGATTATAATATCAGAAAAATAAAATTAGCTGTTGAAGACTTTAAAAAATATTTAGATGGGCAATCAAAAAGAAATTCACAAATGAAAAAAAGATGTGACGAAAAATATGAATTAAATATTAGGCAAGTTCAGTTGTTGCAATATCTATATGGCGATAATGAAGGAAGAACAACGCTTACTGCTCACATGAATGTTAATCAAATAGCTAAAATGACAGCAAGTAAAGATTTAAAGGATTTAGAAAAAAAAGGTTTTTTAATGTCAACTAAACAGGGTAGATATATTTATTATTATGGCACAGATAAAATAAATGAACTGTTTAATTAATAACTATGAACGAATCAGAAACAAGAGCCGAATATATTGACCCAAAACTCAAAGCCAGCGGATGGGGTGAAATAGAAGGATCAAAAGTCTTGCGTGAATTTCGCATTACCGACGGCAAAATCCAAACCGGCGGAACGCGAAGCAAACCGGAAATTGCCGACTATGTTTTGGTGCATAAAAATCAAAAAATAGGCGTTATAGAAGCCAAGGCGGAAGATTTGCCGGCTACCGAAGGCGTGGCTCAAGCCAAAGCGTATGCCGAGAAATTGCACATTGCCTATACCTACGCCACCAACGGCAAAGAGATTTATGCGATATCCATGAAAACTGGCGAGGAAGGTGAAGTTGCTGATTTCCCAACACCTGACGAACTATGGAATAAAACATTTTCTGACTGGAACGAATGGGAAGAAAAATTTGCCAGCGTGCCAAACGAAGGCGAATACGGCAAGCGTTATTATCAAGAAATCGCTATCAATAATGTTGTAAATGCGGTGGCGGAAGAAAAAGACCGAATACTTTTGACAATGGCGACCGGAACAGGAAAAACGGCAGTGGCTTTTCAAATCGCTTGGAAGCTTTTTCAAACAAGATGGAATTTGAAGCGAGATGGCGCGCGCCGACCGCGAATTTTATTTTTAGCCGATAGAAATATTTTAGCCGATCAAGCGTTCAATGCATTTTCCGCATTTGATAAAGATGCGCTGGTGAGAATCAATCCTTTGGATATTCGGAGACATGGCAGGGTGCCGATGAGCGGAAGCGTCTATTTTACAATTTTTCAAACTTTCATGAGCGGACCGGACGGAACGCCGTATTTCGGCGATTATCCGACGGACTTTTTTGATTTTATTATCATTGATGAGTGTCATCGAGGCGGTGCAAACGACGAAAGCAACTGGCGCGGTATTTTGGAGTATTTCTCGCCTGCTGTTCAGTTAGGACTTACCGCTACGCCGAGACGACAAGACAACATTGATACTTACCGCTATTTTGGCGAGCCGGTTTATACCTATTCGCTCAAAGAAGGCGTGAATGATGGATTTTTAACACCTTTCAAAGTCAAAAGGATCAAAACCACACTGGATGATTATGTTTATACTTCGGACGACCAAATTATTGAAGGTGAAGTGGAAGAAGGTAGAATCTATGAGGAGCCTGACTTTAATAAAATTATTGTTATCAAAGAACGCGAAGCTAAAAGAGTTCGAGTGGTTTTGGATGAAATCAATCAAAATGAGAAAACGATTATTTTTTGCGCTACGCAGGATCATGCCTTAGCCGTGCGAGATTTGGTAAATCAAATGAAGGAAAGCAAGGATCCAAATTATTGCGTAAGGGTAACGGCTAACGATGGCGCTCGCGGAGAGCAATTTTTGCGCGAATTTCAAGACAATGAAAAAACAATCCCAACCATTTTGACAACTTCACAAAAGCTTTCAACGGGAGTAGATGCGCGCAATATTCGCAATATTTTTTTGATGAGGCCGGTCAATTCCATGATTGAGTTTAAGCAGATTATCGGACGCGGAACCAGACTTTTTGACGGCAAAGAATATTTTACTATTTATGATTTTGTGGACGCTTATAAACATTTTTCCGACCCAGAATGGGACGGCGATCCGGTAGAAGAAGCGGGAGAAGAGGAGCGGAAAGAATTTGAGTATCCAAAAGAGGCGAAAGATACAAGCTTAATTATCAAGGACGCAAATCAAACAGAACCAAGAACGAAACTAAAAATCAAATTACGAGACGGCAAAGAACGAGAAATACAGCATATGATTTCAACCTTATTTTATAGCGCTGACGGCAGACCGATTTCAATTCAAGAATTTATGGATAATATGTTTGGCGCTATGCCGGAATTTTTCAAAGACGAAGAAGAGCTCCGAAAAATTTGGTCAAATCCAACAACTCGAAAAGCATTTTTGGATAGTATTGCGGAAAAAGGTTTTGGCAAAGACGAATTAGAAACACTGCAAAAGATGATTGATGCTGAGCAAAGCGATCTCTTTGATGTTTTGACTTATGTATCGTTTTTAACACAGCCAATCTCTAGAACACAAAGAGTGGAACAATCAAAAGACAAAATTTTTAAAGGATTGGATGAGAAACAAAAAGAGTTTTTAGATTTTGTGCTATCTAAATACGAAGAAAAAGGCGTTGAAGAACTTGATGAAGAAAAATTGCCGGTACTGCTTAACTTAAAATACCACGCCATTGCCAACGCCGAACAATCGCTTGGAAGTGTGGATAATATTAGATCGATTTTTTTCGCTTTTCAGAAAAATCTGTATGCGAAAGCGACTGTAAGGTAAATAACTTTATGGAACACTACAAGCATACACAAATTGGTTACTTGATACTGGTTATCACGCTCGTCATGCTGGTTCTTTTTGCGTGGCTTCAGATCACGGCCAGGGCTGAACCTCCTTCGTATGACTCCGGCGCCAATTTTGCCATTACCGCCATAATGGCATTAATTCTGTTTATTCTTGTGTCGTTTTCGACGCTTACCGTCGTAATAGACAGACAGTTTTTAAAAATCCGTTTTGGCTGGGGTATTTTCCGAAAAAATTTTCCGTTAACCGATATCGCTACTGTCAGGAAAGTAAAAAATCATTGGTATTACGGCTGGGGTATTCGATTGTGGTTCCGGCCATATATGTGGATTTTTAATGTTTCCGGCTTTGACGCGATTGAACTCACCATGAAAAACGGAAAAATCTATCGCATCGGCACCGACGAGTCGGAAAAACTTGAGGACGCGATCAAGCAGATATTATTCAATCTCTAATTCGCGCGAATAGGCGAATAAGAAAAACAAAACACTAAGTGCTGTTTATCCGACGATCGTTTTTATAACGACAATTTTAATAAATGTCTGCGCCGCGACATTCCAACATTCTTGAGAATGTGAGAATGTTAAAATACCGAGCCAATCTCTAATTCGCGCGAATAGGCGAATAGGGCAAGGCGTGGTATAATGGGTATATGAAAGAATTGGAAAAACAACTCAAGGCGCTGGCCAATAAACGGCGGCTGGCTATCCTCAAACTGTTAAAAAGCAAGCAGCGGCTGGCGGTAGGCGATATTGCCGATGTTATCAAGCTTTCGTTTAAAGCCACTTCCAAGCATTTAGTCATTTTATATTCAGCCGGATTATTGGAAAAAGATCAAGTGAATTTAACTGTGCTTTATCGGCTGTCAAATGATTTACCATCCGGCATCAGTCATGTCATTACTATTCTCTAATCCCCGCCTTCCTTAAAACTGCGGCAGACAAGCGCGCCGTTTAGATTATTTATTAAATCTAAATTATGGCTGATTCGCAAAATAGAAAATACAAAATAATGTACTTTGAAGACGACGCGTCTCATTCAGGTTTGTATGGAACAAAACTGAAGATTGAAGGTTTCGAAGTTGTAGTTTGCGACAATCCCACCTCGGATCCGGTTGGCGCGGTCGTTAAAGTAATGCCCGATTTGATAATGATGGATCTTATAATGCCCGTAATGGACGGATTCGACGCGATCAAGCTATTAAAAAAGGACGAACGGACGAAGAATATTCCGATAATCATATTATCAAATCTCGGCCAACGGGATGAAGTGGAAAAGGGGCTCGCTCTCGGAGCCGCCGATTATTTTGTCAAAATTCACTATACGCCGAGCGATTTGATTGAAAAGATTAAATATCATTTGAATAACCCTAAACATTAAAATTTTGCGACTTACTGACAGCTATGCGCCGAAGAGTCTGCGCAAGCTGACTATTTTTTTAACTTCCTTTACTGTCATAATGTTTTCCATATATTGGACATGTTTTGCCAGCTTGAGTATTTTAATGAATTTCAAAGCTCTTATCAAAGGCAATATTAAAACAATCAAATCAATGGCGTTTTCTTTTATAAATTGTTTTGTAGTAAGACCGTTGATCGCGTACCATTTCAAAGTCAATGTAAGCAAGATGACTGCCCAGACAATCCAAGAGTAAATTTCAAAAACGGCATATAACGAACCTGGCAGCGGAACATATGTTTCCAGCATAAACATCGGAACGGTTATTACCGCGGCGGCCGAAATTTTCTTATCGTATTTTTCAATAAATTTTTCAATTTTCTTTTTCATATTTTTTTATTTTGTAATTTAATATATCAGTATAGCATATTTTTACAATATTGTCAAATATGGTATACTGATTTTGAAATATATGCATTATGCCAATTGACTTGAAAAAACCGCAATCAACCGATAAGGAACGGCTTAAATTTCCCGAAGTGGAAGATATTTTTCACGCTCCCGAATCGGCGGAAACCGCGGAAATCGGCAAAGCCGGAGAATCTGAAGGCGCTCCCCAAGCCGCTGAAGCCGCGTCGTCAATTCCGGCGGCCGAAGCTTTGCCGCAGGCGGCGCCGGCAGTTTTGCCGATTCAAAAAAGCCCGCTCCTTTTGGAAATTGAATCCATAATGGAGGAAAATTTGCGCGAAATTTACCAAAATATGCCGGATGAATTAAAGCAAAAATTTAATTCCGAGGGTGAAAAAACCGCCGGTGAAATAAATAATCTGATGCAGTCGCTCAAAGCCACGACCAAAAAACTGATTGAAATGCTGAAAAAATGGCTTTTGATCATTCCCGGGATAAATAAATTCTTTCTTGAGCAGGAGGCTAAAATCAAAGCCGATAAAATAATGGCCATTCAATTGTCTAAATTCCAAAAACAATGATTTCATTCTCTGATAACTTTCCATTGGTTGCGGCATTGATCTTGACCCCGTTTTTGATCGCAATATTGATTTACAGCTTGCGCTTTTATTTGCATTTGGCCACTCGGCACGACAAGGCATTGAAGAAAAAAGTTTTTCTCGTATCTTTGCCGCGCTGGACAGCGACCGATCAATCGACCAGGGGCGCTATGACTAAAGAAGAATTGGCAAGCGAGATTGCGAAAATGGAAAATGTTTTCGCGCAAATAGGCGGACTCTGGCCCGAACGGGGCATTAAAGCATTTTTTTCCGGACGGGGAGACGATATTTCTTTTGAATTGGTGGCGGACAAAAATCAAATATCTTTTTATGTGGCGGTCCCGCCGAAGCTTAATGAATTTATTGAGAGGCATTTGCACGCCCAGTATCCGCACGCTCTTATTGAAGAGGTCGGCGATTATAATATTTTCACGCCGTCCGGAATCGTGCTTGGCACGGAATTGATTTTAAGCAAACCCCAGATATTTCCGATCCTGACTTACCGGAAATTGGACGGCGATCCTCTCTCCGCCCTTACCCAGGCTCTTAGCAAATTGGTAGAGCCCAATGGCGCGGCCATTCAGATTTTGGTGCGAACCGCGCCCCCGGGCTGGCATAATTTGAGCAAGCGCGTCGCTCAGCAAATGCACCAAGGGAAAAAATTGCAAGAAGCGCTCAGGCTCGCGTCCGGAAATATCATCGTACAAATTTTAAATATATTTTTTCCTCCAGGGCAGACTAAAAAAAATGACGATAAATTAAATCAAGCCGAAAAACCATATGTGCTTACGCCGATGGAACAGGAAGTGGTGAAGGTGATTGAAGAAAAAAACAGCAAAGCGGGCATGGAGGTAAATATCAGAATCATCGCTTCTTGCGACACGATTGAAAAAACCAAAGAGGCGCTGGCCACTATCGTGGACAGCTTTGCGCCGTTTTCCCAATACGAATACGGCAATCAGTTCGGCCAGAAGAAAAGAAAGCAAGACTGGCTAATCAGAGATTTTATATACAGGGTTTTCAATCGCCGCCGATCTTTTATTCTAAATACCGAAGAATTATCATCCATATTTCATCTGCCGCATTACGCCATTGAAACGCCTAACATAAATTGGCTTTTGGCCAAGAAATTTTCGGCGCCGCCTAATTTGCCGCAGGAAGGAATTACGCTCGGAAAAAACAGCTATCGAGGCGATGTTTCAGTGATTCGCCTAAAACCAAAGGATCGCCAGCGCCATATGTATATCATCGGTTCCACCGGCACTGGAAAATCCGTACTATTGTCAAATATGGCGATCCAGGACATTCGAAACGGGCATGGTGTCGCGGTAATTGATCCGCACGGCAGTCTGGTGGACGATATTATAGGAAATATTCCGAAAGAAAGAGCCGAGGATGTGGTTTATTTTGATCCGTCCGATCTGGAGCGTCCGGTTGGCCTCAATATGCTGGAGGCGAATACTCCCAATGAAATGGATTTTGCGTCTCAAGAAATGATCTCAATATTTTACAAGCTGGTGAGCGATCCGGCGATGATCGGTCCGATGTTTGAGCACAATATGCGAAATGCCATGCTCACGCTTATGTCGGA
>Ga0209211_10008874_pt1 | contig 13603 bp, 9 predicted proteins | sample RifGroA2_FD_183992 | JGI IMG/M metagenome (GOLD analysis project Ga0209211, IMG submission 183992) | Groundwater microbial communities from Rifle, Colorado, USA - Groundwater A2 (SPAdes) (version 2) | ecosystem: Environmental > Aquatic > Deep subsurface > Groundwater | place: Rifle, Colorado...
AAGCTAGTAAAATACCCTGCCTGCCGTTCCTGCAAGGTTGGCCCTTTTAACAATTCAGCCACGGCCGCTCGCGCCAGAGCATTTGTTTCTGGCACATGCCTCTCCAATGGCATAGCCTTCAAGCATTCATCCTCGCCGGCGCTCGCCATTGAACCAAAATAAACTTCCACCACTTTAGTCGGCTGAATTGCCTGAAGCTGCAATGGTACTTTTACTTTATCTATCTCACTGCCGTCTTTAGCTGAACTTTGATACACCTGAAGCTCCAACCGTTCGCCAACAGCTACTTCTGCCCCAGCCAGATCAATAGTGGTAGAAAAACCGCCCCAAGTGCCAACATCGGGCGCATTGGCCGCAACAAATCCAGTCCAGATTGATTGACCCTTAGTATTCAAAACTTTCAGGCTGACATTATTTTCAAATACTCGGGCAATGCCACTAACGCTAAACGGACTGCTAATAACCGCGCGCTGAGGTGGCAGATAAACCATAATATTAGGCAAACCCTGAACTTCGCCCGTAAAATTCTCCACTAACCTTAAAGAGTTCAACAAACTAGTCATGTGGCTTACTTCCATTTTCAAAATTAAAAAACGATAACTGGTTAAACCAGCCTGGATTGGCTGGGGGTAAGTGACCACGGCCGCGGCCTGCCTCACTCCAGGCTGTGTTGGCTGAATAAGAACACCTGGCTGACCCGCGATTTGGGCAGTGGTTATTTTTGGATTTTGCCCGAAAGGTAAACTGGTGGATGAATTCAAGCTAGCTGCAATCTCGGTTAAAATTACCCCATCACCTGAAGTCGCCCCAATTTCAAACCAGCCACCATTGCCCTCAAAACGCCGTGGCAAGCCATCACCATCCAAAGGTTCAGGCGCAGGCAACCAAGCTGACGGGTAAGTTAATATTGCTTTTAAGCTCGGGTTAAAATAAACGGCTCTGGCTTCTGGTTTGTATTCCGCGACTTTACCAAAAAAATACAAGCCCGAAGCTACGGCGAGCAAAGCCAAAGCCGCACCGGTCCAGGCGTACCAAGCATGCTTATGGTGCTTGACGCTGGGATCTACAAAATTATCTGCCAAAGCTTTTAATGGTTCCATATGTAATAAAGTATACTTCTCACTTGTTAAACCGTTAAGTAACAATTAAATAACCCCATTCTTTTACGAATGGGGTTATATTAGATTTTTCTTTCAATTCCCTCTTGTATTCTTTTAATATTTTCCCTGTGGGTAAATATTATAAGCACCAATATACCAATAATAAATATGGTTACCTCAAAACTTTGTTGATTAAAGCCGCCATAAAATACTAACTTGATAATAACTGCTGTTATGGCAGCATACATTGATGCTCTGGAAACTTCCCGCTTGCGCCATAAAGTTAATAAGAATACCCCAATTATTATTACCGCAAACCAAATTGGCAGTAACTTTACTATTATTAGCCCGATTATCACCCCGAGTGAGGTAGCAACTGTTTTGCCTCCCTTAAACTTCAAGAAGATTGATTTGAAATGCCCCAGGATTGCTAAAGCGCCGGCAATAATGTAGTAACCAACCATTGGTTGGTTAAAAAGTATATTAACAAGAATTAAAGCTAATAAACCTTTGCCAGCATCAAATAAAAAAGTTGCTATTCCCCATTTTGGACCCAGGGTTCGCCAGACATTAGTAGTGCCAATATTACCGCTACCAACTTTTGTGATATCAACTTTATTTAATTTAGCGATCAAGTAGCCACCCGGGACTGAACCTAAGAGGTAAGAAAGAAGTATTAAAATGACAAATTCCATTTTTTCTCCCAATATTGTTTGTATTATGATTATTTTTATTGGCCCCATCTTATATCTAAATCGTTATTTTGGCAAGGCCCGCAGTAGCGCTAATTCCGTTTTAGCCATACTATACCTTTTCGTACGAAAAGGTATATAATAAAATGGGCTTTATTTTTAATTAAATCAATCATATGAGTATAACCGAACTGGAGCGCCATTTCCGCGCCGTAGCCAACCGCAAACGCCTGGAGATACTACTGCTCCTCAATCGCCAAGCCCCGCTCCCCCTTTATCAAATAGCTGCCAAAGTCCGGCTTTCCGTCAAATCGACCAACAAGCACCTAAGTCAGCTCCTGCACACTGGCTTTGTTGCCAAAAATCGCCAGGGACTATTTGTGCTCTACCGGCTTGAAGACGAAGCCAAACCGCTGGTAACCAAACTGCTAAAACTCCTCCTCTAAAAGATGTCGACGCCGGCACGTCACTGAACATATTCCTGGTTAAATCCCTTATGAACCTTTTCGTACGAAAGGGTTCATAAGGAAAAAGGGTTTTGTTGAAGGTGATAGTAAGATAATACTAAAGATGCTCCGCCAGCACGGGCGGAGCATCTTTTAACTCTTATTATTTTACTTCTTTATCTTTCTCAAGCGGAAGCGCTCAAAGAACGGTGCTAACCAGGAGAGATACAGCATACCGCCAATCGGCATGCCGCCAGTACGAGGCAGCTCAGTTTGCGCACCTAACACCTGCGGCGCTGGCGGAGTTACTCCACCACCTAAAGCAAAGGTATAAGTTGCAGTGTTATTGGAAACATTAGGATCGTTCTCACTAGAAATTGCGCTGCCAAAATTGGTAGTAGTACCACCAGCAACCAGAGTGCCCGTAAGCTGTAAGGTTGCGCTGGAGCCGACTGCCAAGGTACCAACTGTCCACTTGCCAGTGGTGTTGTCATAAGAGCCTTGTGAAGCAGTGGAACTGCTGTACGTAACTGAGGCTGGTAAAACATCAGTTACTACCACGTTGGTCGCATTGCTTGGACCGGAGTTACTTACAGTGACTGTGTAGCTGAAGACAGTGCCAGTTGAAGTTGGATCACCACCGACAACTGTTTTGGTCAAACTAAGGTCAGCTAGTGGGCTGCCACCACCGCCTCCGCCACCACCACCGCCTCCGCCGCAGTTAACCGTACAAGGAGGCGGCGGAGCTGGAGGATTAAAGGCGAACGGGCCAGCAATAGCAGTGTTCTCTACATTGCCGTTATTATCGGTCGCGTGCACAATGGCGCAATACACACCCAAATCCGCAGGCGTGAAATTTTGCGCCCAGGTAACCACCATCGGGTCGCCTGTGCTGGTCAAGCTTAATTGAACAAGTTCGATCTGTACGGCATCCTGCGGCAAGGGGTTGCAGGTTGTGCCGAAGAAACCACCTTCTGATTGCTCCCCAAAGAATCCTTCTCCCTGGGCGGTTTCGCCATCGACTATGCGATAGATCCCCATCTCCGCGCTAGCTACACCCGAACCACCTGGATTCGGGAAATCTTCTGAATTACCCGTAAGCGATAGCTCAACTATTTCCGTGGTAATAATCTGGTGATTGCGCTCATCGTCAAAGGTAGAAACCGGGGGTTCGGACTCAGGCGTATAGGTATTGTAGAATTCCACTAATTCATACGTACTGTCCAACAAAACTTCCATACTTCCATCCTGCGTATTGGCTGGCTGCCAATTGGGCTGCGGTACTTCTGTAACCGTGTAAGTGCCAAACGGCAAATCTGTAAACTGCACACAACCGGTTTCATCAGTTACATCCGATGCCTCATATTCATTTGGTCCAGTTATATCTATGGTCCAGCCTTGCAAGCCCGCTTGAGTAATGGCGTATGCAGTGTTGACGAAGAAATTCCGTATCTTATCAACAAAGCTGAGTAGCTCAGATTCATACTTACAAACCTCAATTGTTCCTTCGGTAGGAGCAATATCATCGTTAGTAATTGTGCAGGTAGCACTGCCGCCGTTCGGCACCACTACAGCAATACAATTATCGGAGCTTGTATTGTAACCAGCATCAGCTACCTCAGTTATTGTGTATGTACCAGCATCAACTGTTAATTGATTCTCACCCAGTGATGGATCTTGTCCATCTTCAGTAAACTGAATGGGCTGGTCTTGCCCAACTCGGAATGAGAAATCTCCAGCAGTAGAAGTGCCGGTTTGGCTGTCGTTTGTTACAACCTTTTTAACAATCAAAGTACCTGGCTGATCGTCATTAGTAATCGTACATGTAGCGTTTTGGTCTAATCCAAGTGTTATTTGATCACCACTATTTTGCACATCCCCAACACAGGACCATGTACCATTGGTGTAGCCCGTCACTGTAGTTTCAGAAAGCGTATAAGTACCAGCCTGGAATGTGCCATCGCTGGTTGCGCCACCAGCGCCAGATATAGTCGATAGACCAGAGGCCATCAATGTCCAATCTGCCGCCCCTTCTGTACCGCCATCATCCTTTATTACCTGCTTAACTAATGTTAATGAAGGCGGAATATCATCGTTGGTAATAGTACAGGTAACTGTGTCTCCCTCGTTTAATGTAATTTTATTACCGTTTTGTGAACCGCCAGTACAACCCCACTGACCAGGAGCATACCCGACTGGGCCATCCTCAGACAACGTGTATTCAGTGTTAGCTAATACAGTGTTAGCCTGCCCTTGAGTTACAGCTATTTGATCATAATAAAGTGTAAAATCTGACTCTTGTGCTGTACCACCATTATCTTTAGTAAGCTGCTTAACCAAGGTAAGGCCTGGCGCAATATCATTATTTGTTATGATACATACTTTATTATCACCAGGATTAAGTGTAACCGTACCATTAGCTGCACAATCTTCACCTATCGTACCCTGGTAACCAGTTAAAGTGGATTCGCTAACTGTATAAGTACCTACCGATAGTGGCTGTGGAATTGCCCAAGCTACTGGGTTGCTATTTATATAAGCTTGAAAGTCGCTTTGTATGGCATTACCACCATCATTGTTAACAAAGTTCTTAACAATCGTAAGAGTAGGCGCTATATCATCGTTGGTGATTGTACAAGTAGCACTTTCACCAAGCCCTAAGGTAATTGAATCACCATTTTGCGTACCACCAACACAAACCCAGGCGCTGGCTGTGTAACCAGCTGGACCTGTTTCATCCAAAGTATAAGTATCGGCTTTGAATAAGGCGCCGCTAGTAACTGGGGTAGTACCACTCAAATTAGTTGGTGATTGTCCAGTGCCAGTAGCTGTCAAAATCCAATCAGTCGCTAGTTCTTGACCACCATCATCAGGGATAAGTGTCTTTTGTAGGGTTAATGACGGAGCTATGTCATTATTTGTAATAGTGCAAGTTACATCTTGCCCAAGACCAACTGTAATATTATTGCCATTCTGCGTACCACCTGCACAAATCCAAGCAGACGAAGAATAACCAGCTGGGCCGCCAGATTCGCCTAGGGCGTAAGTGCCAGCTGCGAAAGTAGAATCACTCACCACTCCGCCAGCGCCGCTGATTGGTGTTGCGCCGCCTGTAGCAGATAAAAGCCATGCCGTTGCACTAGCTGTACCGCCATTATCATTTACAACACTCTTCACTAATGTAAGTGAAGGCACATCATCGGTGTTTGTGATGGTACAGGTCGCACTGCCAGCTGCTGGCACACTCACGTTCGTACAATTATTGTAAGCAGCTGTGTAACCAGGCTCAGCTACTTCAGTAACAGTATAAGTGCCTGCTGGAACAGTTAAATCATTCTGCCCGTCAGCCTCAAAGACCGTGGCCGAGCCACCATCTATTTGGAAACTGAAATCGTCAGCTGCCAAGCTGCCGCCGTTATTATTGGTTACCACTTTAACGATGCTGAGCGTACCTGTAGTAGGTACTGCATTTACAGCCGTTGTCTCGGTATCACTGTTATTAGTCGTCACGTTATCGAGCGTGGTCGCGGTAACGGTTGCAGTGTTGGAAAGCGTAGTACCGCTGGCACCGGCATCCACGGTCGCGTCAATGGTGAGTGTTGCGCTGGCACCGTTTGCTAGAGTGCCCACGGTCCATACTCCACTGGAATACGTGCCCTGCGAAGCGACATGGGAAACGTAAGTTAAGTCGGCAGGTAAAGTATCATTAACCACAACGCCGTCGGAAGAATCCGGCCCGTTATTTGTAGCTGTAATAGTATAGATCAAAGTATCGCCTACACTCACCGGATCAGCATCATCGACCTTGGACACGCTCAGGTCAGCGATCTGATTGTAACAATTCAGATGGTCTTTGTTGTAGTTTTCGGCTTGTGTTGAGGTTGCAAAAAATTTGGTCGTGTCAGCAGTAATACCCGTGCCGCTGAAAGCGGTTAATGGTATTGCCCAATCAACAAAGTAAATACCACTACCGGCACTTACCTGCCGCGCATATGTCGCCGTGCTATCCTGCCAGATTATCGTTTCAGCTTGATCGTTGAACAAAGGACTCCAATCCACATCTGCCCCAACCGTTGTATTCTGCCACAATTGCACTAATTCATCCTGGCCATTTACAGCACCTATGTACTGATACTTCGGTGAGGCAGTTTGGAATAATACTACCCACGCGTGCTGACTAAAGCCATCCGGTCCACTTGGGTTACCAGCTACCCTCTCACGAAAATAGTAAAAGTTAGCATCAAGCGAGTAACCCACGGCAGGATTAACGCTTGTCCCATAAAGGTCTAGCTGACCTGGATTTTCATCCTCAGGAACATCAGTTGTGCATTGGCTTGGTGAAGTCCAGGATGTTGGCCATGATGGTGCCACAACTGCCTGAGCACTGAAAGGTATTCCACCAAGCAAACTCGTCACTGTTAGAACTGCGACGGTTAAATTAAGCCAAGCTGGCGGCTTGGTTAATTTGAAATTAGATATTTGCATATGATTCATAAATTAATATTTCTAAATTAAATGATTTAATAAAAGTTATGTTTTATAAGGCGTGGGTCGCCCCTCCCGCCTTTTTATCTCTAAGAAAATATTTAGGTTTTTAAATTAATTTATTAATTAATAGGATATCTTATAGCAAAACCGTATACTTTGTCAAGGGCTATTATCCACTACCCTAGTAAACTTATTATTACTGGCTTTTATCCTTTTTGAAATATGGGTAATCACTAGTTTATCCCCAAGTAAAATGGCTAATATTAGCCAAATAATCTCTACTACTTTTCCCGCCAAGTACCTAGGGCTGTACCAACAGGTGTTTCTGACCCGGCAGGCACGGTAAAGTAAATAAGATTTGGGTTATAAGTCACGGTGCTATTAGGCTCCAGGAACAACTGCTCAGCCACGGCTGCATTTAAGGCACCATTATTTTTTACTTTCAATAAACCCTTTAAAGCGCCAAATATAATTGAGGTACTATTATTGGAAGCATAGATGGCTGGAGTAAATACATCTAAACTGGTGTTGGTTGATAACAACAGCAAAAAACTATGAGGATCACCATTGCCAGTGATGGTTAAATTATTACTAACATCCACTGTGCCGTCGGCAATAATCACAACACTGCCAGAACCTAAGGAGGCTGCTAGGCTAAGACTGCCATTATTTTCAAAGATAATTTTTCCTGTTACCCAAACATTTCCAGATAATGTTAAATTAGCATTAATGTCTAAATAAAAATCACCGTCTATTTTTATTGCGCCTAATGTTTGGTTGCCACTAACGCAGTAAGTGTCGTTAGGCCCAATGCCACTAGCCCGCCGGCAATTCAATGCCAGGGTATTAGTAATTTCATCTTTCCAGGTTTGTATTATGCCGTCATTAATAGGAAAAGGAATTGGTTGCGGATCAGGTGAATTTGAAAAACCCGTACCGGGTGTGGCCGCTACTGGCAGACACGGCTCGCTGGGGCCAGTAGCACTGCAAACAGATTCAGTTGGGTTATTCAAAAAATCTTCGGCTGTTGCTGTAATAGAATAATAATAAGCATCACCGCAAACTTTAGTAGCGGTAATACGATTGGCTTTAGCGGTTTCTAACACCGTTATATATTCCAACCGAGTACTGTCTTGCCCCAGCCAAGTAACAAAAGCAAAATCAGCGCCATCTGCTTCAACTGGGCTCCAAGTTACACCAACATTATCCCAATCCTCTGATGAATATAGCGCTGTGCCTGGTCCATAAGAATCATTAGTATCAATGCCAACTGCCCAATGGCGGCTGGCATTAGTATTGACCGCATCCAACACCAGCCAGTATTTTGTGCCAGCAGTAACTGCTATGGGTGTAGCTAAATTAACATCGTGCCAGCTTAAATTAATCCCAACCTCATCAACATCAATTTCACCAAATGTTAGGGCGGTATTAGCTGGCTGACCCGCATTATCCGCGGTAATGCGCCACCATAAATTACTGTTAACATTGCCGATTTTTTTAAGCATTACCGAAAACCTGTTCATAGTAGCGCTTGTTCCTACTACAAAACTTTGGCCCGTATCAGCATATGTTATTGGGCCTACCTGATGACCAAATTCAAACTCCGCGTTTTGATCAATATCTTGCTGATCAATTACTGCCACATTAGCCACGGTCACATTATTACAAGCTTTGGCATTGGCTTTACCAGTTACCATGCCATTAGAATAAATATTTCCTATTACTCTGCTTTCGTTATCCATATAAACTCCACCCAGCCCAGTTTGCACCGCATAATCAAAACCACCAGCGAAAGCTGAGGTGTTGGCGATTATTTCCAATTCACGCACCTTACCAGATGAATCTTCTGCTCGCGAAGTTAACACCCGCTGATATGGATTTAAAGGATTAGCCCTAATAGTTATAGCCACATCCACCCCGTTAAAATTTAAAGTCATATCGTCCGGTGCAGCATCATTTACTAAATGGTACAAACCTTCATTCAGGCCAGATTCAGCGGCGTAAAAAGTTTTCTCAGTAGCAGCCTCCGCTAAAGTAATAGTAAAAGCATTGCTAGCCAGTGTGCTAACGCTCACTAGCACCATCAAACTAAAAGCTGTCACTCCTAGTAATACTAAGAGAGCAATAGCGCCTCGGGGATGATTCTTAATGTTAGTCATATATTCAATAAAGTAATTGCCGAGGGAAAACTGTAGTAGCTAAATCTGATTCATGTTGATAGGCCGCCGGTGCCGAGACTGATTTTTGTCTGACTGATATAGCAATGGCTACACCTTTAATATCAGTGCCGGAGATAATTGGATTAAAATTCAAGGCTGTTATACGAACTTCAGATGTAGTGATAGTTTCAGCGTTGCCCCCAATCACCCTTTCAACTAAATTGTTGGCTGAATCAAATCTCAATAAAGTAGTAACACCATTAAGATCTACATAATTAATTTCTGTAGCCGTCACACTGTTAAATTTTTGAGCATGCCTAACTTCACTGGCCAGGCGATTTAAGGTTAACTGAGCGTTTAACTCTACTTCTTTAACCACGCGGCTACGAGCCGCATTTTTTATGACATCGGTCGCAAAACTAGCCAGCACTACCATAGCCACTGTCAGAATTGTAACGTAAATCAACACCTCCACTATAGTAAATCCGTTTTGGTTATTTATCTTCATAAACTAAGGAGTTACATTAGACCAACCAGTTAAAACCGTAGCTAGTTGAAAACTCTTATCATCCCCTCGCTCCTGCCACAAAACCTCAACCGTAATTTTTTTTCTGTTGGCATCACCGTCTAAATTTTCTATTGCTATGCTCCGGGTAAAGGCGGTATCACTCGGAACGGTTTCCGGACCATCAACTAATTGCCCACCCGCTAGATGATAATAAGCTACTGGCGTTGTATGGCCGTAAGGATTATTAGTCCAGCAACTATTGTAAGCTATAGCCAAGGCACAAGTTTGCCCATCACTACCATTACAAGTGCCCGGACCAATTGTGGGGCTCACACAAGCAAACAAATCATTTTGCAAACTAGTTATCATTTCCAAAGTTTCTTGAGTATGGGTTAAAGCCCGCTGCCGAAAATCTTGGGCGGTTTCCATGCGCCTAACAGCGCTAATCAAATTACCGATCACAGTAATAAGGATGGCGGCTAAACCAAGACTTATTAACACTTCTATAACCGCGGAACCTCTTGACTTACCTATCATAAAATTAGGGTAAACTAATTAAACCACTGGTATCAATTTGCACCATTTCCTGATTACTGCCCGCTTGTAGAGTTACAACTTGAGTGGCAGTAGGCAAACCACTTAAACGGTCAAAAGTAACGGTTTGCCCGGCCGCGCCAGAAATCACAATACCAGCTGGCAAATTTACCACGTTAGTATAATTAGGCGTGCTCCAACTACCACCAAACAACACATAATAATTAGATTCCAAATGCACCCCGTGATCTGTGCCATTCTGCGCGACCATGGCCCGGTTCTGTGCTACCCGCAAAGCACTCTGTAGCTCGCGGCTGGCATTACCCAAAGCCACATTACTGCGCAAACTAGTAAAGCTGGGTATCACCAGGACAGCTAGCAAAGCCATGATCGCCAAAGAAATCATGAGCTCAATCATGGTAAAACCAGACTGATTATATTTAACTAAATTGTTTCGGAGAATTTCCATATGGGTGTCAAAATTGCGATGGCCACAAAGGCCACGCCGCAACCAATTAGTAACAAAAGCACTGGCTCAATTATTGAGGAAAGATTAGCTAAGGTATTGGTTACCGCCTTTTCATAAAAAACCGCTAACCTGGTTAACATGTGATCCAGTTTACCAGTACGCTCTCCCACCTCAATCATGCGCATGGTGATGGGAGGAAATAACTTGGGCTGGCCCCGCAATACCTCGGATAAAGGAATACCTTTTTGCACAAAAGTTACACTATTTTTCATAACAGTACGGTACTGGGTATTGCTCACCACCGTGGAAGCGAGCGCCAAAGCTCGATCAATTGAGACGCCGCTTTTTAAAAGCGCACTTAAAGCTCGTGAAATGCGGGCTAAATTAAACTCCCGCACAATTGTTTTTAATTTCGGGAAAGAGAGCAAGAACCTGTCCCAATAAGGCTGACCTTTGGGCGTGCGCAGCCATTTGGTCAGGGCGAATATTGAAATTATAAGTAAGGGAAAGAAAATTACGCCCCATTTGACTAAAAATCCGCTGATAAAAATAAGAACCTTAGTTGCCAGGGGCAGATCAACCGAATATTCAGTTAAAAGCGAGGTGATTTGCGGAATGACAAATACCATCATCAGGGTGACAATAGCAAGCATGGCCGTAATAATAACCGCTGGGTAAACCATGGCACTGCGCGCCCGCGAAATTAATTCATAATCGCGTTCTTGCTGCTCTAATAAATACTGCAGTACATCTATTAAACGACCGCTGTTTTCACCTACCCGTATTAGGCTAACAAAAAATTCTGGAAAGTACTTGGTGTGCTGGGCTAGGGCGCTCCACAAGGCCTCGCCGTGCTGCACCCGATGATGTATATCTAATAATACATCTCGGAATACTTCACTGCTGGCTTGTTCAGCGGTAACTTTAACCGCCTGGTCCATAGCCACCCCCGCCTCCAAAAGCGTGAACAGGTGACTGGTAAAAAAAATCCTGTCTAATCTGGTGACTCTGCCCAGTAATTGGTTAATAGTTAATTGCTTGCTTACTTTTTCAGCCTTTAAAGTCACTACCATCAAGCCCTCACCTTCTAGCTTAGCCTGAGCTTTCTTTAAGGATGAGGCATCAATTTTGCCCTTTACATATGAATCATGGGAATTGAGCGCACCGTAGGTAAATGAAGGCATAAAAATTATTCTTGAGTTACCCGGGCGACTTCCTCCAGGGTAGTTTGCCCATTAATAACTTTTAAAATTCCATCTTCTTCCATGGTAGTAGTACATTGCTTAACAGCAGCTTTTTTAATCGCGGAGGCATTGGGTGAAGTTAAAACGGCCTGGCGCACATCTGCATCCATTACCACGAATTCATAAATGCCTAGGCGCCCTTGGTAACCAGTGTTATTGCACTTATCACAGCCCCGGCCAGCATAAAGCTTTACATTATTCCAAGAAAAATCTTTAGGCAGCAAACTAACCTGCTGTAGTTTACTAACCACACTATCTAAATCAATCATCTTAGCGTAGCGCTCCAAATGTTTTTCGGTGGAAGTAATTTGAGTGCTGCAATTCCGGCAAATAGTGCGTACTAAACGCTGGCCGATAAAAACATTGACCACCGAGGAAATTAAGAAGGGATGCATACCCATTTCCACTAATCGCTGTGAGGCCAAAAATGCATCATTGGTGTGCAGGGTAGATAAAACCAAATGCCCGGTCATAGCCGCATTCAAAGCAATCTCCGCTGTTTCCGGATCCCTAATTTCACCAACCATTACAATATCCGGGTCTTGCCGCAACATGGACCTTAAGCCATGGGCAAAGGTTAAACCAGCACTTGGATTCACCTGCATTTGATTCACCCCATCCAAACCATATTCAATTGGGTCTTCAATAGTACAAATATTTACGCGCTCCCGATTCAAGAGTCTCATCATAGTGTAAAGTGTGGTGGTTTTCCCGCTGCCGGTCGGACCAGTGACCACCATCATGCCATGAGGCTTAGCGGCTTCATGCTTTAGAATCGTTAAATCGCGCTTATTCAAACCTAAAGCTTTAAAATCAAAACTTTTTTCTTTAGCATCCAGCAAACGCAGCACCACTTTACTGCCATACAGATTCGGCACAATGGAAACCCGCAAGGCCACTTCACGATCATTAAAAGTATAACGGAACCGGCCATCTTGAGGCAGGCGGTGTTCATCAATTTTCAAATTGGACATGAGTTTGATACGCGCTAAAATTGGCGGCAAAACTTCCCGCGGCAGTTCCACCACCCGACGCAATAATCCATCTATCCGAAAACGCACCAATAATTGTTCACTGCCTGGTTCCAAATGAATATCCGAAGCCCGACGCGACAATGCCCGGTCAATAATGCTATTTACCATTTTCACCACCGGCACAAACTGCGCCAGTTTTTCCATGGGCTCGTGACTGGCCAAAGTTTCCTTTAAACTTTCCTCAATTATTTTGCTAAACTCTTCCGACAATTCGCCTTCATATCGCTGCAGGGCATAGGCAATGTCAGCTGGGGTAGTTATAAAAATTACTGGCTCCAGTTTGGTTTTGCGCTGAATAAAATTAATCACCTGTTTATCTTCCGGATCAACCATAGCAACACTTATTAAATCTCCGGTTTTTTTAAATATCACCACGTGATGCGCTTCCGCCACTTCCTTGGGCAGCATATTCAAGACATAAGGCGAAATTACGCGCCCGCGCAAATTTACTGGTTCCAGTTCATAATACTGGCCCAATACTTCCAAAGTTTTCTCCACCCCGCCGTTGGCATGCTCCAGCAACACCGCAGCTACTGGCTTGTTTTCGCGCTTGGCTTGCGTTTCTATTTCCTTAAACTGTCCACGCGTGCAACAGCCCTCTTGTTCTAGGACTTTCGCTAACTTAGCGGTGCTGCTGGTAAGTATGTTTATCATGGTTGAAGGTTTGATAGGTTAACCCTGCATTTTAAGAGCTTTTAGCCTATCATGTCAAGATAGGCGCGTCGCGGTACCTGGCTTGGTCACCGGCTGATAAGTTGTGCCTTGGTCTTACAATTATTTAAGTAATTTGTCAATACCTAAAGGTAATGCCCACACACATATGGCGGTTTTGAAGCCAAAGCGTTAGCTTTGATAAATGTGTGTAAATATGCCAAAAACAATTAAAGAAGAAAGGTTAAGGTGGGTATTACCCATTAACAATAAAGAAA
>Ga0209211_10008877_pt1 | contig 13600 bp, 11 predicted proteins | sample RifGroA2_FD_183992 | JGI IMG/M metagenome (GOLD analysis project Ga0209211, IMG submission 183992) | Groundwater microbial communities from Rifle, Colorado, USA - Groundwater A2 (SPAdes) (version 2) | ecosystem: Environmental > Aquatic > Deep subsurface > Groundwater | place: Rifle, Colorado...
CAGCCTCGCGTCGAGCCTCGCAGACCAGAGCAGCCCCGGATCGACCCTCGCAGGCCTGAACATCCGCGCGTGGATCCCCGCAGGCCTCTGCCCCCCAGCCATCCTCGGCCTCCGCAGCATCGTCCGCAGCCGCGCCGTCCGCAGCCGCCGCCGCACTGGCATCCCGCGCCGTTGCCGTACCATCCCGGTCATAACCATTGGCATTCCCACCCCTGGTACCCCGGGATCATATGGACCCCCGGACCGTGGCATCACAGCCCGTGGTATCGCTGGGTGATCGTGATACCGGCTCCGGTCCCCACGCCCCAGGCGAAGGTGTTCTTGAGCCCGGATGGGTCGCGCAAGGTGCTCGTCTCGGGAACCGAGAACTGGGCCTACCTGTACGACCGGTCCTTCAACCCGGCCTTCCAGCCGAAGTTCCTGGGCCGGGACGTCGAGAGCGTCCAGTTCGAGACGGATCCGGCCGGACGCCTGACCGGGATCGTCATCATCCTCGAAGACGGCGCGTACAACCTCTTCGACCGCGATGGCAATCCCGAGTCCCAGATCGTGTACAGCCCGGACCGGACCAGGAAACTGGAGATCTCGGGCGAAGACCGGGACGCCTACCTGTACGACACCGCCCAGCAGGCGGCGTTCGCGCCGGTGTTTTTGGGCTCGTTCGTGACTTCCGTCCAGTTCCAGCGGGACGCGCAGGGACAGTTCGTGGCGGTGACGCTCGCCGAAGACGGCAGCGTCAACATATTCGACCGCTTCGGCTCCCTGCTGGAGACCCGCTCGACGCACGTCACGACCAGCAACGGCGAGGAAGGAGAGGTCTCCATCTCCTCCGTCGGGGCCGGCCTGACGGAATCGGCGTCCTTTGGGACGCTGACCACGGGCGCCATCGTCTGGTAGCGCCCGCCACGGTCGCAGAAGGCCCGCTCCGGCAAGCCGGAGCGGGCCTTCCTTTCGTCCGCCCTGCCTCCTCAGGGTTTCGGCGACGGCACTGGCGGGAACACGGGATGTCCCGGCGCGGGCGCGGAGCTAAGCGCTCCGGCCGGCGCGCGGCCCAGATCTTCCTCTATTCGGTCGAGCCGGTCCTCCAGATCGGGGTGGGTCCCCACGTTCTCGCGCAGCGCCTCGACCAACATGTCCGCGGGGTCCGCGTGGGTCCCGGGGTCCGGCGCGGGCCGCCCCGCGATCGCCTCCAGCGTCTCGGCCGCGGCCCCCGGGCGCAGATCCGCCAGGGTCAGGATGCGGAGCGCGTAGGAATCCGCCTCGAATTCCAGGGCCGGGCCGAACGAGAACGCCGCGAGGTCGCGCAGGCCCTGCGCCAGGTCGCCGCCCGGCAGGAGCCAGGAGTCGAAGCGCTGAGCGTAGCGGACGCGGTCGGCCAGATGCCCGAGCTCGTTGTGGCCGATCTCGTGTCCCAGGACGAAGGCGAGCCGGTCCTGCTGGCCGGCCAAGGCAGTGACCATCCCCTCCGATATGTAGATCGAGCCCCCCGGCACGCTGAAGGCGAGCGGCCGGGAGTCCTGCAGCAGGCGATAGCGGTAACGCCCCGCGAAATGGGGCGCGAGACCGGTGCGCTCCAGCCGCCGTCCCAAGGCGGTCAGACCCTCGTCCTCGCGGGACATCCCGTCCAGGCGGGCGACCACGGCCTCGCCGCCGCGCCGCTCCTCATCAGCGCTTACCGGGACGGCCTTCGCCGCCAGCCGCTCCGCCTGGCGGCCATGGTCCTTGGCGGCGCGCAGGACCGGAAGGAAGCTCTCCCGGCTCTGCGTCGCGCGGGTGTGCAGGACCCATACCGCCCCCATGAGGACGACCGCGGCGAGCATCGGCATCCTAGCTTTCATGGCATTCCTCCTTTTTCGTCAGCCGGACATAGAGGAAGGAAGATAAGACGAGCAGGACGCCCAGGACCCCGTAGCTGAGCACCCGATGGGGCAGGGCGAGCCCGGTCAGGTCGCGGAACAGCGCCTTGAGCACGCACACCCCCAAAAGCGCGAGGCCGGGCAGACGCAGCGGCGTCCGGCCCGAGAACAGCCCGGGCAGGAGATACCCCATGCCGAGCAGGGTCCAGCCCAAGGTTATCCAGGCCCCGTCCGCCTCCTTGGCTATGAAGAGGGCGGGCAGTATCAGGCTCAGCGCCGCGAAAACGTACCGGGCCGAACGCTCCTCCGCCTCCTCGGCCGGGGTCTTGGCCCACGCAGGCCAGAAGACGGGAGCGGCCAAGATCAGCGAGCTGCACCAGAAAATCGCGGTCTCCCGCGCCCCGAGCGTCCCCAACAACGAAGCGGGATACACCAGGTAGGAGAGGACCCCCTCTGCCGCCGTGGCGAGGACCAACAGGTACGCCTGCAGGCGGAAGTCCGCGGCCGCGACGCCCAAGCCTTCTTCCTCCCGGCGCCGGCCCAGCAAAAGGAGCGCGAGGGCTCCGAGACCCCAGAGCGGCAGACGCAGGCGGGGACCGAATTCGTTATAGGCTCCGAACGCGGCTATCCCGGCCGCGAACCACGCGGAACTCCTCCTCCAGTCGCTCCCCGCGACCCCGAGGAATACCCCCTCGGGCCGCCGGCAGCAAGCCAGCGCCGCGCCGTAGGTCACGACGGCGCTCGCGGTCACGAGCAGCCTCGGCGTCACGGGCCCGAGTACGGGCAGGTTGGAGCCGTAGTCGATGCAGAAGCAGTAGAGCCCCGCCGCCGCCTCCAGGAGCACCGCCTGCTGACGGAGCGGTTCTGCGCCGGCCTCCATAGCCGCCCATTCCAGGATGAGGGCGAGGACGAACACGGACACGGCGAACGCGGCGGGCTGGAACTGCAGCCACAGAGCGGCCAGGATGGCGGCGAGTCCGCCGTAGAGCCAGACTCCCGATATCCACGTTGCCGCGCGCCCCACGCGCTGACGGAGTCCGGCCAAGGCGTAGCCTGCGGCGCCGAGATACCCAAGACTGAGCACCGCGGTCAGGCGGGATTCCGCGGGAAGGGAGCCCATGCAGCCCCAATGATGCAGTAGGCCCAGACCCATGAAGGCGAGGGCGTAGCGCTCGAAGGAGCGGCGGTCGAGCCAGAGCCCGAGTGTCCCTAGCACGCTCGCGGCCAGGGCGAAACCCCAGTACCTCTCCGCCATCCCGTCCAGCTGGAACACCGCGAGAGCCGTCACCGCCGCCCCCAAAAACGCCTGCACGTGCTGTAGTGCGCTCCCCCCATCGCCCTTGCCGCGAAGGGCTGAAAGCGCGGTGAGCATCCCCCCCAGAGCCAGAAGTCCCGCGGCCCCGTGCAGGGGCTGGTAGGCGCTGGTCTGGCCGTAGAACACCGCCGCATAAACCACGGCGCTCAAGGAAAGGGACAGGTCCATCCAGTAGTCGTCGGGCGAAGGCGGCGTAGGGGGCTCGCCGGCCGCGGGGGCCCGTCCCGGCTTGGGCGGCACGAGCACCGCGAACACGGCATGCACCAGCGTGGCCATGCCCAGGCTGTACCAGAAATCCGCGGCAGGCAGTCCCTGCGCTCCGGAGGCGCTCAGCACCCCGCGGAATATCGGAAAATAGTTCAGGTAGAAGCCCGCGAGATTGATCGCCGCCAGCTCGGGGCTGGCCAGCGGCCGCACCAGGACCGCGCCGGCCAGGGCGAGCACGGTGCAGACGGTCAGCGACTGCACTCCCAGGTGCGTGACGATGAAAGCGAGATACGCCAGGGCGAACGCGAACCCGGTGAGGATGCGGGAGCGTATCCGCAGGCTATGGGCGATCATGCCGGCCGCGGCGACGCAGAGCACGGCCAGCCCCACCGTGGGGGATTCGATGATCCGGGTCGCCTCGACATAATGCGCCGCGAAGGCCGTATAGTAGATGACGATCCAGCCCCCGCCCACCAGGGGCAGGCGGAACAGCGAGTAGCGTTCCTCCCGGCCCAGATACTCGCCCAGGCCGACCACGGCGACGCCGGCCGCCAGGCTGATGGCCAGCTTACCGACCGGACCGAGCATGCCGGCCGTGTACTTAAGGAAGAAGGCCCCGGAGAGGACCACAAGCAGCATCCCCACATAGTTGAGCAGCTTCTCTCCGATGAAGCGCTCCATTCCCCCCTGACGCAGGGCGCCGAGGAACGCTGCCGAGAATCCTTCCAGGAGTTCTTCGAGCTTGTTCTTCTTGCGCTCTTCCATGATTCCTCCCTCGCCGCTCCCGATGCGCCTGCATCCATGCGCTGTCAATTTAGATGCCATTCGCCTCCCGCGCCGGCTGGAAACTCGCTAAGATATCGGCATGGCAGGACGGATGACTCGCTCCCTCTCTTGGCTGCGGACCGCGGACTCGGCCTGGTTTTTTTTGCTGCTGCTGGTCTCCCCTGCGTTCATCCTGCTCATCGCCAGCCTGCTCTTTTTGTCCTGCCTCGCCTTGAGCGCCGCGTGGCCGAACGAGTACGTGATCCTGGCCGGAACGACCGCGCTCGGCCTCCTGCTCGGCCTGGGCTACGGCTGGGGTCTCACCTGCTTCCATCCGACGCGACGCGGGGGACTTCTGCTCCGGATATTGTTCAGCGTCCTGGCCGGCGCATTGGGGGCCAAGGGCGCCCTCAATTTCTCGCTGGGCTGGGTCCCGCATCAGATGCGCCCCGCGATGCTGGCCGGCTTATCCTCGATGCGCGACGGGGTCAAGGAAACCCCCGCGCTGTGGCCCATGCCCAAGGGAGCGCGCTTCCACGCGGTGCCCCACGCGACCACCAAGGACGTCCAACAGTATCCCGGCGACGTCTGCGCGCAGCAGGGCGCCCTCGACACGACCCGGCTCCGCGATACGGGGAAATGGGGCTATGTGGGCGACGATAAGAGCCCCTGCCCGGGGCGGGTCTTCATCGACTGCACGCACACCGACAGCAAGGGCGTGCTCTGGGCCTCCTACTGATCCCATGAACGAACCCATCACGGAATCCACGGACTTCTTCCTGCGCTCTTGCGTCCGCTGCGCACGCTGGGCCTGCGTCGCGACGGCCTCCGCAGCCTGCGCGGCCTTGGCCGGATGCTGGCTCGACCTGCCCATCCTCGCGGGAGGTTTCGGAGCCAGCATCCCCATGGCGCCGAGCACGGCCGCGGCCTTCATATGCCTGGCCGCGGTGCTCCACCCGGACCTACCCTGGTACCGCTCCCCCCGGGTCCGGGGCGCGCTGGGCGCGGCGGTCCTGGTCCTCGCGGCCCCCACGGTGCTCGGATTCCTGACGCAGGCCTGGGGCCGGCCCGGGATCCTGCCGGCGCTCGATCCGCGGCAGAAACTGTGGATCATGTCCCCGGTGACCGGTCTCTGCTTCCTGGCGCTAGGCTTCTCCGTCCTGCTCCAGCCGGGGACCTCTTCGGGAAGACGTTCCGCCGCGGCCAAGGCCGGCGCCGCGGCGGTCCTGGCGATGTCGTTCATCCTCCTTCTGGGCTACGTCTACGACCAGCCATTCTTCTACGGCGGGACGATCGTGCCCATGGCGTTGACGACCGCGGCGTGTTTCTTCTTCGTCTCCGGCGCCTTCTTCGTCTTTGGCGGGCCGTCCATATGGCCGTTAGACCTGTTCGCGGGAACCTCCCTCAGCGCGCGCATCATGCGCTGGAGCGTACCCATCCTGACCGGCATCTTCCTACTCGAAGGGTTCGCGGACAGCCGTCTGTCTCTCCATGTGCTGACGCATGGCATCCTGACGCTGTCGAGCCTGGCCGCCATGGCGATGAGCGTGTTCCTCATCAGCCGCCGCTTGGAGGCCTCGATCGCGGCGACGCAGAAGGATCTTCGGGAAAGCGAGGCGAAATTCCGCCGTCTGGTCGAAGGCCTGCAGCGGGAATTCTTCTTCTACCGGCACGGGACCGATGGGATATTCTCGTACCTGAGCCCGTCCATCAAGGCCATCCTGGGCTATGACCCGGAGGAATTCCTCACCCACTACAGCGAATACCTGACCGACGACCCGGTCAACCAGGAGGTCGTGGCCCACACCGAGCTCAGCATGAAGGGGCTACAACAGCCCCCGTACCTCGTCGAGATATTGCATAAGGACGGCAGCCGCCATTGGCTCCGAGTGCTGGAAACCCCGATATTCGACGAAGGGCGGCGGGTCGTCGCCGTGGAAGGCGTGGCCCAGGACATCACTGAACGCAAACGGGCGGAAGAGGAACTGAACCGCGCCCAGGGCTTGGGAGCGGCCGTCCTCGACAGCATCGAGGACCACATCCTGATCCTGGACATCCGTGATCACCGCATCCTCGGAGCCAACCAGGCCTTTCTCGACGCTTATGGACTGACGCGCGACCAAGCCCTGGGGCGGACCTGCTACGAACTCACGCACTCGCGTTCCTCCCCCTGCGTCGGGCCCGACGACACCTGCCCCCTCCAGGAGATGGTCGCCGCGGGGGCGACATCCAGGACCGATCACCTCCACCGCACGCCTGACGGAGAGGAGAGGCTCTTCGAGGTGGCGGTCCACCCCATCAAGACTCCCGGCAGGGCGGTCGAGCGGGTCGTCCATATATCCCGGGACATCACCGAAGGCCGGCGAAAGGATCGGGAACGGCTGCAGCTGCAGAAACTCGAATCCCTAGGCGTATTGGCCGGCGGCATCGCGCATGACTTCAACAATATCCTCACCAGCATCCTCGGCAACCTTTCGCTCTTGAGGGTGGACTTGAAAAGCGGTGAACCGCTGGAACTGGCTCGGGAGGCGGAGGACGCCTGCCAGACCGCCAAGGGCCTGGCGCGCCAGCTCTTGACCTTCGCCTCGGGCGGCGAGCCCGTGGTGCGGACCGCCGACGTCGTGTCCCTGGTCAGGAGCGTGGCCGCCTTCGCCGTCCGGGGCACCGGCATCAAGGTCGTCTTCTCGGGGGAGGCGGGCCCTCTGTTCGCGCGCATGGACCGGGACCAGGTAGCCCAGGTGGTCCAGAACCTCTGCATCAACGCGGCGCAGGCGATGCCGCAGGGCGGTACGATCACCCTGGTATCCTCCGCGATACACCTGGCGGCGGGAGCGCTCGGATCCCTGCCGGCCGGGCCGTACGTCCGGGTGACCGTTCAGGATGCGGGAACCGGGATCCCCGCCGAGATCCTGCCCCGCATCTTCGACCCGTATTTCAGCACCAAGGGCAAAGGCCGCGGCCTTGGTCTGGCCGTCTGCCACTCCATCGTGGCCAAGCACGGAGGCGCCCTCACCGTGGACTCCCGGCCCGGGGAAGGCGCCCGGTTCACGATCGCACTGCCGGCGGCCGCTCCGGATTCCGCCCGGCAGGAGGTCTCCGCCCCGCCGCCCCCCACCCCCAGGGGCGGACGCATCCTGGTAATGGACGACGACGACGCGGTGGCCCGGGTCTTGGAGCGCATGCTGCGCCATCTGGGTTATCAGGCCGAGACGGTTCCCGACGGCCGACGGACGCTGGAGGCCTACGCCGCGGCTCGCGATACCGGCCGCCCTTTTGCCGGCGTGATCATGGACCTGACCATCGTGGGCGGGATGGGCGGCGAGGAGGCGGTCCGGTTGCTCCTGGCCGCGGACCCCGAAGCCCGGGTCATCGTGTCAAGCGGCTACTCCAACGCCCCCATCATGGCCGACTACGCGGCACACGGGTTCTGCGGCGTGCTGAGCAAGCCCTACCGGATCGAAGAAGTCGCGGCTGCGCTGTCCCAGGCACTGGCGCCCACCCCCCACCCCTAGGTCCGTCTCAAGGGAACTCACCTCAAGCTTCTATTGACAACAGGACTGACGCGGGCTACACTAAGTCCGCACCCCGCCGAGTAGGCGCCCACCGGGCGCCGGAGACCCTTCGCACGCCATGAGAAAAGACCCCCTCCGCGGGTTCCTGCTGTCTGCCGCCTGCTTCGCGGCCGCGGCCGCTTTCCCGGCTCGCGCCGCCGCGGCGCCCACCTTCACGCCGGACTACAGCGTCCTGTTCTCTTCCATGGAGGTGCAGGCCGTCATCCCCTCCACCGCGGGCTTCCGCATGTACCTCACGAGCGGAAGCTACCAGGTCTATTCCGCCACCTCGAGCGACCAGGTGAGCTGGACGCTCGAACCCGGCGTCCGCCTGGCCACCACCACGGACTCACTCGACGCCTCCTCCATCACAGCCCTCGGGGTCTACGTGTCGAGCAGCCCCGCGGACGTGCTCCGGATGTTCTACGTGGGGATCAGTTCCTACGGGACCTACAGCATACTCAGCGCCACCTCCACCGACGGCTTGGTCTGGAGCAAGGAGAGCGGCGCCCGCCTGCGGTCCAACGGCGGCTACGGGTTTCTAGGCTCTCCCAGCCCCATCGCGCTGGGGACCTCGGGTACGCGCCTCTTCTACACGGCGGACAAGAACGGGGTCAACCTTCCGGCGGACTACAGCATCTTCTCCGCCTCGTCCACGGACGGCGGGCTGTCCCTCATCGCCGAGGGCAGCCGCCTCGCGGTGCAGGCCTATCAGGTATCGGTCGCCACCCTGTCGGACGGCCGGACGCGCCTCCTGTATACCGCCCCCCTGACCGGGGAGACCACGGGGTCCCAGGTCCTCTCCGCCGTCTCCAGCGACGGGACGACCTTCACCTCGGAATCCGGCGTCCGGCTCTCCACCACCTCCGCCACGGCCCGCCTCACCGGCTGCGCGGTCCTGCGCTCCACGGAGAGCTTCCGCTGGCGCATGTTCTCCAGCTACCTCCAGCCCGGCTCCCCCTGGCCCGTGACCGCGAGCGCCCTGACCCGCATCCCGGTCATCGAATCCTTCACCCCGGTCTCGGTGATGAAGACCCAGAGCAACGTTCCCTTCACCATCACCGGAGAGATCATGACCGCGAACGCCACGGCCCAGTTCGCGATGGGGCCGAGCACCATCACCGCGACGAACTTGAGCGCGGTCAGCGACCTCCAGCTCACGGGGATCGTGGACCCGTTCGGCCAGGCCCAAGGCCGCTACGACCTCACTCTGACCCACCCGGCAGGCTACCAGGCCACATCCCCCTGGGCCCTCACCATCGAGCTGCCTCCCGGGGTCATCACCATCCTCGACAACCTCTTCCGCCCCCTCCGGGGTCAATCGGCGACCATCTCGGTCGAGATCGCGGAAGCCGGCAACGTGCTGCTGGACCTCTACACGGTGGACGGCGGCCACGTGGCCACGCTCTACGACGGCCCCATGCCCCAGGGCACCACCTCGGTGAGCTGGAACGGGAAGACCGCCGCGGGGAGCTACGTTGCCAGCGGGGTCTACCTGTTGAGCGTTCAGGCCCCCAAGCTCAAGACCGTGGAGCGGATCGTGGTCATCAAATGAGCGCGCCGCGATTCGCCCTCGGAGCCGTCCTGCTCCTCGCCGGCGCTCCCGCGGCGGCCGAGTCCGGGCGCACCGCGGCCGTCTTCCTGCAGAGGACGCTCGGGGCCCAGGCCGCGGGCATGGGGAACGCCTTCACCGCGGTGCGGGGCCGGCCGGACTCCCTGCAGTTCAACCCCGCGGCCGCCGCGACGCTGGAACACAAGACGGTGACCATGACCTACCTCAAGGGTTTCGGCGGCACCACCCACGGCTTCCTCGGCTACGCGCACCCCTCCAAGATCGGCGCCTTCTCCGCGAGCATCCTCTATTTCAACGCCGGGATGATCGACCTCAATCTCTCGGACGGGACGCGCGGCCAGGTGACGGCGGAGGAGGACTTCGCCGGGACCCTCGGCTACGCCCGCGGTTTCGGCGACTTGGTCTATCTGGGCGGCACCTACCGGTATGTCCGCCTGGAGCTCGCGGAGACCGCCCGGACCTCCACCTCGCAAGGGGACATCGGCCTCCTGGTGGCGCCCCCGCAGCTGCGCGGCCTCTCCCTCGGAGCGGCGTACCAATACTGGGGCCCGGACATCAAGTTCGAGGAGGCGGGAGACCCTCCCCCTAAGACCCTGCGCTGCGGCGCGGCGTTCCGCTTCCCGGCGCTGGAGGCGGAGCGGCTGGACCCGAGCGTGGACCTCGACGCTTTCGACATGACCCTGACGGCGGATTGGGTCAAGCCCCTCTACGAGAAGGCCTCCCCGCGGGTCGGGATGGAGATCGGCCTGACGCCGGCCTTGCTCCATCGTCTCGCCATCCGCCTGGGCTACGTATTCGAACGGCCGGCGGAGTCGCTGACCATGGGCATGGGCTTCCGGCAGGGCCGCTTCGGACTCGACTACGCCTTCGGCTCCTCACCCAGGCTCGACCACCTGCATCAGCTTACGGTAGTCGCGGAGTTCTGAGCTCTTGGGCCTTTCGACCCAGGACCGCCCGGGCCCTTGGACCTTTTCCTCCCGTTGCTCCGCGCCCTATACTCCGGATGGAGGTGAGCGCATGCGCCGTTTTTCGGGCCCCCTCGTACTGCTGAGCCTGGCCCTCCTCTCGGCCGGCTGTTTCGAGGAGGAAATCGACTCCGGCGGCACCGCGCGGGGACCCGTCCAGGTCTTCGACGGACCCGCACAGATGGCCGCCGAGAACACGACGGCCGGCGAAAACCGCCGGCCCGACATCCCGACGGTCAAGGTCCCGGTCAAACCAGATCCCTGCGCCAACGGCTCCACGGGCACGGGCGCCACCGGGAATCTCGAAAGCCTAGCCTACTCCCAGAGCGCCGTCTTCGACGGCTCCCGCGCGGGCCCCGGCGGGACGGGGGTCGCTTCCGGCGCGGACCCCTGCGGCGACAAATTCAGCCGGCTGACCATGTCCCAGCCCATCAAGCCGACCCTCGCTTCCGGCTTCGTGCCGAAACCCAAGGGTTCCGCTATCGGGGACACGGACCCCGGCTCGGCCCCCACCATCAAGTCCCAGGGCGCGGTCGACCTCACCGCCTTCCAGCAGCTCCAGAACACGCTCTACAACACCGTCTATCCCGTGCTGGTCCGCGAAGGCTGGTCCACGAAGGACTCCAAGCAGAAGGTCCACACCGATCCATCCCGGATCACCGTGCACCACACCGCGGGCGCCCGGACCTTCGACCGGGCCAAGAGCATACAGCAGCTGCGCCAGATCCAGTACTACCACATGGAAGGGCGCGCCCGGGAAGGCAAGGACACCTGGGCGGACATCGGCTATCATTTCGTGATCGACGGCGACGGCCGCATCGCCCAGGGCCGCCCCACCGACGTCCTGGGCGCCCACGTCGGCAGCCACAACCAGGGCAACGTCGGCATCTCCCTGATGGGGAACTTCGACAAGGAGCAGCCCACCGCGCCCCAGCTGGAGAGCCTGCGCCGCCTGAGCGCCTACCTGGCCTCCAAGTACCGCTTCGACCCCCAGCAGGACGGCCGCTTCGAGGGACACTACCGCTACAACGACACGGGCTGCCCCGGCAAGAACGTGATCGTCCGCCTCCCCGAGCTGCGCCGGCAGACGCACGATGAGATGCTGGCCATACTCCAGGGGGGGGAGCGCCGGAGCGACACTCAAAAATACGCCTCCTTCGTCCCCGTCAACGTGGTAAGCTAGTCAGTGATGAGAACCTGCGCTCCGGCCCTGGCCGCGGCCGCCCTCCTGCTGTGCTCCGCCGCCGCGCGCGCCCTGGACCCCATCTCGGACGTGCATGTGGGCGTCTCCTCCGCCGCCGTCGCGGAGCTGGACTGCCGGAGGCGGCCCTTCCGTATGGAACTGACGCGCTCCCTGGGCCGGCATTACCGCCAGATGGCCGGCGAGATGATAACGGAGGGCCTTGATCCGCGGCCTTTCGCCATGGGCCTGTTCTCCATGGTCCTCCTGACCCCGATGACGGTCCTGGCGGTCCCGGTCGATCTCGCGGCCGCGCCCTTCCGCCGGGAATGCGACTTCACCCTCCGGATCGAGGGCGCCCTGAGCCAGTGGGCGAGCCAGGCCGTCCCCAGCGCGGCGGTGTCGGCGGAAGGCCGCAACCTCTTGGTCCCGGCCCGGGCCCAGAACGACCCTCCCTCCTATTTCATCAGCTCCTCCAGCGCCGTGTCCGACGCCCAGGGCCGGCTGGCGGTCTCCCTGGCCGGACATGTCGGCCTAAGCCGGGACTTCCGGGTCTCCTGGACCGTCAAAGGCCTGCCCTCGGGTTCCGTGCTCCTGCGGAGACGCGGCCGCCGCTTCATGCTCTCCGAGCCGGAGCAGGAGTTCGGCAGCCCCTTCGAGACGCTGGAACCCCTCGAAATCCTGCCCCAGTAGGCTGGTTTTTCTCTGCTATACTATACGCCTAGGTCGGATCTCTCGTACAGACAGAGGAAACATGAAAGGAACAGTGAAGTGGTTCAACGATCAGAAGGGATTCGGGTTCATCACCCCTGAGGACGGCGGGAAGGACCTGTTCGTCCATCACAGCTCCATCCAGGCCCAGGGCTTCAAATCCCTCGCGGAGAACCAGAAGGTGGAATTCGACGTCGAGCAGTCCGAGAAAGGACCTCGCGCCGCGAACGTCCGGGCGCTGGCATAAGCCCTGCAACCGGCTATGACAGCAAAAAGGCCCGCTCCGGAAGGAGCGGGCCTTTGATTTGAATCCATGAACGACACCGTCCCGCCGCCGCCCGCCCCGCAGGAGACCTGGTCTCCCGCCGGGTTCTGGATACGCCTCCTAGCCGACATCATCGATTCGCTCATCGTCTACACCCCGGTGGCGGTCGTGCTGGGCGCCGCCGCGGCCGCCGTCGGCACCTTCCACAGCGCCGACGTCCTGCTCGCGAAGATGCTGGCGAGCCTCGCGGCCGGAGGGGTCTATTACACGTTTTTGACCGGCCGCAGCGGACAGACCTGGGGCAAGAAGGTCTGCGACATCAAGGTCGTCCAAGAGGACGGCGCCCCGCTCTCGTACGGCCGGGCGTTCTGGCGCTGGTGCGCCTACCTGCCCTCCTACCTCTCCTTGGGCATCGGCTTCATGATGGCGGGCTGGAATACGGACAAGAAGGCGCTCCATGACTTCCTGGCGGGGACGCGGGTCCTGCGCCGGGTCCCTCCCGGCGGCGCCCGGTTCGGTTCCCCCTGGAAGATCATCGGCCTCCTCATCGCTGTCGGCGTCCTGGCCGCGACCCTGGCCGCGGCCGCCCTCTACGCCTGGCTGCGGCGCAACAGCGGAACGCTTCTAGAACAGGGCCGGACCGTCACCGCGGAGGGCGCGGCCTTCGGCCGGGACACGGACCAGCCCGGCTGCGTGAAGGAAGCCCTGGGCCGGCTCGCCCAAGCCGGACTCATCGACCAGGCCCTCGCCCGCATCTTCCTCCAGAAATGCCTGGGAGCCGCCCGGCCGGTCGGGGGATTCTGCTCCGGGGTCCCCCCGGAATCCTCCATCCTGGCTACGGTCGATTGGCGGCTGCAGACCTGCGCGAGCCTCGGATATGTCAGCGACCAGTCCTGCGCCCGCCTCCTGTCCGGCGTCCAGCGCCACTGCGCAGCCCCCCCCCAATCCTCGGCTAGGCGATAAGTAGGCGCGCCATACGACCCTGCGAACCCCGGTGAGGGGCCGTCGGAATCTCGAAGGGCGGCGACGGCGCAGCTGGCGGGCTGTTTTTTAGCGGCGGTCCAACGGGATAACTGTGCCCGGGCAGTTATCCCCGCGATCCACAAGTGGGCGCAGCCGCGCGACAACTTCAGGACCGTCCGGCCCGCGTGCCTGACCAGCTTGGCCGCCCGGCACAGCAGGCGGAAGCGCATATCCTTGATCTCGAACTTC
>Ga0209211_10008879_pt1 | contig 13598 bp, 15 predicted proteins | sample RifGroA2_FD_183992 | JGI IMG/M metagenome (GOLD analysis project Ga0209211, IMG submission 183992) | Groundwater microbial communities from Rifle, Colorado, USA - Groundwater A2 (SPAdes) (version 2) | ecosystem: Environmental > Aquatic > Deep subsurface > Groundwater | place: Rifle, Colorado...
AGCTTCAGATAATTTAGTTGGGGTTGATGGAAAAGATAGTGATGATAAAATGACTATTTCATTTAGTGAATCAATTCAAGTACCACCAACTATAGGTAATGGAACTAATGGAGAAGGTATAGAAGGATATTTCCCAATAAATGGAACTAAACGCTGGAACAATATCTCAACAGCAGCATGGAGCAATAATGATCAAACTTTAACAATAACTTTACATGCAAGCAATTTTACTAACATTAGTACAGGTGATGTAATTACACCAAATTCAACACTTGGAGATTCAGGGTCAAATAAAATGGGTATAGCAACATCAACATTAACAGGTACATTTGATGATTCAACTATTCCAAAGATAACATACATTGAAACATTAGATAATGACAGCAATGGTAAAGTTGATCAAATAAAAATAACATTTGATGAAAGTGTTGTAAATATGAGCTACTCGCCAAACAATGCAACAACATTTACAACAGGATTCAGTGTTGGTTATGACGCTGGCAATACATTTACAATAGCAGCAGCACAAAATGATTCAGCAACAGTGATTGTATTAAACTTAACAGAAAAATCAGCATACAACACAAGTATATTACCATGGGTTTATTACAATCCAAGCTTAGGTAATATTACTGATTTAGCAGCAGCAAGAAACAGATTGCCAACATTTAACATAACTGCAAATGATTCAGCAGCACCTGTTCCAATCTATGTATATACATTTGATAATGACAGTGATGGGTTTGTTGATAGACTAAACATTACTTTTAGTGAAGAAGTAAATGATTCATCTATTAACATAAGCAGTATGAGTGTAAACTATACAAATGGAACTTCAATACCTATAATTACAATGTTTACAGGAACTGGCAACAGCAATACAACTGGTGGAAACGATAGCTATATTGAACTAGTGATTAAAAACATAAGTGGTACTGGAGATGTTCCACAATTATTATCAAATGGTACAGGCTCATTAGCGTATATTAATTATGTAATTGAAGACATGCATCGTAATTTCAGTAGAGTAAATAATAGTGGAAACTACTTGAAAACAATTTCAGCGTCAACTGTAACAGAATCAGATAAAGCTATCCCTGTTATAGTGTCAATGAGAACAGTAGACCAAAATTCAAATGGTTATCTTGATGCAGTTAAATTATACTGGTCAGAAAATATAAATGATCAAAGTATTACATCAACAAACTCAAGCGCATTTAGTATATCAGGAATCACAGGCGTAACAACTGTTCATTTCACAACAAATTACAATAGTGACTTATTAAATGATAACATTATATATTTGAACTGGTCTAATTCATTAACAACATATAATACAAGCAGTATTTCAACTCCACATATTAATTATACAGCTGGAAACTTATCTGACTTAGTAAATAATTTAGCAGCTTCAAATACATCAGATGCAAATGCAACAGATGCAGTTGGACCAGTAATAATTAGTTTTGTTGCTTCAGATGGAACAAATGGTATAAATGGTCCAGATAGCGATGATACAGTAACTATCAAATTCAGTGAGATAATTAGTGGTTTAATTGCAAGCGCAACACAAGGTCGTATAGTAAATGGTTCAACAATTGATCCAAGTCCACCAGAGCAAGGTACAAGTGGTATTGATGCAATACTGTCTATCAATGGTTCAAAGAAATGGAACAATGTTTCAACAGTAGTATGGAGCAATAGTTATCAAACATTAACAATTACTATGCAGGAACTAAATTATACAAATATGACACCAGGAGATGTAATAACACCAACAAGTTATTTCAATGATAGTGTAAATGCAATGACTACAACTGCAACATTAACAGGTACATTTGATGACACAGCATCACCATATCCAACAAGTATTGTAACTTTTGATAACAACAGCAATGGTAAGATTGATCAAATTAAAATAACTTTCAATGAGAATGTAATCAATATGACTTATTCAACAAACAACGCAACAACATTTACAACAGGATTTAGTGTTGGTTATGATGTAGGTAATACATTTACAATAGCAGCAGCTCAAAATGATTCAGGTTCAGTGATTGTATTAAACCTAACTGAGAAATCAGGATATAATACAAGTATGTTGCCGTGGGTATATTACACATCAAGTCAAGGCAACATAACAGATTTAGCGCCAAATAGAAACAGATTAGCATCATTCAACATAACTGCAAATGATACAGCACCACCTGTTCCAGTAACAGTCTATACTTATGATAATGATAGTGATGGTTTCATTGATATGTTAAATGTAACATTTAGCGAGCAAATAAATGATTCATCACTTAACTTATCAAGTATAAATATAACAGATATAGGTGCAACTTTAGCTGGCTTAAATGTGATTGGATTTAATACAGGCACTGGATTTAATGACAGTTATCTAGAATTTACTTTCACAGATAACAGAAACAATACAGGTCATTTACCGCAATTCCTTGTAAATAGCTCAGGCAGCAATTATCTATTGCAGGATATGGTTACAACAAATGGTGGAAATATGTTAAGAACAGTTTCAGCTTCAACAGTAACAGAAACAGACGGAGCAAAACCAGTATTTATGCCATTAAATTTAACAACAGGTAACTTTAGTAATTTATCAAAGATGGCATCAAACAACATGACTTCATTATGGTTTAATGTAAGTGAACCAATAACTGCATTAAGTGTTGTTGTTGGTAATGTTACAGCAAATCTACAAGTAAATACATCAAACATCAACTACACTTATAACTTTACTACATTAACATCACAAAACACAGAAGGAACAAAGACAATAACAATCTCAGCATTAGATGCAGCAGGATTAAACACAACAAACACAACGCAATCATTAGGTATTGACTTTACTAAACCAGCTCAAGTAACAGGAGTAGCAACATATGATAGATCAAATGATGATGGTAAACATGTAAAAGTTGTCTGGACAGCAAATTCAGCAGGTGACTTTAACAGATATAATGTCTATATAATGACAGTTAACACAACAGATGTTTCAGGAATGACTCCAATAAATACTTCAATAACAACAGCAGCAACTACAAGAACATTGATTGCAACAATTAACTCAAGCAACTTAACAGATGGTACAACATATTATGTTGCAGTCACAGCAAAAGATGATATTGGAAATGAAAACACAACTGTTGTCACAGCATCTGCAATACCATATGATAACTCGCAAATAACACCAACTGCAAATGAATGGAACTTAGTATCAACAACACAGACATTAGCAAATACTACAAAATCAGCTGTATTCAACAGCTCATATACATTATGGTGGTACAATGATTCAGCATCAGCATGGGCAAGTCCTTCAACATTAGATCAATACAAAGGTTATTGGTTATATGATAACAACGTAGGAGCTGTAATTAACTTATCATTTAAGAACAATGCAGGACCATCGCCAACATTAGGTTATCAAAACTTAACGCCAGGATGGAACTTAATAGGTTCATCCAGAGAAGCTGATTTACCTATAAATACTACATTAAATTCAATTGATAGCAAGTATAGTGTTGTCTATGAATATACTGTTGGTACAGGATGGAGAACATACACAGCAGGTGCAACAACTACAAATAGTGCAACAGAATTCCTCAATATGACTGCAGGAAGAGGATACTGGATTTTCATGACAACATCAGGAAGTTACAGTGGTGGAGACTTGTAAAGATAGGTTGATACAATGAAAACAATCAACCAATTTTTTTTATTTTCTTTAATATTATTAATTAGTATTATCTTTATTTTTAATGTTGTTTTAGCAGAGCAATCATCAGTGCAATTATTACAAGAAACAGAAATAGTTTCTCCACCAACGCAAGCACCAATTGGTGGCCCTCCTTTATTGCCTATGACTGTTATTGGAAAAGAAAGTAAAGTCAATGGAAACTTATGTTCAAATGAAACAATTATTGAAGCAGTAATTGATGGAAAAGTAAGAACAAAACGCAATTGCAACATTGATGGAAAATACACATTAGCAATTATTGGCACAGCTGATGATATTGGAAAAGAGATATTATTTTTTGTTGATGGTACTGTTTTATCGCAAAGAGAAACATGGGCTTCAGGAAAAGTAATTGCTGACTTTTCATTTGCAATAACAAGAGAATTAACCCAAATTGAATTGCAAAGGATTGCAGAAGCTGAACAAAAAAAGAAACAGCAGGAGTTAGAGGAGCAGCAAAAACAAAAGCAACAGAAGATAATCACAGGAATAATAATAGCTGTAATGTTAGTATTTATACTATTGATTGTGTATTATGTCATTAATAAACAAGCTAAACAAGCAAAACAAAAAATATATAAAGAATCAGATAATAAATCAGATAATAATACAATTAAAAATAAGAAAAAGAAAAAGTAACTGGGGAATATTGTATGTATAAAAGCACAAGTAAAAAAATAATTACATCTAAAATTATCACATCTTTCTTAATAATGCTTTTGTCTATGATTATATTTTCAGTTTCTATAGTATTTGCAGCAACTTGTTCAGATAATCCTCCTGTCTTGCCTAATACATTTTCAGGCACAGTAAAATATACAGGAGTAATTGTTACAAATATTACAAATGCGCCTGTTGGCTCAATTATTAATGCATATGTTGATTATGCAAATGATAACACAGCAGATGGTACTTTTACAGTTACAACTGCTGGAGCGTATGAGCTAGGTGTAACTGGATGTAGTACTGATAATGGAAAAACTATAAATTTTACAGTAGATGGAGTTAATGCAAATATTACTGCAACATTTAGTTCAAGTGGACCAGCTCCGCAAACAAAAAATATTTTTGGAATAGATGCAGTTGCTCCAAATATATCTTATTTTTCCGATACTCCAGTAAATGCTTCAACTCAATCAAATTCAACAATAATAATAAATGTTTCAGTAAATGATTCATTCTCTAGCATAAACACTTGCATTTTAGAATGGAACGGTGTTAATCAAACTTTAACAAAAAATGCCACAGCAACTATAGTTTCATGTTATATTAGAAACACTTCTGTAAGTGACGGTACATATAATTACAGAGTATTTGCAAATGATTCCCTTGGAAACATGCAATTAACAGGAAATAGGACTGTAACTATAGATACAGTTGCTCCAAATATATCTTATTTTTCCGATACTCCAGTAAATGCTTCAACTCAATCAAATTCAACAATAATAATAAATGTTTCAGTAAATGATTCATTCTCTAGCATAAACACTTGCATTTTGGAATGGAATGGTGTTAATCAAACATTAACAAAAAATGCCACAGCAACTACTGTTTCATGTTATATTAGAAACACTTCTGTAAGCGATGGTACATATAATTACAGAGTATTTGCAAATGATTCCCTTGGAAACATGCAATTAACAGGGAATAGGACTGTAACTATTAGTACTAGTACAGGCGGTGATAATACAGGTGGTGGTTCTTCAAGTGGTGGAGGTTCAACAATAAGTCCTGTTGCAGTACCTACAGTTCCAAGAGTTCCAACTATACCATCAGCTTCAGCACCAGAAACATCATCAGAGTCATCTAAAGCTTCTGCACCTTCATCTGAATCAAAAGGAGCAAGAGGCGGTGATTCAGCACCAGCAGCAGAAACTGCAACAGAAAAAGGAGCAGTAGAAGCAGGGGAATCTGAGCTTGGCAAAGGTGCAGGAACAGCTATAGTTGAAGGTTTAAAGAAAGCAACAGAAGTAGTTAGTGATTTTGCTGGAATGGCATTTGGTATCATTGGTGGCGGCAAAACAGGTGGATCCTTAATTGTATTAATCATATTAATAATTATTGTAGTAATTGTTGTATTTATTAAGATGAGAAAGAAAAGTAGTGCAGAAGAAGAAAGTGTTCTTTACAAAATGGATGTACAACAAAGAAAGAATAGGAAAAAATAATATAAACTTTTTTAAACTGATTTATTTTCTATTATTTACTCGAGACAATGGAAAAACCAGCAAAATTAAACGAGCGTTTAGTCAAAAAGAAACTTGAACAGCAGCAATATGAATTTATTGGTCAGCATTCTGCATGTAAAGTTTGTTCATGGACTAAAAAAGATATAAGAGATGAAGGTAATTGCTATAAAGCAAAGTTTTATGGCATTAATTCTCACAGATGCGTGCAGATGACTCCAACTCAAACTTGCAATCATGCTTGTATATTTTGCTGGCGGGATTTAGATTCTCATACTGCAATATCAATGAGTGAAAAGATTGATGAACCTAAAGAAATAGTGGATGGCTGTATTCAATCGCAGATCAAACAATTGTCTGGTTTTGGCGGCAATATAAAAGCAAATCAAAAGAAATGGGAAGAATCTCATAATCCACTGCATTTTGCAATTTCTTTAAATGGTGAACCAACAATATATCCAAAGATTGGAGAACTTGTTCAAGAAATTAACAGCAGAGGTATGAGTTCTTATCTTGTAACAAACGGAACATTTCCAGAAAAGATAAAAAAGATGTTTGACTGCAATCAGATTCCTACGCAGTTATATGTTTCAGTTGATGCTCCAAACAAACAGCTTTTCAACAAAATCGATCGCCCATTAACTTTAGATTGTTGGGATAGATTGATGGAAACATTACATTTACTTCCAGAATTAAGACAAAAGACAAGAACAGTTTTGCGATATACACTGTTAAAAAGTATAAACATGGTTCATCCAGAACAATGGGCAGATATAATTAAGCTTTCTCAGCCGCTTTTTGTAGAAGTAAAGAGCTATATGTTTGTTGGCAGTTCACGTCAAAGATTAACAATAGAAAACATGCCGCGTCATCATGAAGTAAAAGCATTTGCCTTAGAAATCTGCAAGTATTCAGGTTACAAACTAATTGATGAACACGAACCTAGCAGAGTAGTTTTGTTGATGAAAGAAGATTTTGCTGGGAGAATATTGAAGTTTTCTAAAAGATAATAAAATATAAAATAACAAAATATATATAGTTAACTTGTCTATCGAGGCTATAAAGATAATGATGCAGAAAGGGTTATAAAAATGGTATTTGAAACAAATCAAGTTGCTGGAGCAGAAATAATTGTATTAAATCTAATCCCATTCATAATTAGAAAACCAAAATATCTATTGATAACTGCTTTGCTAAGTATAATTATTCTTTTCTTGCTGATAAAACAATAATCAGAATCAATAGTTAGAATCTACTCCTGAGTGAACCACAACCTTTTTATTATTTTTGATTATTAAACTGATTAATGGTCAAGTTAATCTGTTACAACATAGAATATTGTGAAGGAATTCAAGGACGCTGGTATCAATATCTGAATTTATGGAGAATATTCTTCCCGCCAAAAGGATTAGATCAAAAAATAGTAGATGCATTAAGAAAGATCAAGCCTGATATTCTTGCATTAGTTGAAGTAGATACAGGTTCAATTCGTGCAAGAAAGAAAGATGAAGTGCAATTCTTTGAACAGGAGTTAGGAATGAAAGATTTTGTTGAGATGATAAAATATCCTTTCAAAGGCTGGCTAAAATTTCTTCGTTTTATTCCTATACTTAGAAAACAAGCTAATGCAATCATTTCTAAGTATAAGATATCAAATATTAAATGTCATACTCTAAACAAAGGAGCTAAACGGATAGTAATTGAAGCAACAATTTATTGCCCAAAAGCTGTAACATTGCTTCTTGTGCATCTTGCATTAGGCAGAAAAACAAGAGAAAAGCAATTAAAAGAACTAATTAAAATAGTTAACAGCATAAAAAATAATGTTATTTTAATGGGTGACTTCAACACATTTAATGGCAGTTGTGAGATTAAACAGCTGTTAAAGATGACAAATCTTAAAGACAGTGCAAGGTTGCATCATCATACAATCAGTTCAACACAACCAAGTTGCCGTCCTAAAAGAAGATTAGATTATGTTCTAACATCAAAGAAAATAAAAGTCAAACACTATGAAGTATTAAAATATCCATTTTCGGACCATATGCCAGTGTTTGTGGAGTTTGATTTAAGATAATATTATTATACAGTGAATTCGCAAATACTAAAATATATAAATATAAACAAAAACCCAGATTTTATGAACCTAAAAGAGATAGTCAAGACAGTAGAACAAACACAGACATTTAAAGATTTCAAAAGACAATTCCCTAAAGCATATCTTGTTCACATATTCTCTATGACTAAACAGCCATTGCAGCTGGGTTATTATGATGAAGATTCAGAGCTGATCACAACATTTGATGTCAGCAATGGCGTGCAGAAAGAACAATCTGCTCCATTTAGAGAACCAGATAAAAAAGCAATAAAAGCATTAGAGATTACACAAGTTTCTTTTGCTTTAGAAGAAGCAGAAGAGATTGCTTCAAACATCCAAAAAGAAAAATATCCAAAAGAAATGATCCGAGAAACAATCATCATTTTACAGCATCTTGATGTTGCTCAGATATTTAATGTTACATTTATTACTCATTCATTTAAAACATTGAATATTAAGCTCGATGCAAATACTAAGCAAGTTCTTTCTCATGATTTAACGAATTTGATTGGATTTTGAACTAAATCATCTCACAATATTTATATAATACTAACCATTCCTTATTAACATGGGCATAACAAAAGTATGGAGAGGATTTTTTTATTTTCTGATCACAATAGTTATCATTGCAGTTATACTGCTTTTAGCATTGCCTTTTGCTCTTATTGTTTTAGTTATTATTACAGCTATAGCAATTCTTGGATTTATTATTCGCTTTATATTTTCAGGAAGAGTTAAATCAGCACACTATAATCATCAGCAGGGTTATAATCAAACAAATATAGAGACAAAAGCTAAAGAAACTGCTAAACAAAACATAGTCGATGCAGAGATAATTGAAGAAAAACCATCAGAAGATTCAAAAAATAAATCAGAGGCAGAAAAATGAAAGGCACTTTTATCATGATAGATGGCTTAGACGGCTCTGGCAAAGGCACAGTAGCAACAGCATTAAGAGAATACTTATTATCGCAAAACAAGAAGGTCTTTGACATGAGAGAATACTGGAAAGAAACAAATAATATTCCGGAATTTGAAGAGATAAAAGATTCTGATATTATAATCTCTTCAGAGCCAACTTTTTCAATGATTGGTAAAGTAATTAGGGAAGAGATTATCAGGGATAATGGCAGAAAATATTCAGGATTAACCACTGCTCATGCATTTTCATTAGACAGGGAAATTCTTTATAGAAAATTAATAATTCCAGCATTAGAAGCAGGTAAAACAGTTATTCAAGAGCGTGGTGTAATCACTTCATTGGTTTACCAGCCGATTCAATTAGAAAAGATAACATTGATGGACATTCTTAATCTGCCAGGAAACAAGTTAACTCTAAAGTATGCTCCAACGCTTTTGGTCATCACAAAAGTTGATCCATTGGTAGTTATACAGCGTTTAAAGCAAAGGCAGGATAAAAAAGATCATGCTATTTTTGAAACATTAGATTTTCAAAGGAAGTTAGCAGAACGATATGAAAGCACATGGCTAAAACAATTGTTTGAATCAAAAGGCTCAAAAGTAGTTTATCTTGACACAAATGCTCCTGCAACAGTCGAAGATACAAGAGAGAAAGCAGTTAATTTGTTTAAGACGTTCTGTTCTGCATAAAGAAAAGAAGAGCAAAAAGGCAGTGATATAAGATCTTCTCGTAACTAAGAAACAAATGGATTTCATTAATAAAACACATTACACCATTTATCAGATTCCAGACAGTTGCATCTTTCTGAAATTCTTTGACTGATACTTTTTTTCCTATTCTAAGTAAAGAAATAATAGTTTTACACCAGCTGCAACTAATGCATCAAAGCTTCCAGCTGGAGATAATAGTTGAATTTTATTCTTTAGTTTCATTATCTAATTCTTCTGTTTTTTCTTCAAACTCCAATAATTTCTTATTTTTTCTGCTTGCATTGTAACTAACTTTCAAACTATCTCCCCCTTTTTGCTGATAAAAAATTATCTTAATGCTTTCCTGTGCTTCCAAATCCAGATTCTCCTCGCGCGGTTTCGTCTAATTCTGCAACTTCTTCAACAGCAGCATAAGCAATTTTATTAAACACAAGCTGTGCAATTCTCTCTCCTCGTTTTACTTCATACGGATTTTTGCCATGATTAATAAGAATAACGCCAACTAATCCTCGGTACATACAGTCAATTGTTCCTGGAGTATTTACAATACTAATGCCATGCTTTGCAGCCAGCCCGCTTCTTGGTCTTACTTGTACTTCATAACCATAAGGAATAGCTAACTTAATTCCAGCAGAAATCAGTTTATGTTCACCTGATTGCAGCATATAATTCTCAGCAGCATAAATATCCATGCCTGCATCGCCATGATGTGCATATTTTGGTGTTGGTAAATCTTTGTCAACCTTAACAATCTTGACCTGTATGTTTTGTTCGTTGTTTTCCATGCTTGTGTAAATATTGACCTATTTATAAAATTATTTATCTTTCTTATTTTTTGCTTCAGCGAGAAAAACATCAATTACCTTTTTATATTGAATAACATTATATACAGTAGGTGTCATTTTGGGAGAAGAATTAGATAAATATTTAATCAAAGATGTTTGGTATATAGTGCCTGGTTTTATAGTTATGTTTCCATTGTATTTAATTCTTAAACAGTTTAATTCTGGTTTTTTTGGTTCTTTGAATTTTGTTTCAGTTCTTGGTTTTACTTTAGTCTCATTTATTTCAGGTTATTTCTGTCACCAAATTTATAGATTATTTTATCACATTTTTCTTCTTAAAAAGAGAGACTTAATTAAAGCTTTGAAGAAAAAATTATATAGTGAAATTAAGACAACATATGTGTTTTTTCCTCAGAAATGGAGTGACTAACTATGCACAAACACAAACTAATCGCAATCGTTGGCTTAGCTGGCGCAGGAAAAACAGAAGTTTCTCGTTTTTTTGAATTAGCAGGCTTTGTTAAGATACGTTTTGGTGATTTGACTCAGGAATATCTGCAGCAGAATAATCTTGAAGTAAATGAACACAATGAGAAAAATGCAAGAGAATTTCTAAGAAGAAAACATGGCATGGCAGCTTATGCAAAATTAAATCTAGGCAATATTCAAAAGCATTTGGAAGTAAACAATGTTGTGATTGATGGTTTGTACAGTTGGGAAGAATATAGATTTCTCAAACACTATTTTGGCGAGCAGCTGCATTTATTAGCAATCTACGTTTCTCCAGAACTGCGGCATATCCGCTTAAACACTCGCCATCTTCGTCCATTAGATAAAGAGGAAGCAGAATCTCGTGATATTGCAGAAATCGAGCATTTAAACAAAGCAGGCCCGATTGCTTATGCTGATTATATGATTATCAATACAACAACAATAATAGATTTGCGTGAGAAAGTGCACGAATATATTAAATCTATAATCAAGTAGTTTTCACCCGAAAGCTTTTTAAATAGTCATCATCAATATTATTTTTTCTTTCTTGAAGATATAATCTTGTTTCAGGCATATTTGCTTTTACTTTTATGGCAATTCTTTTAGAATTTTTGATAATCTTTCCTATTTCTTCTGCAGTAATTGCGCTGCTCATTGTAGTTGTTTCTCTAATTGTCTCTCAATTGATTTGCAGACATTATCCAATCCAAAATATAAATTAGTATCTTCAACAGCAGCAATATATATTGTATCAAATTCAAACATTAGCTGTAGTTTATACATTTCTTTATCTGCTCTGTCTGGATTTAACAATGTCAAACAGCATTTCTTAAAATTTTTTCCTTCAGAAACAGATTTCACAAAACTGCCAACCATCTTCTTAATAACAACCAGCTCATTATTCCTAAGTTTTTCAAATCCAATCAATTCAATGTTTCCGCCAAGCAATACCATAATTTTTTCCTGAAAAAAGAAGTATATAAATCTTTCCGTAACATTTTTAAAATACTCTTCATTCCAAGATTTATGCCATTTACAATCATTACAGGAGCGCAGTGGGGAGATGAAGGAAAAGGCAAGTTTGTTGATCTTCTGGCAGACCAGCAGGATATAATTGTACGTTTTCAAGGTGGCAATAATGCTGGTCATACTGTTGTTGTAGCTGACAAAGAATATAAGTTTCATCTGCTTCCTTCTGGTGTAATACAAGGAAAAAGAGTTCTGCTCGCTTCAGGAGTTGTTATTGATCCAAAAGTTATTTTGAAAGAGATAGCTGCATTAAAAGAACAGCAATATGCCTTAAATCTAGGCATTGATGTTCGGGCAAATATAATCATGCCTTATCATATTTTATTAGATATTGCACGGGAAAAAGCTGCAAACAAGCCAATTGGTACAACAGGCAGAGGCATAGGCCCTTGTTATGAAGACAAAGTTGGAAGAAGAGGTGTTACTTTTTTTGATTTGATTGACACAGTTAGATTACAGCAGCGTTTAGACAGCATTTATCCAGAAAAAAAAGCATTGCTTGAGAAAATATATGGAGACCAGCTTCCATCAAAAGAAGATATTGTTTCTGAATATACAGTATATGGCCGGCAGTTAAAACAATATCTTGCAGATGTTTCTCTTGAACTATCACAGAACAGCAATCTCAAGATTCTTTTTGAAGGAGCTCAAGGAACTTTCTTAGATGTAGCATTTGGAACATACCCTTATGTAACTGCATCACATACATTAGCAGCAAATGCTTTTGTCCAGGCTGGTATTCCCTCTGAAAAATCAATGATAATTGGCGTTGCAAAAGCTTATACAACTAGAGTTGGTTCAGGTCCATTTATTACAGAATTATCTGCAGAGAACAATACAGTTAATACTACAAATGATGCATTGATTGGTGACTATCTTCGTAAGCAAGGCGCAGAATATGGTACAACAACAGGACGCCAGCGAAGATGCGGCTGGTTTGATTTAGTTTTGATTAAAGAAGCATTGCGATTAAATGGTTTTACATCTTTAGCAATAACTAAGCTTGATGTTTTATCTGGGTTAGATGAGATTAAAGTTTGTACATCCTACTTATTTCAGGGCAAGCCTATCGAAAGTTTTCCGCATGATGCAGCGCAGTTAGAGCAATGTACTCCAGTTTACGAAACTTTGCCAGGTTTTAAACTAATACCTGAATTGATAACAAGTAAAACTCTTCCAGAAAATGCAGTAGAATATCTTCGCTTTATTCAGAGAAGATTAGGTATTCCAATAAATTTTGTTTCAATAGGACCAGAAAGAAATCAGACAATTCTGTATGAAAATGGTGTAAAATAGATTATTTGCAAAATTCTTATATCAAATAACAAAACAAAATATGCTTTAGATAAATATAAGAAGATTTCTGAAAGTTATGCGAATACTATCAATAGATTGCTTGAAGTTGAACGAAGGAAAAAATTAAGAGAATTATTGATAGAGAGTTGATGTTAGACGCGATGATATCTGGCTTGTAACTTTAGACCAAACGATAGGTAAAGTGAATCCTGAACTAATCCAGCAGATAAATGAAGCGATCAAGATTAGTCTTGGAATAACTGACTTTTAAAAGAAATAACACAATTTTAATAAATACATCATTCTTTCCAAGATTCATGCAA
>Ga0209211_10008882_pt1 | contig 13593 bp, 17 predicted proteins | sample RifGroA2_FD_183992 | JGI IMG/M metagenome (GOLD analysis project Ga0209211, IMG submission 183992) | Groundwater microbial communities from Rifle, Colorado, USA - Groundwater A2 (SPAdes) (version 2) | ecosystem: Environmental > Aquatic > Deep subsurface > Groundwater | place: Rifle, Colorado...
CCTTGAGAAATTAAAGCCTGTTCCGGAGCCGGATTTGGATATTTTTGCTGCGTAATGGAGGGACTTAAAGATTGAATCCAGGCTGTCTTCCACAGGAAGCACAAAACATGCAGCAAGCTGCTGCAAGCTGCGGCCTGCGTTAAACAATGTTGGGGAATTTGGCAGAAAGTCAAGGCTTGCCATAAGAGCATAGAATTCTTTTTCTGTTTTTTCAATCTGCGCTTTTGCCTTTTGGCTTTTGTTTAATATATTTTGGAACTTGGGGGTTTTTACGATATCATAATATTCCTTGCTTTCCTGATTTTCTAAAAGCCCTATTTCTTCCTTAAGCAGATATTTTGCATCTGCCAGGGCTATATTGCCAGCTACCCTCTTAAACAGGTCTTGAGGTGATTCTATTACCTTGCCAGTTTGGTCTTTTTTCAAATACCTTTTCTCAAGAATCTGCAGGGCGTTTTCGCTTAGTTTGGGAGATTTATAAAGGCTGGAAGCTAGAGCTTTTGATGGCTTTGCTGGCTTAGAATGCTTTTTTTTAGGGCTATGCATAATTTTAGCCTTTTTTGGCTTGGTTTTTGCCATTTTTAGTACTCAATCCCCTTCCTTGCTTTTATACCTTTCTGCCATGGGTGCTTCATTCCCTTGACTATCTGGACATAATCTGCCTTATCCATTATTTCCTGGGGAGCATCCCTTCCGGTAAAATACAGCTCGACTTTGCCATGGCTTTCTATCAACTCAAGGACATTTTTAAGAGGTATAATGCCTTTGTCAAGGACTACATTTATTTCATCAAGTATAACCAAGGCATATTCGCCAGAAGCTATTACTTTCTTCGCATGCTCAAAGCCAAGCATTGCAGCTTCTTTCTCTTCTTCATCCGTATTAAAAATAAATTTGCTGCCTTTATCCACAAAGGTGTCCAGCTTCTGCTGCCTTTCCTTTACTGCATCTACGCCAAACTGGATTATTTCCATTCCAGGGAGATATTTTTTAATAGTGTAAATTTCTCCTGTACTGCCTGATTTAAGAAACTGCACCATGCAAACCCGCAGATTACTGCCTAATGCCCTTACTGCAAGGCCTAAGCCAGAGGTAGTTTTTCCTTTTCCATCTCCAGTTACTACATGGACTAATCCAAGATGCTCTTTATCTTCATCGCCTTCCACTATTATCTGCTTTTTAAGCCTGGTAACCATCCCGAAAGGCTAAACAATAGCGAATATTTAATGTTTTTTGAAAATTTTCGGGTTTATACTGTTAGTATTACTACTTTAGAATAATAATATTTATATAAACATGCTGAAATTATGGACTTATACCTGCTTTTTCAAAAGAGCTTACAGAAATTGTAGAAGAATTAGATAGAAAAGGCGTTACGTTTGAAGACCTTAGAAAAGACAACGGCAAATTGCTTGAGTTAGCGCAAATGGGGCTTTTTTTGCCGAAAGGAAGGGCTTTTTCTTATGATGGGAAAGGTATATTGCTTCTTTCGCCACTTCCCCAAGAAGCAGATAAAGTTTTAGGCCAGCTTAAATCAGATTTAGGCGGAAGAGTAAATGTTCTTGCTCGGGGGATTCCAACATTGTACCACGAACCGAATTCGAAGTTAAATACTGTTGCCTATCCTTCAGATATTGGGGGCAATACTTATCCAGACTTCACACCAATACTTTACCCTTCTCCAGACGCAAAAAGTTTTAATGTAAGGGCGGTGTTTATGCTGAATGATGGCTCATCAAAAACACACAGGGTAGATAGAATGCCTAGTAATGCCATACTCAACTATTTTTTATGGGTTGGAGGGATTACTGAATTGCCCGATGTCCCACAAAGATATCTGCAGCAATTCTATACTACAGTAAACGCTTTATCAAATGCTTACATTTTTGCTACTGGCACAGGCAATTGGTTCGAATACAACCGAAAATTGGCAATGGTGGGCCGTGAAATAGAAAACACACTAAGCACATTGGCAACTGCTCGTGCCACTAGATAAACTTCTTTATCTTCTCCTGCAATTCCTTCATCTCGCTTTCTTCATATTTCTTATGCGACCACTTTATCCTAAGCCGGTCATCCTTAAATCTTGGGATAAGGTGCACATGGGCATGAGCTACAACCTGCCCTGCTTCTTTTCCATTGTTCATGACTAGGTTATAGCTGCCGTTGCCTAAAGACAAGGAAAGGGCTTTGGCAACTTTCTGGGCTGATATCATAAGCGCTTTTAGATTTTCTTCCGGGAGGTCAAGAAGGCTTTCATAATGGCTTTTTGGCACAATAAGGCAGTGCCCCTTGTTAGCCGGCATTATATCAAGAAAACCAATTGTATAATTATCTTCATATACCATTGCTGATGGTATCTTTCCAGATATTATTTTACAGAATATGCAGCCTTCCATATATTAAAATTTGATTACACGTTATTTTTAAGGGTTTTGATTTTTACGGCTTCATCCAAAAAATCCTATCGGGGTTGCCACTCGAAAATCAAAAAAAGATTTTCGGTGTCCCGTTCGCTTTGCTCAGGGACATCGCTCACGTTTAAATGTATTAATAGATAGCAAAAATACTCGAACGAAGTTCGGTGCTTGAACAAAGTTCGGCATCCCGCGAGGGGATACCAACTCCGTAGGTTCCCATTGCAATTTCCTTTTTGCTAAATGCGTGCCTAGAGAACGTTCGCATGCTCGAACGAAGTTCGGCATCCACTTCGTGGATTTTGATGGCAACCTTCATTTTTTGGATGAAGCCGATTTTTACCAATGTTGTTTCTCATCAAATAATAGAATAGGGCTGTACCTGAAAAAATGATTATTGAAGATGAAATAAAAACAAAAGATAAGCTTGTGGCTACCATTATAATGCCTGCAATTATCGGGCCTATGCCGCCGCCGATGCCAAATGCTGTGTTAAACAAGCCCATAACCGAGCCCATGCCCAGCTTTTTTCCTAGCTGAGTTGTAACTGCAATGTTTGCCGGAATAGAAATTGCAGAGCCTAAGCCCATCAGCAAGTTGAACAGAAGCAGGGTGTAAAAGCTTGTTGACAGGGGAATCAATAAAAGAGCAACAAAAATCATCATGCTCCCTGAAACCATCATCGCAACCTTATCGCTTTTATCGGCAATTGCGCCAAAATACCCCTGAAATAAAGAGGATATAAGGAGGTTGGAAGTGACAATAATGCCGATTTGGAACACTGTAACGCTTATAGCCTGCGCAAGCAAAGGCAAAAATGCCATAACTGCCGATATGCCATAAGCATTTGACATTCTGAATAGAAACATTGCCTGCATTGTCTTGTCGCTTAATATCTCCCTGAATGAATACAGCTTCGCATTTTTGTATGCATCAATTTCCGGCAGCATAAAAACAAGCATCAGCAAAGAGAAGAAGCTTATTGCGCCCATTGCATAAAAGGCAGCGTTCATGCTCAGCAAATCATGCAAAGTTCCGCCTATTACCGGGCCCAAAGCAAGCCCCATAAAAAATGAAATTGTAAAAGCGCCAAGATATTTGCCTTCCTGGTTTTTTGGAGCAATGTCCCCGATGTATGCCATTGCAATCGGCAAAACCATTGCAGAAGCCAGCCCGTGAAAAAATCTTATCATTATCAATGAAGCTGCGGTTGATGCATGCACATAGAAAAATGATAAAATTGTATATCCCGCCAGCCCGACAACAAGCAGATTTTTCCTCCCTTTCTTATCTGACCATCTTCCAATAAAAGGCGTAAATATTGCCCTGGACAATGTAAATGAGCCAAAAATCAAGCCAATAAGAACTCCATTTGCTCCTAAGCTTCCAGCATAAATGCCCATAAACGGCTCTATTATGCTTGTGCCGAGCATTGTAGCAAATACTGCAATAAATAAAACTGAGAATATGCGCTTTTCCATGAGCAAACTTTTTACCTTTTTATAACTCCATATACTTTAAATCCAAATTTTCAATATCTATGATAAGACTGTTTAATTTATTCTCTGGATAACTGGAGCCTGCATTTATGCATATTGTGCTTCCTATTTTATCCATGAATGAGCCGGACATCTTTGGGCTTTCGTGAATGTGGCCGTGCAATGTCAAATAAGGCTGCTCCTGCTCTATAAATTCCCTTACTGCCTTGCTGCCGACATGGGATCCGCTGGCTACTATGTCAAGCTTTGTATTAAATGGAGGGGCATGGATAACATATATTGTTTTTTTGGGGTTTGAGAGCTTTATGAAACTGCTTAAGCCCCCTTTTATTGTGCCTTCCTCCTTTTTTACAGTCCTTATTTCATAATCATGCAATTGCTGGGGCATTTCTTTTTTATCGTCTTCAAACTTTTCCCAATCCTTCAGCCTGAACGGTGTCGGGTTTACAAAGCTGTAGCCGACAATGTTTTTATTGAATAAATTAAATCTTTTTTTATGAATATATTTTAAATTGTTCAAATTGTTGTTTTTATTATTAATGAATATTTTTTCATTGGCCCTGAAGTCATCATTGCCCATTATAAAGAAAACATCTTTCTTTAATGCTGATAATTGCGGAATAAAAAAATTCTCAAAAAACTCTTTTTGGCAATTGACAGCCTGCTCCAGAGTTCCGGGGCTTTTTGGGGCTAAATCTCCGCCAATTAGTATGGCTTTAATCTCTTCTTCCCTTGCTTTTTTGATTAATTTATTATAGAAATCCTTATTGCCGTGAAGGTCGGATGCGTAGAGGATTTTGTTGGGCATTTTTAATTCGTTTTTATTTTCTCGCAGATATAAAAGTTATTGCTGAGTTGTAATCCCCTACCTCCTCTACAAAATTAAAGTTTGCTGCCTTTAGCATACATGCCAGGTTTCCATTGTAATTGTCATAACCCTCTTCAAATATAACTGCAAGAAAAGGCAGTATTGATGCGAGCATGCCTTTTGGCTTTCCGAAATCAGAAATAAACAGAATACCATCCTTCTTTAAAACCCTATAAAGCTCTCCCATTGCCTCTTGCTTGGCTTTTTTAGGCAGATGATGGAATACAAGCGAGCTGTATACAAAATCAAAATGATTTTTAGGGAATGGCAGCTTCTGAATAAATGCTTTTTGAAAATTGATTTCTACCCCTGCTTTGGCGGATTTCCTTTTTGCGAGCTTTAAAATGCCTTCATCTGCATCTGCCCCATGCAGCTCAATAGATGGATATTTTTTCTTTAGCTCTATCCCCAAAGTCCCCGTGCCACATCCAGCATCTAAAACCCTAGCTTTTTTATTTTGAAATTTCAAATATTCAAGCGTTTTTTTTCTGTAATTTTCCCCCAAACCCAGCAAAGAGCAGATAGAGTCATATACGCTGTTTAATACGGCAAACCTTGCTGCGGGTATAAATTTTTCCATTATCTTTGTTCCAATTTATTTTTAAGCATTAAATGGACCGGCCGAGATTTGAACTCGGAGCCTCACCCAAGCCAAGGGCGCGTTATACCGGGTTTAACTACCGGCCCATGTTTAAGGGAAAATTTACAATAGTTTAAAAACGTTGTCAATTAATTCCAGTATCGACTAATCAGTTTTAATAAAAAATAATAAAAACAAAATAACGCCTTTAAAAATGCCAGAAAATCTTAAAATCCTTTTCCCCCATGACAAGATACGCAATATACAGGATACTGTTGTTTCTGATGTTTGTGATGCTTTGAAAAACAAAAGGAGCATGATAATACATGCCCCTACCGGGATTGGAAAAACGGCTTCTGTTTTGGCTCCTGCATTAAGCTTTGCCTTGGACAAAGAGCTTACAGTTTTCTTCCTTACTTCAAGGCAGACACAGCATTGGATTGCGGTTGAAACTTTAAAAAATATAAGGAAAAGGCATAATGTTGAGTTTGGCGCTGCGGATATAATAGGAAAAAAATGGATGTGCATGCAGGAAGCTGATGCATTGCCATCTGGAGATTTTATAGAATACTGCAAGAAGCTGAGGGATGGGAATGAATGTGAATTTTATTTGAACACAAGAAAGGCTTCAAGAAGGCCTACTTTGGAAGCTGAGAGCAACCTGAATGAGATAAAAGCACTAGGGCCGCTGCATGTTGGAGAGGTTTTCGGGCATTGCAGGAAGCCAAAATTATGCCCTTATGAAATGGCTTCAATGCTGGCTAAGGATGCTAAAGTAATCATCGCTGATTATAATTCAGTGTTTAATACTGCTATAAGGGATGGGCTATTTGGAAGGGCTGACAAAAAACTGGAGAACGCAATAATTATTGTGGATGAAGGGCATAATCTTCCGGCAAGGGCAAGGGAGCTCTTGACTGCAAAAATTTCTACTTTCATAATTGACAGGGCTATGAAGGAAGCTAATAAGCTTGAGCTGTTTAATGCGCTCCCAATATTAAAAGATATTAAGGATGTGATTAATGCGCTGGGATTTGACTTGAATTTCAACAAGGAAGAGAAGCTTGTCAGAAAATACGAGTTTATTGATAAGATTAATGAGAAACGAAAATATAACGAGGCTATTGCCGAGCTTTCCTTTGCAGGCGACTTAATAAGGGAAAAGCAGAAGCAAAGCTATGTTTCCAGCATAGCAAAGTTCATGGAAGCATGGCAGAGCCAGGACAAAGGATTTGCAAGGATTTTATCAAAGGACTTCAAAAATCAAAGCATCATATTAAATTACAGGTGCTTAGACCCATCTCTTGTAACAAGGGATCCTATAGAAAGGAGCTATGCCACGATAATAATGTCTGGGACATTAACACCGCCTAATATGTATAAACATATTTTAGGGTTTCCTGAAGGTGCGTTAGAGAAAGTTTATGGAAATCCATTTCCAAAAGAGAACAGGCTGTGCCTTATTGTCCCTGAAACAACAACCAAATTCACAAGAAGGGGGGATGATGAGTACAAGAAAATAGCTGAGGCGTGCAATAAAATTGTTGAGAAGATTCCAGGAAATGCAGCATTATTTTTTCCAAGCTATGAGCTGAGAGATAAAGTGTATAAAGAGTTCTATGGGATGTGCAGCAGGAAAAAAATAATTGAAAAGCAGCATTTAAGCAAGGAAGAGAAAGAGGAAATGCTGCAGGAATTTAAAGACAATAAAGATAAAGGCGCGGTTTTATTGGCTGTGTCTACAGGAAACTTTGGAGAAGGGATTGACTTGCCCGGGGATTTTCTCAAAGGTGTCGTTATTGTTGGACTGCCATTGGAAAAGCCTGACCTGGAGACAAAGGAATTAATTGATTATTATGGGGAAAAATTTGGAGAGGGAATTAATTATGGCTATATTTTTCCTGCTATAACAAAATGCCTGCAGAATGCAGGAAGGTGCATAAGGACAGAGACTGACAAGGGAGTTATTGTGTTTTTGGATGAAAGGTTTGCATGGGATAATTATTTTAAATTGCTGCCTTTAGATATGGATTTCAAGATTACTAAAATGTATGAAGATAGGATTGGAAGGTTTTTTGGGAATAACTAAATGAAGTGCAAAATAAAATATTGCTATAAATAAATTTTATCCAAAAAGTTTAATATTCAATCATCACTTCTAGCAGGCTATGGGACTGATTAGAGTTTGGAATGATGAAGAAAGACATCACCTAGATGAAGGCTTAAAGGATGTGTCATGTTATCTCCATAGTGCTGGAGGAATATGCGATATAATAGATAGATTTGCTGAACGTTTTAGTGGAGATATAACCATAGTAGAAATTATATATTCTGAATGGATGAGATGTTTTGAATATGCCTTAGGGCTCAAAACACCATTGGGCAACAAGGAGCTGAACAAAATTTTAGCAGAACAATTTAGGGAAAAACGAAGCCTAGAAGAAGGTAATTTTGTTTTATATCAAGATAGGATAGATGGTTCTCCAACACATATAGCGAGATATATGGGGAATGGCTTTGCATTATCGAAGTGGGTTATTGGCCCAGTTGTTAGACATGAAGTATGGCAGGTACCATTAAGCTATGGGGATCCTACTAGATATTTGGAACGTTTAAAAACTTCTTCGCCAGCGCTTAGTCATAGCTATAGGCAACTTCCTCATTCTTAAATACACTATTTACTAAACTAGTATACAAAAACGTAACATTTATATAGAAGTAAGCATTTGCAGTTAAAAATGGTTATTTTATTCGACAGGTTCAACCTGCCAGAAGATATATTTGAAGTTATATTCGCGACAAAACAGCAGATTATAGTAGCCAAGCTGCTCATAGAGATGGTAAAGAGCAATGGTGGAGAGATAAATAAGACGGAGATGTCATTGTTTGCCACTAAATTGCATGAGGGCAATTATGTAACAACTTTGATTGACGAGGCGCCTTACAAAGGCAAAAAGGTCAAAATAAGCTACAACAAAAGGCAGTTTTATGACAGGATTTTAACGCCAATGAAAAGCATGGGATTGATTGATTACGATCTTTACAAGAAAACTTACAGGATAAGCGATAATTTCAACAAAGAGATGATAAGAATAGGCCTGCAATGGCTGAAGGAGATGAGAAAACCGGCTAAATCATAGTTTTAAGGCCCCCGAGTTTCGAATTCTTTCCAAACCACCCCAACGAATCAAAAAACGGGGGCCATCTTTTTTATTAATCTGCAAGGCCGTGTTCTACGAACACGGAATTCACGGGAAAAAGAGGTGAGAGGGTGGTTAATTGGCTTATTTTAAGTTCAATTTTCAATACATTTTTTTATTGATAATTTTGATTAATGAGCATAATAATTCCTTCAAATTCTAGGCTCGCCCAATACGGCTCGCAACATTAGGATTCACAACATGCTTGGCGGTTGGCATTTTGCCGCCATAGATCCTATCGCTTACACAACCAATTAAATGGTGCACAAGATAAAAAACAAAATTTAAAAATTGCAGGGCTATATTAAGCAATATGATAGACTTTGAAGCGCTAAAAAAAGAGCAGCTTAAGCTGGCTGCGAAAGTGAGCATGGTTGACAGCTTCAGGAAAATAAATCTCATAGCAGGCGCTCACCAGTCTTATTTTGAGAATAAGATTGTTTCTTCTGTCGCAGTTTGCGATTACAAGACAATGGAGGCTATTGAAAAAAAGCATGCTTATGCTGATGCAAAAATCCCCTACAAAAGCGGCTACTTGTTTTACAGGGACGGGCCTGCATTGATTGAAGCTTTTAATATGCTGGACAACAAGCCGGATGTACTCATTATTGAGGCAAACGGCATTTTGCATCCAAGAAGAATAGGAATGGCGTCTCATGCCGGCATTGTACTTGATACTGCGGCAATAGGAGTTACAAAAAGGCTTATGCTTGGAGAAATAAGAGAGGGGACAATTTATGTTGAGAAGGAAGCAAGAGGATATGAACTGGTAACCAGAGAGCATGCAAATCCAATTTATGTAAGCCCAGGGCATAAGATTTCGCTGAAAACAAGCTTAGAAGTGATAAAAAAGTGCATGAGGTTTCCCCACAAGCTTCCAGAGCCGCTGCATATAGCGCATAAGCATGGGAATACGATAAGGGAAAAAATGATAAGCGAAAAATAACAAATTCCATCGAAAGTTCTAAAGGAAAATTTTTGAACCAAAAAGTATTTATATATCTACATATATCAATATATTATGTTGAAGGAAAATGCAAGATTTTTAAGAATCTTAGGTGATGAGACAAAATTAAGGATAGTAAGGCATATTCTCAATGAAGAGATTTGTTCATGTGAATTCGTTTCTATTACTGGAAGGGCGCAATCAACAGTTTCAACGCATTTAAACGACTTAGAAAAAGAAGGCGTACTCAAATCCAGAAGGGAAGGAAGGAATATTTATTATTCTATTAAGGACAAAAGAGTATATGGCATCTGCAAATTGTTAGGCATTAAGAAGGATAAGATTAGGAAAAATGCGTGTTAGGCGGTAAAAATGGCTGAAAAGAAAAAAAGCTTTATTGGAAAATTTATTGATAAGCTGGATGAGAAGCTTAAGAAGAAATCCAAAGAGAAAAAACAAAGATGCTGCGGTGATTCCAGTGATGGGCCATGCTGCAAGTGATTGTTGATTGGATTTTGTATAGCTTTATTGGCCTTAATTCTTCTTCGAGGCTAGCTCAATCCATAAATTTTTTTATTTATGACTCTATAAAAATTATCTTCCTTTTATTTTTTATGATTCTTGCGATTGGATTTATAAGAACGTATATTCCTCAAAATAAAGTCAAAGAATGGCTAAGAGGCAGGAAAAAAGGAGTTGGAAACTTAATGGCTTCGCTATTTGGGGCTATAACCCCATTCTGTTCATGCTCGTCAATTCCTATATTCTTAAGCTTTCTTGAAGCGGGCATTCCTTTAGGGGTAACATTTTCATTCCTCATTACATCTCCTTTAGTAAATGAGTATTTAGTAGTTTTAATGCTTGGATTTTTTGGTTGGAAGATTACCGTAGCTTATGTGTTAAGCGGCATTTTGATTGGAGTGGCATCTGGATTAATGCTGGGAAGTATGAAGCTAGAGAAACATCTTGTTAAAGGCTTAATATCTTCAAACTCTAAACAGATTAAAGAAATTAAATATGCTAATGCCAAAAAAAGGCTGCAATTTGGGTTAAATGAGTCTACATCAATTATCAAAAAATTGTGGATATGGGTGCTCGTAGGAGTAGGTGTTGGAGCAGCAATCCACAACTATGTCCCTTCTGAGTTAATTCAAGGATTAATAAGCAAGGGGGGTATTTTTGCAGTGCCAATTGCTACATTAATCGGTGTCCCGATGTATGGCAGTTGCGCAGCAATTGTTCCAATCGCCGTAGTGCTATTTCAAAAAGGAATTCCATTAGGAACAGCGTTGGCTTTTATGATGGCGGTAGCCGCTTTAAGCCTACCAGAAGCGATTATGCTCAGGAGAGCAATGAATTTAAAGCTAATAGCAATATTTTTTGGCGTAACAACTTTAGCAATAATCTTCATAGGCTATCTTTTTAACACACTGCAGTATTTCTTAATATGATGTGCAATAGAAAATTCCCCGCGTCCGTTTCATCGTTTAGAAATGCCCCACTATTTACGTTTAGCCACTAAAAATTGTTGAACTTAATTGCGATTATATTCGTTTTTGCGAACTAAGATATAGAGGATTAATTTGCGAGCAAAAAACAAAAAATTTATGCCGAGTAGCTTTTTGGAAAAAGCGCCACAATATAATAAATTTTTTGAGTTGCCGAGCCCTCAAAAGCGGAAGATTTATATAATAATTTATTATATTTTATTATAAAACATAACAAGGTGAGATAATGGTGCAAGCTATCATTAATCTAGGAGAGCATGAAGACAGGGTCCTTACTATTGTAAAAGGCAAGTTTGGGCTTAAGAACAAATCTGAAGCAGTTAATCTTGTTATAGAAAAATTTGGGCAAGAACTTCTTGAGCCAAAGTTAAGGCCAGAATACAGGGAAGAGCTGTTAAAGATAGATAAAGGAAAATTCAAAAGATTTTCTAGCATTGAAGATTTAAGAAAGGAGATTGAGCATGTATAATTTTGATAGGAGTGATAAGCTTATCAAAATTTTAAAGAAACTATTCAAAAAGGATAAAGTACGTTATGAAGCAACAATGAAGAAAATTCATGAAGTTATCAGGTCTGAAAATCCACAACACTATAAAAACCTGAGTTATGATCTAAGCGATTTCAAAGGAGTTCATATCGACAGCCATTTTGTTCTTATCTTTAAGGTTAGTGAAAAAGATAAACTAATCCGATTTGAAGATTTGCAGCATCATGACACTGCTTATGAGCGATGATGGTTGAGGGAATGGGTAATTGAATCTAATCGGCGTTATATTCGTCAAACTTGTTTAACCGAAAATCCATAAAAACGTTTAAATAGGGACATAATTCGCTTTTTCTTATGCTAAGGCGCGAAAGAAGCGATATTGGGAAAAAAATGATAGGCTATTTCATAGGCTTCATAATGATATTCAGCGCTTTTGGGGTGATATTTTTCGGCTTTGGGGCCGGGAGCGGCGGGACAGTAAAGTATAACGGGCTTAAATTTACAGATAAGGGGAATTTCTGGAGCGTAAAAGTTAACGGCAGGGAAGCATTGTTCACTTACCTGCCTGATGAATTGGCTTCCCTAAATGCAGATAATGCCACTATAGAAAAGCTAAAAAATGTGGTACAGATAGACTCTACATCAAAGTTTAACGATACTCTTGCAGAGCCAATTGCGCTGGCGCAGTTCCAGATGGGGACAACTTTAAATAATTTTGGAGTGTATTTAAGAAGCGGATTTATAGGCAATACTTCCGGGTTTCCAGTAATAAAATGCGAAGATTCCACTAATTTTGTGCCTGTAATTTATTTCAGAAGCGCGAATGAAACTAAAATTTATTCTGATGGCCTTTGCGTAATAGCAGAGGCTGCAAATGGCGCTGATGCTATAAGAGCAAAAGACAGGCTGGTTTATGGAATTTTAGGGATAATGCAATAAAATAAAATTCCAATCGCTGCAAGCAGCAGGGCATCATAACACATGAAAGAAGAAAGGTTAAAACAATTGGAGAAAAGCCTTGAGTATAATCTCATAACTAAAGAAGAGTATGAAGAAAAGAAAAAAGAGATAGAAGAGATGCAGGAAGAGCCAACGGAAGATAAATTCCCTGAGGAAGAAGCCCAGCCTGCCGGGCTGAAGTCCGACAAAATCCTGATAGTAGGCATAGTTTTGATCCTGATTGCTTTTGCTGCGGTCTTTGGATGGAGATATTTTGCTGCCGAGGAGCCGCAGACCATAGATGACCTGCACAAGCTGAACTTTAAAGAAAAATTAAAGGAAGAGCAAGGCTACCTTTACAAGGGAGCGTATTCATTTGTAAAGTTTGATGGCTCGTGGTATACCCAGCTTGTAAGCCCAAAAGGGACCAGGCTTTATAATATACAATTTAGGTACAGCCCAAAGGAAGTTGAGGGCGTAAAAGTGAACGGGATTTTGGACTCTGGATTATTCGATAATGCGCCAGATTACTATGTTACTTTTAATCCTACCGGCAATGAGTTTTCAAGCGTTGCGCTGGCAGTTGGGGACTTCAACCAGCAGATGACAAACATATTCTTCAAGCAGCCTATAGCTGCATGCGACAGAAACGAGACAAAGGCATGCATAGACAGGCCCGTGGTAACATGCGAGAATACGGACAAGCTTGTTTTGTATGTCAAGGAGTCAAATAGTTCAAGGGTCATTTACAACAATAATTGCATAACTGTTGAAGGCAATGGCTTTGATCTGGTGAAAGGAGTTGACAGGGTTTTGTATGAGTTCTATGGGATTATGGAATGATAAAGATTTTATATTATTAGCGCATTGTGCATATCTTTATGAAAAAACCCGAGAAAGAATGGAAAACATGCCTGAGCCCGCAGGAGTATAAGGTATTAAGAGAGAAAGGAACAGAGATTCCTTTTACAGGAAAATATTGGAGCAACAAGAAAAAGGGAATATACCATTGCGCTGGGTGCGGGGCTAAATTGTTTTCTTCGGACACTAAGTTTGAGTCCGGGACGGGGTGGCCCAGTTTTTATGAGGTTGCAGACAAGAAAAATGTTGAACTCAAGGAAGATAAAGGCATGTTCATGAAAAGGACAG
>Ga0209211_10008883_pt1 | contig 13592 bp, 16 predicted proteins | sample RifGroA2_FD_183992 | JGI IMG/M metagenome (GOLD analysis project Ga0209211, IMG submission 183992) | Groundwater microbial communities from Rifle, Colorado, USA - Groundwater A2 (SPAdes) (version 2) | ecosystem: Environmental > Aquatic > Deep subsurface > Groundwater | place: Rifle, Colorado...
TTACTCTCCGATTTCCAGCGAATGAACCCCGCCATGCCCATGCAGGACAAATACACCCCGGCCGACATCGAGCGCGCCGCCCAGCAACACTGGGACAAGACCGGCGCCGCCCGCGCCGTCGAAGACGCCACGAAACCCAAGTACTACTGCCTGTCGATGTTCCCGTATCCGTCCGGGAAACTGCACATGGGCCACGTCCGCAACTACACCATCGGCGACGTGCTGTCGCGCTTCCACAAGATGCAGGGCTTCAACGTCCTGCAACCGATGGGCTGGGACGCCTTCGGCATGCCGGCCGAGAATGCTGCTCTGCAAAATAACGTGCCGCCGGCTGGCTGGACCTATTCCAACATCGATTACATGCGCCAGCAGCTCAAATCGCTCGGCTTTGCCATCGACTGGGAACGCGAGTTCGCCACCTGCACGCCCGAGTACTACCGCTGGGAACAGTGGCTGTTCACCCGCCTCTACGAAAAGGGCCTGGTTTACAAGAAGCTCGGCACCGTAAACTGGGACCCGGTTGATCACACCGTGCTCGCTAACGAACAGGTCATCGACGGCCGCGGCTGGCGTTCCGGCGCGCTGATCGAAAAGCGCGAGATTCCCATGTATTACATGAAGATCACCGCCTATGCCGAAGAGCTGCTGAGTGAACTCGACAACCTGCCGGGCTGGCCCGAGCAGGTTCGTTTGATGCAGAAGAACTGGATCGGCAAGAGCACCGGCGTGCGCTTCGCCTTCCCGCTCGCCGACAACCCGGAAGAAAAGCTGTGGGTGTTCACCACCCGCGCCGACACCATCATGGGCGTCACCTTCGTTGCCGTCGCCGCCGAACATCCGCTGGCCACCAAGGCTGCCGCCAACAATCCCGAACTTGCCGCCTTCATCGAGGAATGCAAGAAGGGTGGCGTCGCCGAAGCCGACATCGCGACGATGGAAAAGAAGGGCATGCCGACCGGCATCTACGTCACTCACCCGCTGACCGGCCAGCAGGTCGAAGTCTGGGTCGGCAACTACGTGCTGATGAGCTATGGCGATGGCGCTGTGATGGCCGTGCCGGCCCACGACGAGCGCGATTTTGCCTTCGCCCTGAAGTACAACCTGCCGATCAAGCAGGTCGTCGCCGTCGACGGTGAAACCTCGTTCAGCCACGAAGCCTGGGCCGAGTGGTACGCCGACAAGCAGCGTGGCAAGCTGGTCAATTCCGGCAAGTACGACGGCCTTGGTTACGAAGCCGCCGTCGACGCCATCGCCGCCGACCTCGCCGCCAAAGGTCTGGGCGACAAGAAAGTCCAGTTCCGCCTGCGCGACTGGGGTATTTCCCGCCAGCGTTACTGGGGCTGCCCGATCCCGATCATCCACTGCAAGACCTGCGGCGACGTGCCGGTGCCCGACGAGCAGTTGCCCGTCGTCCTGCCCGAGAACGTCGAGATCACCGGCGCCGGCTCTCCGCTGGCCAAGATGCCGGAGTTCTACGAGTGCAAGTGCCCGAAGTGCGGCGGCGACGCCCGGCGTGAAACCGACACCATGGACACTTTCTTCGAGTCGTCCTGGTACTTCCTGCGCTACGCCTGCCCGGACAACGCCACGGCCATGGTCGACGAGCGCGTCGCCTACTGGTGCAAGGGCGGCATCGACCAGTACATCGGCGGCATCGAACACGCCATCCTGCACCTTCTGTATTCGCGCTTCTTCACCAAGCTCATGCGCGATGTCGGCCTGATCGGCGACCTCGGCGAGCCGTTCGCCAACCTGCTGACCCAGGGCATGGTCGTCGCTCCGACCTTCTTCCGCGATCTTGATGGCGGCAAGAAGCTGTGGATCAACCCGGCTGACGTCGACGTCGTCACCGACGAGCGCGGCCGCCCGACCGGCGCCACACTCAAGGCCGACGGTCTGCCAGTGGTCATCGGCGGCACCGAGAAGATGTCGAAGTCGAAGAACAACGGCGTCGATCCGCAGGCCCTGATCGACCAGTACGGTGCCGACACCGCCCGCCTGTTCATCATGTTCGCCTCGCCGCCCGACCAGTCCCTGGAATGGTCCGACGCTGGCGTCGAAGGGGCGTATCGCTTCCTGCGTCGCCTGTGGAAGACGACGTACGACCATGTGCAAGCCGGCCTCGTCGATGCCGATTTTGAGCAAAATTCCCTGTCGACCGTGCAAGCCGACCTTCGTCGCAAGCTGCACCAGACCATGGGCAAGGTGGCCGACGATTACGGCCGCCGCAAGCAGTTCAACACAGCCATCGCTGCCGTCATGGAACTACTCAACGCCTACGACAAGTGCGACCTTGCCGACGCCACCGGTCGCAAGCTGGCCCAGGAAACGCTGGAAAGCATCGCCCTGCTGCTCTTCCCCATCGTCCCGCACATCGGCCAAGCGCTCTACGCCGAGCTGAAACCGGGCAAGGATGCCGGCGTACAGCCCTTCCCGAAGGCCGATCCGGCGGCGCTCAAGCAGGATGAAATCGAGCTCATGGTCCAGGTCAACGGCAAGCTGCGCGGTTCCGTCCGCGTTTCTGCCGAGGCCGACAAGGCGAGCATCGAAGCCGCTGCTCTGGCCTCCGAAGGCGCCGTCAAGTTCATGGAAGGCAAGCCGGCGAAGAAGGTTGTCGTCGTGCCGGGCCGTCTGGTCAACATCGTCGTCTGAGGAAAGCCGCCATGCGTTCGCCGCTCCGCCTGCTGTTCGCCCTGATCATCGCCGCCGCCCTCTCCGGCTGTGGCTTCCATCTGCGCGGCGTCGGCAGCGGCAACCTGCCCTACAAGACGATGTACATCGCCTTGCCGGACACGGCTGAAGTCAATATCTGGCTGCAACGCTACATCAAGGCCAGCGGCAGCACCGAGATCGTCGAGGACGCCAAGGCGGCCGATGCCATCTTCCAGCAACTGGGCGACAGCCGCCTGAAGACCATCCTCAGCGTCAATGCTCAGGGCCGGGTGCGCGAATACCGGTTGCAACTGACCTACACCTTCCGCATCGTCAACCAGAAGGGGCAAGTACTGGTTCCGCCCAACGAGGTGGCCCTGACCCGCGACATTTCCTTCGACGACTCGAACATTCTCGCCAAGGATCTTGAAGAAGGCCTGCTCTGGCGCGACATGAACAATGACCTGGTCAACCAGATCATGCGCCGGCTGAGCATCATCAAGCCGAGAAACCCAGACGCAGCAGAAGACGACGAGTAATGCTGCTCAAAGGCGATCAGCTGGCGGGGCATCTCGAACGCGAGTTGCGGCCGCTTTATGTTCTGTACGGCGACGACCCGCTGCTGGTCATCGAAGCCGCCGACGCCATCCGCGCCAAATCGCGCCAGCAGGGCTACAGCGAACGCGAAGTACTGACCGTGCTGCCGCAGTTCGACTGGGGAACATTGCTCGCCGCCGGGGGCAACATGTCGCTGTTCGGCGATAAAAAACTGATCGACCTGCGCGTTCCGACCGGCAAGGTCGGCAAGGAAGGCAGCGCGGCGCTCCAGCAGTGGTGCCAGAACCTGTCGATGGACAACCTGCTGCTGATCACCTTGCCCGAGCTCGACTGGCGCGAAGAAAAGGCCGTCTGGTTCACCGCTCTGGTCAATGCCGGCGTCGCCATCAAGCTCATGGCGCCGCCGCTGGCCGAGTTGCCGGGCTGGCTCGTCGGCCGCCTGCGTCGCCAGCAGCAGAGCGCCGACCTCGAAAGTCTCAAGTTTATTGCCGAGCGCGTCGAGGGCAACTTGCTCGCCGCCCATCAGGAAATCCAGAAACTCGGCCTGCTCTACCCGGCCGGCCAGTTGAGCCTGGCGCAGATTCGCGATGCCGTGCTCAACGTTGCCCGCTACGACATCGACGGCCTGCGCGAAGCGCTGCTCTCGGGCGACGTCGCCCGCCTGACGCGGACGCTCGATGGCCTGATGCAGGAAGGCGAAGCGCCGCCGCTGGTGTTGTGGGCGATGAGCGAGGAAATCCGGGCGTTGACCATCATTCGGGCCGGCATGGATGCCGGCAAGCCGGTGGACATGCTGCTCAAGGATGCGAAAGTCTGGGGGCCGCGCGCCAACCCGGTGAAAAAGGCGCTACAGCGCCTGTCGACCGCAGCACTCGAAGCGGCGCTGCAACATGCCGGCAAAATCGACCGACTGGCCAAAGGCATCGGTCACGGCAACATCTGGGAAGAATTCCTGCGGCTCGGCCTGCGCCTCGCCGCGGTCAAACAAATTTAGGCCGCCTTGTTATCGGCGGCCTTGTCCTCGGGTGGCGTGTCCGGCTCCAGATCTTCCCAGAGACAGGTATGCTCCTGACGCACGTCGTGCAAGCCGGGTTTGTTCTTCTCCTGAACCAGGCATTCCCCTGAACATTCATCAGAAACCACCACCAGCTTCATCTCGGCGTCCACCTGCCGTTCGCCATCCCAGAAGCTACACGTAGCGCAGACCTTAACCTCGGTCGGCAAAATCAATTTTTCAGCCATCTTGTCCTCGACGGAAAGCCCTGTTGTCGTTGCGGATAAGAGTTTACCCGGTTCTAGAAGTTCCCACTTATTTGTCTGGCTATAATGTTCCTTTGCCCCGCACGAAGAACATCATGGACATCAAGGAATACATGCAGACCGTCGGCCGACAGGCCCGCGCTGCCTCGCGTCGTGTCGCCTCGGCCTCGACGGCCGAAAAAAATGCCGCACTGCTCGCCATCGCCGCTGCCATCCGTCGCGAAAAGTCCGCCCTGATCGCCGCCAACCAGGAAGATCTGGCCGCCGCCCGCGCCGCCGGGCTTGAAACCGCCATGCTCGACCGCCTGACACTCAGCGAAAAGGGCGTCGACAGCATGGCCGAAGGCGTTGAGCAGGTCGCCAAGCTACCCGATCCGATTGGTGAAATGGGCGAATTCAAATACCAGCCGTCCGGCATCCAGGTCGGCAAGATGCGCGTGCCGCTCGGCGTCATCGGCATCATCTACGAAGCCCGCCCGAATGTGACGGCCGATGCCGCGGCGCTGTGCCTGAAATCCGGCAACGCCGCCATCCTGCGTGGCGGCTCGGAAGCCATCCGCTCCAACCGCGCCATCGCTGCGCTGGTCCATGAAGGCCTGCAAGCTGCCGGGCTGCCAGCCGATGCCGTGCAGGTCATCGACACCACCGACCGCGCCGCCGTCGGCGAACTGATCACCATGCGCGAATTCGTCGATGTCATCGTGCCGCGCGGCGGCAAGGGCCTGATCTCGCGTCTGCTGGCCGAATGCCGCGTGCCGATGATCCAGCACCTCGATGGCAACTGCCACGTCTACCTCGAGGAAGAAGCCGACCCGAACAAGGCCCTGAAGATCGTCGAGAACGCCAAGACCCAGCGCTATGGCACCTGCAACACCGCCGAATCGCTGCTCGTCGACCGTTCGGTCGCCGCCATGCTGTTGCCGCCGATCGCCCATATGCTGACCACCAAGGGCGTCGAGATCCGCGGTTGCGCCGAAACCTGCGCCATCGTGCAGAACGCCGTCGCCGCAACGGAAGAGGATTACTACACCGAGTTCCTGGCGCCAATCATTTCGGTCAAGATGGTCGCCGGCATCGACGAAGCCATCGCGCACATCAACAAGTACTCGTCGCACCACACCGAGTCCATCGTCACCGACAACCACCCGAAAGCCATGCGCTTCCTGCGCGAAGTCGATTCGGCCTCGGTCATGATCAACGCCTCGACGCGCTTCGCCGATGGTTTCGAATATGGCCTGGGCGCCGAAATCGGCATCTCGACCGACAAGATCCACGCCCGCGGCCCGGTCGGCCTGGAAGGACTGACCAGCCAGAAATGGATCGTGCTCGGCGACGGACACGTTCGAGCCTGAGCGGACAAGCGCGGCATTCCCTGAAATCCACAAGTCCCCGCGCTGGCGGGGACAACTTTTTCCGGAGCAAGCAGATGGCCAAACCTTCCTTCACCTGGGAAGACCCTTTTCTCCTCGACAGCCAACTGGCCGCCGACGAGCGGCAAGTCCGCAACGCCGCCCGCGACTTCGCGCTCAAGGCGCTCAAGCCACGCATCCGCGATGCCTTCCGCAATGAAACGACCGACCCGGCGATCTACCGCGAAATGGGTGACATGGGCCTGCTCGGCGCGACGCTGCCACCGCAGTTCGGCGGTGCCGGACTCAATTACGTCTCCTACGGATTGATCGCGCGCGAGGTCGAATATGTCGACTCGGCGTACCGGACGCTGCTCAGCGTGCAGTCCTCGCTGGTCATGCTGCCGATTTACGAATTCGGTTCCGACGAGCAAAAAGAGAAATACCTCAAGAAGCTGGGCAAGGGCGAGCTGATCGGCTGTTTTGGTCTGACCGAGCCGAATTCCGGCTCGGATCCGGCCAGCGCCAGCAGCGTGGCTCGCGCCGTACCGGGTGGCTGGAAGCTGTCCGGGCGCAAGACGTGGATTACCAACTCACCGATGGCCGACATTTTCATCGTCTGGGCCAAGGATGACGCCGGCGCCTTGCGCGGCTTCATCCTTGAAAAAGGCATGGCCGGGCTGTCGGCACCGATCATCAACGGCAAGGTCAGCCTGCGCGCCTCGATCACCGGCGACATCGTGATGGACGAAGTTTTTGTTCCCACCGAGAACCAGTTGCCCAAGGCTAGCGGCCTCAAGGGGCCGTTTACCTGCCTCAACTCAGCCCGTTTCGGCATTTCATGGGGCGCCCTCGGCGCCGCGGAAGCCTGCTGGCACACGGCCAGGCAATACACGCTGGATCGCCAGCAGTTCGGCCGGCCGCTCGCCGCCACGCAATTGATTCAGAAAAAACTGGTCGACATGCAGACCGAAATCGCCCTGGGGATTCAAGGTGCGCTACGCCTCGGCCGCATGATGGACGACGGTAGTGCGACGCCGGAACTGGTCTCGCTGATGAAGCGCAACAGCACCGGCAAGGCGCTGGAAATCGCCCGCAACGCCCGCGACATGCTGGGCGGCAACGGCATTTCGGATGAATTCGGCGTCATCCGCCACATGGTCAATCTCGAATCGGTCACCACCTACGAAGGCACACACGATGTACACGCGCTGATCCTCGGCCGCGCCCAGACCGGCTTGTCGGCTTTTTGAATTTTGGCCGTTTTTTCCGGTCGACCGTAGCATTGACCACGGAGGCATCATGAAAACCAACGCCTATCAAGCCATCGTCGCCGCGCCGGGATTCTCGCTTGGCGTGCAGTGCAGCGCTGATGAAATCACCGGCATCGACTTCCTCGAACCGCGCCCGGAACAAGCGCCGGCAACACCACTGGCAGCCGAAGCCGTGCGTCAGCTCAAGGCCTACATCGCCGACCCGAGCTTCGTTTTTGGCCTGCCCCTGCGCCCGGCCGGCACACATTTTCAGCGCCGCGTCTGGGAACAGATTTCGGCCATTCCGACCGGCCGGACCCACACCTACGGCGAAGTGGCGAAAAATATCAAGAACGCCCCGCGTGCCGTCGGCCAGGCCTGCGGCTCGAATCCCTACCCGGTTGTCGTGCCCTGCCATCGTGTTGTCGCCACCGGTGGCGGACTCGGCGGTTTTGCCCGCGAGCGCGGCGGTTTCCTGCTTGACGTCAAACGCTGGCTGTTGTCGCATGAAAACAGCCTCCCCGGCTGACCTCGCCGAGATCGACAATTTCTGCGACGCCCTGTGGCTGGAAGACGGCCTGGCCAAGGCGACGCTGAACAGCTATCGCTCCGACCTCGGCCGGTTGTCCCTGTGGCTGGCCAATAACGCCAACGAGCCGCTGCTCGACCTGCGCGAAACGACGCTGACCGGCTTCATCGCCCACCTCGCCAGGCAGACCCGAGCCAGTTCGCAGGCCCGCTACCTGTCCACGCTGCGCCGCTTCTACCGCTGGCAGCTCGGCCGCGGCCGCATCGTCGCCGACCCGACGCTCAAGCTGGCCAACCCGAGCCGCCCGTCGCGCCTGCCCAAGGTCATGTCGGAAAAACAGGTCGAGGCCCTGCTCGACGCGCCCGACCTCGACGCCCCGCTCGGCCTGCGCGACCGCGCCATGCTCGAAACCATCTACGCCACCGGCCTGCGCGTCTCCGAACTGGTCAATCTTCGCCTGCACGAAGTCAGCCTCGCCGACGGCGTCCTGCGCGCCCTCGGCAAGGGCAGCAAGGAGCGGCTCGTACCGCTCGGCCAGCTGGCCATCGAGTCGATCCAGCGCTACCTCGACGAAGCCCGGCCGGACATTCTCAACGGCCAGCAAAGCGACGACCTGTTCGTCACCGCCCGCGGCGGCGCCATGACCCGCCAGGCCTTCTGGCAACTGATCAAGCGCTACGCCCGGATCGCCGGCATCGCCCCGGAAAAGCTCTCGCCGCACGTCCTGCGCCACGCCTTCGCCACCCACCTGCTCAACCACGGCGCCGACCTCCGCGTCGTCCAGCTTTTGCTCGGCCACGCCGACATTTCGACGACGCAGATCTACACCCACGTCGCCCGCGAGCGGCTGAAGACGCTGCATGCAGCGCATCATCCGCGCGGGTAAAATTCCAGCCATGAGCAAACTCGACCACGCCCCCGAAACCCAGGCCACCAAGTTCCTCAAGGCGAACAAGGTGGCGTTTTCGACCCATCTCTACGACTACGAGGAACACGGCGGCACCAAGGTGTCGGCGCGCGAACTCAACGTCGATGAACATGCGGTCGTCAAGACGCTGATTTTCGAGGACGAGAACGCCAAGCCGCTGATCGTCCTCATGCACGGCGACTGCAAGGTATCGACGAAGGAGCTGGCGCGGCAGATCGGCTGCAAGAAGGTCGAGCCGTGCAAGCCGGAAGTCGCCAACCGCCACACCGGCTTCCTGGTCGGCGGCACCAGCCCGTTCGGCACCAAGAAGGCGATGCCGGTGCATATCGAAAAGACCATCCTCGACCTGCCGCTTATCTACATCAACGGCGGCCGGCGCGGCTTCCTGGTCGGCGTCCATCCGCACGACATCCTGCGCACCCTGCAGCCGAAAGTCGTCGAGGCGGCGCTCAAGGGGTAATTGCCAATAACAATCGGGAGTATTTAATCAATCGATTGGCACTATAGCTCGGCAGTCCGTAAAGTGGCCCTCAAGACAAAGGAGCGCCACCATGACCCAACTCGTACTCAAGCACTACGCCCGGCCGACTGCCCGTCGCCACCTCTGGATCGGCATCGCGATGGCGGTTGTTGCCGTCGCCTTCGGCATCGAGCAGGCCGCCGACTGGCTGGCCGCCCACCCGATGGCTGCCCGGGGGCTTGAAGCCAGCTTGCAGGCCGGCGCGGCAACCGGCCTTGGCGCCATCCCCGTGCTCATGCTGCGCCGCCCGTCGGAACGCCTGATGGCTCCGATGCTTGGCCTGGCCGGCGGCATGATGCTCGCCGCCAGCCTCTTCTCGCTTCTCGTCCCGGCCGTGCAGACGGTGATCGCCAGCGACGCCGTGTGGTCGCTCGGCATCGCCACGGCCGGCGCCTTGCTGGCCGGCGTCGCCGCCATGCAGATGCTCGACCGCCGCCTGCCGCACGCGCACGTCGAAGAGGTTGAAAGCAGCGGCCTGCAGCCCAACGTCGCCCTCGTCGTCGCCGCCATCGCCATCCACAACGTGCCGGAAGGCCTGGCCGTGGGCGTCGCGGCGGCGGCCGGGGCCGACCACGGCATGAGCCTCGGCATCGCCTTGCAGAACATCCCGGAAGGCTGGATCGTCGCCAGCGCCATGGTGGCGCTCGGGGCTGCCCCGTTGCGGGCCGCCTTGATCGCACTGGGCACCGGCCTCGTCGAGCCAGTCGGCGGCTTGTTCGGCGTCATCGCCAGCACCGTCGCCGGCGCCGCCTTGCCGATGGCGCTCGCCGCGGCAGCCGGGGCAATGCTCTGGGTGGTCAGCCACGAGATGATTCCGGCCTCGCACAAGCCGGGCCGGGTGGGGGCCGGGACGGCCGGCCTGGCCGCTGGTTTTGCCGTGATGACGGTGCTCGCGGCGGCGTTTTGAGCCGGATTTAGCCGGGAAAAGCCATTCCTACGGTCAACCGCAAAAAATGGCCAAAATTGAAATGCCCCTCGCCCGCAGGTGAGGGGCAAGAACGCTCAGAGCGAGCGTTCGATGATGACGCCGACGCGCTTGACGCCCGGCATCATGCCGAGCTTGGCGACCGAGACGCGGACCCAATGCACGGCGAAGGTTTCCAGCACGTAGCTCGCCACGTGTTCGGCCAGCGCCTCGATCAGGTTGAAGTGCACGGCGGCCAGGTCGGCGCGCAGGCGGTCGACGACCACGGCGTAGTCGACCGTGTCGCGAATGTCGTCGCTGGCCCCGGCCGAGGCGGTCGACACGCCGATCTGCAATGAGATTTCGACCGTCTGCGGCATGGCCTTCTCGCGCGGATAGATGCCTATCCAGGTTTCGGCGCGCAGTTCGTCGAGGAAAATAATGTCCATTTGGCGGTCGGGTGTAAAATCCGCCGCGATTGTACCCCAGCGACCGACTCCAACCATGCAAAACGCCCTTGCTCCGCTTCTGGCTCTGCTCGCCGCCTACCTGCTCGGCTCCGTTCCCTTCGCCATGATTTCCTCGAAGCTCTTCGGCCTGGCCGACCCGCGCAGCTACGGTTCGGGCAACCCGGGCGCCACCAACGTGCTGCGCAGCGGCAACAAGAAGGCCGCGCTGCTCACCCTGATCGGCGACGCGCTCAAAGGCTGGGCCGCCGTCTTCATCGCGCAGCAGATGGGCTTGTCGACCACCGTCATCGGCCTCGTCGCGCTCGCCGTTTTCCTCGGCCATCTTTACCCGGTTTTCCTCAAGTTCAAGGGCGGCAAGGGCGTCGCCACCGCTGCCGGCGTCCTCATCGCCCTCGACCCGCTACTCGGCCTGGCTGTCGCCGGCACCTGGCTGTTCATCGCCTACGCCGTCCGTTACTCCTCACTCGCCGCCGTCGTCGCCGCCGGCCTGGCCCCGGTCTTTTCCGGCCTGATGCACGGCGGCAACAGCCAGACCATCGTCGTCGGCATCATCGCCATGGCCCTGATCGGCAAGCATTGGCAAAACATCCAGCGCCTGCTGGCCGGCCAGGAATCGAAGATCGGCAGCAAGAAAAAGGCTTGAGGTCAGGCCTCGCCACCACAACGCCGGTCCACCGGCGTTTTTTTCGTCGGCACGATAGCCAACGTCAATCCACCACATTCGATCAATCGATTGGATCAATAAATCCGCGCTGCCTACACTGAGTCCATCAGGTCATCACGACCCGAACCACTTCAGGAGGCCCCATGATTTCCAATTTCATCGATCGCTGGTTCGACCCGCTGTCGGGCTGGAAAGCCTGCGTCGACATCCTGGCAGCCCTGCCCGACAACTACTGAGCAATGAACCAAAACGGAGCGCCCCCGTCAAACGGAGCCTCCGATCTCAACACCCCAAGGAAAACCATGACCCAGAGCGTCACCCTCGGCGGCAACGCCATCACCATCGCCGGCAAATTCCCGCAAAAGGGCGACACGGCCCCCGCCTTCTCGCTGGTCGCCAAGGACCTCTCCGACGTCGCCCTCGCCAGCTTCGCCGGCAAACGCAAGATCCTCAACATCTTTCCGAGCATCGACACGCCGACTTGCGCGATGTCCGTCCGCCAGTTCAACGCCCAGGCCAGCGCCCTGCCGAACACCGTCGTGCTCTGCATCTCGGCCGACCTGCCCTTCGCCCAGGCCCGCTTCTGCGGCGCCGAAGGTCTCGATAACGTCGTCACGCTGTCCACCCTGCGCGGCGGTGCGTTCATCGAAGCCTACGGCGTCGCCATCGCCAGCGGCCCGCTGGCCGGCCTGACCGCCCGCGCCGTCGTCGTCCTCGACGAAAACGACAAGGTCATCCACAGCGAACTGGTCAGCGAAATCAAGAACGAACCCGATTACGCCGAGGCGCTGGCTGCCCTCTAAGGCCAGGCGATGCTTTCAGGCACCTTCGCTGAATTCGAAGCGCAAACCCTCGCCGAAGGATTCGACGAGGTGCTTGAACGTAGCTGGCCGGCCGATGCCGTGCTCGATTCGCACACCCATCCATTCGCGCTAAAGGCCAGGGTCGTGCGTGGCGAAATGTGGCTGACCGTCGGCGCCGACACACAGCATCTCAAGGCCGGCGACGACTTTGCGCTCGAGCGCGAGGTGGCGCATGCCGAACGCTACGGCAACACCGGCGCCGCCTACTGGGTGGCGCGACGGAACTGAGCCGAGGCCACCATGGGCAAAAAATGCTGCAAGCACCAGCCGCCGTGCAAGGACTGCCCGAAGCGGAAAAAACACAAGAAAAAGGGCATTGCTACGGTCGACTGGAAAATTTGGCCAATTTTCACGTCGCCGTCTGGCGGCGATCGCGAGACCACGCCGTAACGGTCGCTCAGCGCATCAGTTCACTCAACGGCCAGCGCGGCTGAATGGCGAAACTGCCCGCCGCCTTGGCCGGTGTACCGGCCTGCAGACGCAGGCAACCGGCCAGCGCGATCATCGCGCCGTTGTCGGTGCAAAACTCGAGTTCTGGATAGAAGACGCTGAACCGCTTGCGTCGTGCCTCGTCGTCGAGCGTCGCCCGCAACTGCTTGTTGGCGCCGACGCCACCGGCCACCACCAACTGCTTGAGGCCGGTCAGCTTCATTGCCTTGAGCGACTTCTTCACCAGCACCTCAACGATGGCCTCCTGAAAAGCCCGCGCCGCATCGGCCTTGAAGGTGTCGGTCATGTCGTCGGCGTGCTCGCGCACCAGCGTCAAAACGGCCGTCTTCAGCCCCGAGAAGCTGAAATTCAGATCGCCCGAATGGAGCATCGGCCGCGGCAATTCATAAGCGCCCGGCGTCCCGGCCTCGGCCAGTTTCGACAACAAGGCACCACCCGGATACGGCAGGCCGAGCAGCTTGCCGCTCTTGTCGAAAGCCTCGCCGGCCGCATCATCGAGCGTTTCGCCGAGCAGTTCGTACTCACCGACGCCGGTCACCCGCATCAATTGGGTGTGACCGCCGGAGACCAGCAAGGCGACGAACGGAAAGGTCGGCGGCGTCAACGACAACAGCGGCGACAGCAAATGCCCTTCGAGGTGATGCACCGGGATGGTCGGCTTGTCGATGGCCAACGCCAGTGCTTCGGCGAACGCACAACCAACGAGCAGCGCCCCGGCCAACCCCGGGCCGCGCGTATAGGCCACGGCATCGACGTCGTCGAGCGAACGCTTGCCTTGCGCCAGCGTCTCGCGCAAAAGCGGCACGACCCGCCGGATGTGATCGCGCGAGGCCAGTTCGGGGACGACGCCGCCGTACTCGGCGTGCATCGCCACCTGCGAATGGAGCGCGTGCGACAGAAGGCCGGCTTCGCTGTCGTAGAGCGCAATACCGGTTTCGTCGCAGGAAGATTCAATACCAAGGACTAGCATGGCGCCGATTTTAACACTTGGATGAGCAGGGTTTTTTCGCATATACTGTTCGGCTACCCGCAAAGTCTGCGGAACAAATTTTGCGCGCACTGCCTTTTACTTGACCTGGCAGGCGCCTAACGGAAGGGGGTGATTTATATGCCGAACATTCGTGTCAAGGAAAATGAGCCGTTCGAAGTTGCTATCCGCCGCTTCAAGCGCACGGTCGAAAAGACTGGTTTG
>Ga0209211_10008884_pt1 | contig 13592 bp, 19 predicted proteins | sample RifGroA2_FD_183992 | JGI IMG/M metagenome (GOLD analysis project Ga0209211, IMG submission 183992) | Groundwater microbial communities from Rifle, Colorado, USA - Groundwater A2 (SPAdes) (version 2) | ecosystem: Environmental > Aquatic > Deep subsurface > Groundwater | place: Rifle, Colorado...
GTTGGTGTATATCCACGCCTTACCATATCTGCCGCTTGTTGACGCACTTTCGGCATGTGCGGATTTTGTGTGTATGCCATAGCTTTCGATTCTACCTTAATTGCGTCCAAGCTATTGAACCATTACGTAAGGCTTGACAAAAAAGATATTTCGTATATACTATTTTTGTAGTTCGTTGAAAAAATAAATAGGAAAATTTCCAACAAATTTTTTGCCGTAAGGCGGAAAAGGGAAAGTTATGAAAGTAAAGATTATTGAAGATATTATTATTGCTATTGGTGCTCCAGATAATATTACTGAAAGATTAGAAAATAAATCAGTTATAAAAATAGAATGGAGACAAGTAACATTAACATGTCTAGATGGTGGCGAACATGTTCGCCTAATAGCCATTATTACTTACTCATAACTAAAAAGGTCGTAAAATTCAAAAGCGCCTGACCAGCGCTTTTTTCTTTTACAACCCCAAATTTCCTTGGGCTGTTAATTTCTCCGGCACGGCAAAGTCGTCGTTTACTGCATGAAGATACCCGGCCGCTCCGATCATGGCGGCGTTGTCGGTGGTGAGTTTGGCGGAAGGTAAATACAAAACTACGGTCCGACGACCACCAATGTCAAGGTCTCGCCTTGACATTTCGACAGCCTTTTTCATTTGAATGCGGAGTTCTTTGTTGGCGGCTACGCCGCCGCCGAGGATGATGGACTTGGCGTTGAATTCTTTGGCGGCTTTGATTGTTTTGGCAATAAGGACATCAATAATGGACTGCTGAATTTCATTGCAAATCATCGGCGTGAAGTCGCCAATGTTTATGTGCCTTTCTTTCATATCTCGGAGCATATAAAGTACGGCGGTTTTCAGACCGGAAAAACTGAAGTCGTAATCTTTGGAATCCATCATTGGGCGGGGAAGTTTGATGTTGGAAGCCTCTTTTTCCATCTCCCGCCTTGTCCATCCGCCCATGCGAAAAGTAAGCGGATATTTTTTAAAATTTTCCGCCTGTTTGGCTATCTGCGGTCCGCCCGGATAAGGAAGTTCCAGCATTCTCGCCGTCTTGTCAAAACATTCGCCCGCCGCGTCGTCTCTGGTCTGTCCGATAATTTCATAATCACCCCATTTTTTAATAAGCATGAGTTCCGTATGCCCGCCAGACACAAGAAGCGCCAAAGCGGGGAATTGCATTATTTTTGAGATTTGAGATTTTAGATTTGATTTTAGGAGCGAAGCGACTATATGTCCCTCCATATGATTCACCGCCACCACCGGCTTATCCCAAACCAGCGCCAACGCTCTGGCGAAATTTATTCCCACCCAAAGCGCCGGTTCCAGCCCCGGCCCGACCGTCACGGCGATGCCATCAATCTTCGGCGGTTTGATTGTCGGTATGAATTTTAAAAATCGTTCCAGTAATTCCGGTTCTCTTTCAAGAATTTTGTTTAATTGTCTTTGTTTCTCTTGTGTTAGATTTGAGATTTTAGATTTGCCTGCCGGCGAGGCAGGTTTGAGATTTAATTTCAAAAAACCTGCCTTCATCATTGATTTATTCAAAATTGTGATCAGGTTTTTTGAGTGTTCTCTCTTCGCCATCATCGGCACCACTCCGCCCCAGTGGGAGTGAAGTTTTACTTGAGACAAAACCGCATTGGACAATATTTTAAAAGACGGATTTTTCAGTCCGCCTTTTGCTTCAATTATCGCAACGCTTGTCTCATCGCAGGATGTTTCAATGGCCAGAATTTTCATTTTAATTGCCATGGGAAAATAATATTGCCATCAACAGCGAATCCAGCCGAGGCTTTGTGTCCGCCGCCACCATATTTTTTCGCCAGTTCGGAAAGATTTATTTTCCCATCTCCTCTTAATGAAACGTGTATTTTTGGCATATCTTTTCCTTTATACGACCAAACAATCCCGATTTTACCGGTTTTGGTGTAAAGATGATTGCCTATTTCAGATGATAAAATTGGAGAATTGACGGCAATGGCATCGCACCCCTCAAAAACAACTTCTTGTCCTTTGTTTGACAGTTCGCCTATTAAAGATTTTTGGTAATCAATTATTGCCAGGCCTTTTTTAATCAACTCTTTTCTTTTGTTTTTGTCTTGAAATATCTTAGCCGTTTTATCCCACACTTTAAAATTAAAACTGTACAAATTTAAAACAGCTATTAATTCTCTGGCGTTAGGCAGTTTAAATTTCCAAATGTCGTAGTCTTCAACATAGCGGACAATAAACGGCATCTTTTTCCCGGCGTGGAAATATTTCCAACTCAAGGACGCTCCGGAATGTTTGTCATCAAAAACGCTTCCGGGCAGCAAGTCAGCTTTTTCTTTGGAGGAAAAATGATGGTCTATGAGGATAACTTTATTTTTTGAAGCCAGCCTCAACATTTCTTGCGTGTTAAGGGAGTAGTCAATCATGTATATATCTTTGTCTTTCAACTCGAATAAAAAATCGTAATTTTTTGTGTCATAACCAAGTTCCATGTATTCGGCTTTATCTTTCAATTTTTTCCAGGCCGCCCACGCGCCGGTGAATCCGTCCAAGTCATCATGATAAATAACTATAATTTTTTTGCTTGTTTGGGCGATATTTTTATCTTTATCCATAAAAGACAATATAGCACAGATGATATAGAATAAAAATTATAAAAACAAAATCATACGCTTAAAAATGCTCGAGCAAAATAAGAGTATGATTTTATTTTTTTATTTAATCTTAAAAAAAAATTAATTAAGCAATCCAAAACTAATCATTAATTGTTCTTCGTTGCTAATACTGTTTGCTCTAATAAATCTTATAAATGGCCTGATTTGAAAAACTTCCACAATAAAATTAATCTCATTTTCACATTCATAAGGAAAAACAAAAACAGATTCTTGAAGTTTAATGAAGCCCAGCTCTTTTAATTTTTTTCTTATCGCTTCTCTAGCCTTTTTAAACTTATTTGGTATATCAAAAATAACAATCCGCCATTGCTTGTCCCATTTTTTCGGTTTTTTAATTTTTATATCATCCAATCTAAATTTCAATGCTATTTTCTCTCCATCTTTAGTTAATATTATTTCAGTTAAACCCTCTTCGTTTTCTTTGTAAGAAACAAGCCTGTCGTTGTAAAACTCTCTGACAAGTTCATACAATCTTCTTTTTTTAATTTCTTTTAAACCCTCCGGCAACCCCTTTATAATTTTTAAATAACCTCTTGGGCTTTTTGACAAAGATAATGAAACTCCCGCCAAAATAAGAAGCAGTATTTTTTTCTTTGTATCTCTTTTCATATTATAAATTATACTACTAATTATGCTCGAGCAAAATAAGCGTATGATTTTTATAATATGATTTATTAATTTAACCGAGCTTGCTTCCGTTGGGAATTTTTTTTGTTGGCTTTGTTAAAATGATTTCTTCGCCGGCCTCACTGGCAGACAGAGTTGTTTTCTTTGGCTTATGAGTGGCCAAAATCATAGCTTGGCTTTCCAGTCCCATAATGGTTCTGGGCTCAAGGTTGGTGACAAACAAAAATTGCTTGCCGATAAGTTTTTCCAATCCGCCATTTGGCGGAAAAGTCTTGGCAATTCCGGAAATAACCTGTCGTGGCTTTTCTTCGCCAAAATCAACGGAAAGTTTCAAAAGTTTTTCCGATCCTTCCACTTTTTCGGCCGACAAAATCGTCCCGACCCTAATTTCTATTTTTTGAAAATCATTGAAAGTTATCATAAAAATTTATATTAGGGTTTTTGCTAGAATACTAAAATTTTATCAGAACTTTCTATCATTTTCAATAAGTCGTCCATTGTGGAAATCGGGCAAATATTGCTTTTTTCTTTGCCACGAGATTTAAGGCATGTGCCACAGGCGTAAATTTCACCATTCAATTTTTTGAATTCGGTAACTTTCGCTGAAATGTCAAAATTTTTACTATCGGCAATTGAGTCAATTTCAGAGCCCTCGTTCATTAAAAAAATTTTCACAGTATGACCGGATTTGAGCGCGGTGATTCCAAGTCGGAATGTATTCCATACTCGCTCTGGTTTATTTGATTGCAAAATAATGCCAAGTTTCATAAAATCTTTACTTAAACCATTCTTTCCAGTTTTTCGGCCAGCCGATTAAAAGAAGCAGGGCCAGCGGCGCTCCCCAGTTTGCCCAACGTTCAATAAAGTCCCAAATCGGCTCGCCGACAAGCGGGCGGACAAGCGCTGTCCAAAAACCCCAAAAGGCGGCCCATAATAAGACTAAACGAATCGGTCGTATTAAAACAAGCAGGGCAACCAACAAATCTAGCAAGCCAACAATAGTCAGCATAATTGTTGCCGCGCCAGTTTCTGCGCCGGTAAGCTGACTAATCCAGTCAATCCATGTCTTTTTTCCTTGAAGCGCAAAAACTCCGTGACCGATAAATTCTCCGGCTACCGCTGTTTTTAAAACCCATTTGACAATTTTTGCATCGTTCATATTTTTTAAAATTATTGATAATAAATATATTATAACAAAAAAATAAGAAAAAATTAAACAGGATAAAAAAACAAAATCATACGCTTAAAAATGCTCCAGCAAAATAAGCGTATGATTTTTATAATATAATTTATTAATTTAGCCGAGTTTGCTTCCGTTGGGATTTTTTTTCGGCGGACAAAATCGTCCCGACCCTAATTTCTATTTTTTGAAAATCATTGAAAGTTTATCATGGGTTTAATTTTTATAATTTTCTTATTCCGTCGACTATTTTAAAAATAGTTTCTTGATAAATTTCCTGTTGTTTTTCTTTTATTTTTCCTAAATTCTCTAAATATAACTCTAGTATCTTTTTTAATTCAGGACTAGATTTTTGCAGGACAGACTGGTCATCTTTATAAAACAAATTTTCAATAGATTCTTTTTTATTTTTAATTTCCTCAATTAGTATTTTTTCTTGTTCTTTAGTTAATGTCTTAACATGATTTTTAACAGGTTTTTCAAAATCTCTTATTGTGTCTACCCTCAATATTTCTTCCTGCATTTCTTTCATTTCCTCGACTTCTATAAAATTTGGGTATAAAGTTTGATGGAAAGTCGAAAAATCCGCTTTTTGAAAATCGTCCTTATATCTTTTTAAATATGCCATTTCCTCCTTTCTTTCTGCGCTTTCGTCGGAAGTGTTTTCATATTTTGTTTTGCGCTTCAATGAAGCCAAGTTGCTAAGTATAGAACAAGGAGCTTCAGAGTTAGAATAAATGGGGATTAACTTATAATCAATGCTTGGGTGATTAATTTTTAAAACCGGAACTCCGGCAAGAGTAGTTTCTACGGGATCAATTTTAATTATGTTTTGTTTGCCATTTACAAAATCAACATACCACCAATCGCCATTTGATAGCTTGACTATATTAAGAACATGTCCGCTAGGATTCCCGTAATACGATTTTACTCCGCCTTTTTCTAGTAAGCGTATTCCCAGCAGTGTGGCACCAACACAGTTAAACTTTCCGGTTTCTCTCATTTTCTTAGGCCAAGAATCCCATTTTGTGCTTTTTCCCTCGGATTTATCGAATTTTTTTACGATATTATCAACTTGGTCATGCACATTTCTGATATACTCTAATTCAAGCACGGATTTTTCATTCAAGTTTTCTGTTTTTTTTATTTTTTCAATCAAATTTTTATTGGCTTGCAACCACCATTCATTTTCAAGTCGTTCAATATCTTTCATTGTTGATTCAAAGAGCCATTTTTTAATTTCTTCGGTTGTCATGTCGCTAATATTTTCTGGCGTATCAGAATTATCAACAGCCATTTCAGCCCACACTTCTCCGAGAATCTTTTTTTGTTCAGGACCAATTTCCTGTCGTTCTTGTTTGGCACAGGTGTTATCCATTTTTTCAAATTCAGGAATTTCCGGGTTCATAAATTTATCCCAGCCATTTTCTAAAGCCTGAATGATGATGGACACGTTTGCTGTCCAAGCCGAAAACTCTTCCGGCTTTTACGGCGGCGAAGAAAAGCAAAATGGCAATATAGATAATATGTTCGTCTACTATATACGAGTGAGGATTCGGATAAGGGAAGCCGAGCGCTATATAATAGAAAGCCATAAGCAGAACGCCCAAGAGGGAACTGAAACGGACAAATAAACCGAGGATTAAAGAAATACCAAGCAGGGTCAACCCCCATTTGTTCATAAAATTTACGATTGGCAGAACGCTTGGATCCAAAAGCATTTGGAAAAACCAAGTAAAAGCTTTTGCGCCCTTGAGATACCCCTCCGCTGACCATTGCGGGTCAAGCACCTTGGTGATGCCGGCGTATAAAAACATCCAACCGACGATTATCCGAGAAAGAAACAAGAAAAATTTTTGCGGTGAAGTCATAAATTTATATTAAATTATTGCTGATAATTATCGCTGACCCTACGGGGAGTCGAACCCCGGTTAACGGATTGAAAACCCGTTGTCCTAACCATTAGACGATAGGGCCATGGGCGGTAGAGGAGTCGAACCTCTGACCTTTACAATGTCAATGTAACGCTCTAACCAGCTGAGCTAACCGCCCATTAACTCTATAAATTTAACCTATCTTGAGCGAATTGTAAATGGCCTGGTTTTGTGTTAAAAATAGGCGTGGAGGGTTGGCAGAGCGGTCTAATGCGCCGCACTCGAAACGCGGTTGGGAGTAATCCCTCAGAGGTTCAAATCCTCTACCCTCCGACGAGGTTTTGGTATATAATTATTAAATGCCGAAAATAATTCAAAATATAGATGGATGCATCGGATGCGGGTCGTGCGCGGCGGTTTGCCCGAAGTTTTGGGGTATGGATTACGAAAAGGCTAAGGCCGTTTTAAAAGGCGGGAAAATAAACGAAGCGGGAAATGAATCGGAACTGGAAATTGCCGAGAGCGAAGACGACCTAAAATGCAATCGAGAAGCGGCTGAAGTTTGCCCGACGCAAGTGATAAGAGTCCATCAAGGGTAAAGTTTATAAAGTCCATAAAGTTAAATCAAATGACATATGACCTTGTTATTATCGGCGGAGCGACTTCCGGATTGACGGCTGGCATTTACGCCGCGCGGAAGAAACTTAACGCCGTTATCTTGACTAAAGAAATCGGCGGACAGACTTTGCAGACGGAAAGCATAGAAAATTTCCCCGGATTTGAAAAAATTTCCGGTCCGGAGCTTATTGATAAAATAAAAGAGCAGGTTTTTAAATACGGCCTGCCGATAAAATCAATGTCCGGCGTTAAGACGATTTCAAAAAAAGAAGATGTGTTTGAGATTGAAACGGAATCCGGAGAAAAAATAACAGCCAAAAGCTTGATAATCGCTACAGGAAAAAATCCGAGAAGACTAAACGTGCCGGGTGAAAAAGAATTTGAAAACAAAGGCGTGGTCTATTGTTCCACTTGCGATGCGCCGCTTTTCGGCGGTAAGACGGTTGTCGTGGCCGGTGGAGGCAACTCAGGCTTGAACTCGGCTTTTGATTTGCTCAAATACGCCGATAATATTTATGTGCTGGAAAACGACGCTAAAATAAGAGGGGATGAATTTTTGCAGGAAAAATTAAAAGCGTCCGGCAAGGTTGTTTTTATAACCGATGCCGACATTAAGGAAATAAAAGGAACAAATTTTGTTGAAAAAATAATTTATTTGGATAAGAAAAACGGCCAAACGAAAGAATTGGCGGCCCAAGGATTGTTTGTGAATATCGGCTGGTCGCCCAGCTCGGCTTTTGTAGGGGGATTTTTAGAAACAAATGAATACGGCGAAATAATCACAGACCCAAAAACCGGCGAAACCTCGGTCAAGGGCGTATTCGCTTCGGGCGATGTGACAGATGTCAAATACAAGCAGTGCGTTATCGCCGCAGGAGAAGGCGCCAAAGCGGCTCTATCGGCCTATGATTATCTAAAGAATAGGCTTTCTTGAACTATGAAATAATATCATTCGCTCGGTTCGCATAATTTTCTGCTGAAAATTTGCTCTGCTCGCGCCGCCGCGCTGCGCAAGACGTCGCGAACGACATTATTTCATAATTCAAATTATTTCTACTTGTTACGTCTTAGAAAAGCCGGAATGACATCCCAAGAGTCGTTGTCTTTTTCTTTCTTTTCGTTTCCGGCATCCTTACTTTTGTCTTCCTTGGCTTTTTCCCTGAAATCTTTGAAATCTTTCAAGTCTTTATTTTCGCCGGCCAAGTTGGCGTTTGAAGGCAGGGGAGCTTTCCTGATTATGCCGGAAGAGTTACCGGACAATCTTTCCGCCGGAAATCCGGTGGCGATGACGGTAACTTTGATCTCGCCCTTTTTCAGCCGTTCGTCGTTTATTGTGCCAAAAATGACTTTAGCGTCCGGGTCTATTGATTCGGTGATGATGGTCGCCGCATTTTGAACTTCCACCATTGTCAAGTCCGGCCCGCCGGAAATGGCGAACAAAACACCCTTGGCCCCTTCAATGGAAATATCCAGCAAGGGTGAATTGATGGCCATTTTGGCCGCTTCCTCCGCTCTTTTTTCTCCTTGTCCGTAGCCGATTCCCATAAGAGCCGAGCCGGCGTTTTGCATAATAGTTTTAACATCGGCGAAGTCCACGTTGATGATGCCGGGCATGGTGATAAGGTCGGAAATTCCTTCAACGGCTTGCCTTAAAACATCGTCGCAAATCTGGAAAGCGGAAAGAAAAGTTGTTTCTTTGCCGACTATGCTCAAGAGGCGGTCGTTGGGGATGACTATCATGGCGTCCACTGCTTCTTTGAGATTTATCAATCCTTGCTCGGCCAGTCTGGAACGGTGAGCGCCTTCAAACCCGAAAGGTTTGGTAACCACCGCTATAGTAAGGATGCCTTGTTCTTTGGCGATTCTGGCCACCACCGGCAGAGCTCCCGTGGCCGTGCCTCCGCCTTTCCCGCCGGCGACAAAAACCATATCGGCGCCCTTGATGCTTTCTTGGATTGTTTCTTTGGTTTCTTCGGCGGCTTTCTTGCCCATTTCCGGATTCATCCCTCCGCCCAAGCCTTTGGTTATGTTTTTGCCGATGTGGATTTTCTTGCTGGCCATGCTGTGGTGAAGCTTTTGCGCGTCCGTATCCACAGCGATAAATTCCACGTTTTTAACCTTGGAACGGATCATATGATTGACCGAATTGTTGCCGGAATTGCCGACACCGATTACTTTTATTCTCGCGAAAGCTTCTATTTCCGGATTGACTTTTGTCATAGTATATTGAGTCTAACTCTTTTGATTTTTCAGGTCAAGCGCCCGTTTTACGGCAACAAATTATGAACCCATTTTTTAATCGCGGGCAATATGTTGCCTCCGCCTTTGGCCGATTTTTCGCTCTCATACAAATAATGATTACTATTGAATCCGAAAACGCACAGCCCCAAAGCGACGGACCAGCCCGGGTCGTTGAGAATCTGGTCTCTTAAGTTTGTCGTCGGCGCCGTTATGACGAGCGAATTGTTGTTGGACGGCATAAGAGTTCCGGTTTTTGCCGGAAGTCTCAATGAGGCTTTGGCGATTTCTTCCACGCTGAACAGATTGGAACCGCTTCCGGTCAAAATGGCGCCGGCCGGAAGAACTTGGTTTCGGTTTATTTTCTTAAGATGGTTTTCTATCATTTCAAAAATGTCGTTTAATCTGGCTTCTATTATGTCGGACAATTTTTTCTTGGACACGGTATTTTCCGTTCCGTAATTTATTTTTATTCTCTCCGCTTCGTCCAGCGGGACCTGCAGCCCCAGGGCGATATCGTTGGTGATATGCGAAGAACCGATAGGGAATACTTCCAGCGATATGGGCAAACCGTCTTCAAACACAACCACGGAAACGGTGCTGGCGCCGATATTGGCCATAACACAGCCGGTTTCTTTCTGTTGTCTTGTCAGGACGGCGTAACTGGTGGCCAAGGGAGAAGCGACGATGTCGTCCACGGACAAGCCGGAAGCCTCAATCGTTTTTATAAGGTCGGACAAGTGCTGGCTTAAGCAGGTGATTAAAAGAGTTTCCACTTCCAATTTCACGCCTTTCATTTCCGTCGGCCGGCCGTAGACTGTCGCATTGTCAACTTTGAACGAAAGAGGGATGGAGTGGATCACTTTTTTGTTGGCCATATTGGCCAGATTGGCCTCGCTTTGAGCGATAAGTCTTTTGATGTCGTGGTCGGTGATTTCGCCGTCGGCCTTGGAAGTTCTTATCATCGCTTTGGAGCGGTAAGAGCCGAGGCTGATGCCACCGACGGAAACCATGGCGTTTCTTACGGACAAGCCGGAAATTTTTTCCAGCGATTTTACGGCCGAGGAAATTGTTTTGGAAGCGTCTTCAAGATTGGTGATGTAGCCTCTTCTTACTCCTTCGGATTCTTTTTGGGCGGCCGCCAATATGTGCAAAGAGCCGTCCTTTTTTCGCTCAACGACAATAGCTCTCACTGAAGAGCTGCCGATATCAAGGCCGGTTATGATATTGCGAGCCATATAATGTTTAATTATATAACAACTCGGACAATTTTAGTAATTTTACTAATTGTGGATAGCGGTATTAGAAAACGGATATTATTTTTTCGCATTCTTTCGGATAAAATTTTTTCATTATATCCAGCTCTTTTGCGTCCATTTTTTTGCCGTGCTTTAAGCCGGATAAGTGCAAGAGGGAATGGATGAATAAATAAAAAGACAACCCGGCGTTTTTTTGATATTTTTCGTTTATTAAAATTTCTCCTTCGTTTAAAGATAAGGGAAAAGACAAAACATTGGCTGAATAATCTTTCTTGCGATAAAGCTTATTCAGCTTCCTCATTTCATCGCTTTCGGCATAGGAAAAACTCAGGTCGTATTTTTCTCCCAATACCTGATTTTTAACTTTAAGCCAAGATTTTTTCATCGCTCTTTTTACTCTATCTTCCCCAGTTTTCTAAGAAGGTCGGTTTTTTTCGCATAAGCGACTTTTTTCAAAGCGTCTTCTTTTTTCTTCAGTTTTGACTTCGGTCTCGCTCTGAATCTCAAGCTTCGCACTTTAGGCAAATTACCCGAAGACTTGACTCTTTGGCTGAAGCGCCTCATCAGGCTTGGCGTTGATTCGTTGTCTTTCTTTTTTACTTCAATCATAAAAATTTATTTCTTGCCTGTTATTTTTTTCTTTATAATTTCTACGACCTTTTCCATGGGAACCGATTCTTGGGCTCCCGTGCCCATATCCCTTACCATAATGGAATTTTCCAAAACTTCTTTCTGTCCCAATATTAAAACATACGGCACATTCATTCTGGATGCAAGGGACAGCTGGCTATTGAGGTTATCTTTGCTTATGGACTGGGCGATGTAGATGTTGGCCGTTCGGAACATTTCTATTATGCTCATGCTCTTATGTTTGGCGGATTGGCTAAGCTGGATCAAAAAAACTTTCGGCGTCCTTTTCAGTTTGGGCGCGATTCTTTTTTCCTGCATAGCCATCGCCACTCTATCCACCCCGATTCCTCCGCCTACCGCCGGAATATCTCTCTTGCCCAATATTTTCGCCAGCGGGTCATACCTTCCTCCCGCCGCCAGCGCCAAAGATGGACTTTCCGAACCTTCTTCTTTGTCAAGAAAAATCTCAAAAACGGTCCGGGTGTAATAATCCAGCCCTCTCACCAGTTTGGTGTCCAAGTAATAATTTATGCCGTTTGTTTCTAAAAATTCAAGAGTTTCTTTAAAGTGCTGTTTGCAGGTAGCGCATAAAGAATCTATGGATTGGGGGGCGTTTCTTTTTATCTCTGCGCACTTTGTTTCTTTGCAATCCAAAAGCCGCAAAGGGTTTTCTTTGAATCTCCTCTTGCAGTCTTTGCAGAGACTGGACAAGTGCTTTCTGTAATAAGCTATAAGCTTTTTCCGGTACTCGCCGCGGCACTCTTTGTCTCCGACGGAATTGATGTGGACGATTACCGGGCCGAGACCGAGCTCTTTGAGCGCCAAGGTAAAAATTTGGATGATCATCACTTCTCCTATCGGCTTGCTTTCTCCTATCATTTCCAAACCGAACTGAAAAAATTCTCGGAAGCGGCCCTTTTGGGGATTTTCGTGGCGGAAAAAAGAACCCTTGTACCAAAGCATAACCGGCTGGGGAAGCGTGTGCAGACCGTGTTCTATATAAGCTCTCATCACCGGCGCCGTTCCTTCAGGGCGCAAAACAAGATTGCTGTCTCCGTCGCTTTTCACATAATACATCTGCTTTTCCACGATATCCGAAGTGGCGCCGACTGCGGCGGTAAAAAGTTCCAGACTTTCCAAATGCGGAGTTTGGATTGGTTTGAAGCCGTAATAAGAAGCGATTTCTTCCGCCTTGTCAAAGACATTCTGGTAAAGAACATATTCGTCGGCGAGCAAGTCGTGCATTCCTTTTGGGCTTTGTATGTTTAATTTGTCTGACATGTTTCAAAATAAAATCTCAAATCTAAAATCTAAAAACTTAATACCCGGGAAATAACCCGATTTTATTCAATGGCCAAAGTCTGACGATGGATCGGCCGATTATAAATTTTTTTGGCACCGGTCCCCAGACTCTGGAATCGGAACTGGCGTCGCGGTTGTCGCCCATCACGAAGTATTCGTCATTCCCGAGCCTAATCTCTTGGCCGTCTAAAATTATTTCTTCGTTGGGTAGGGCGATTATTCTTTTTATGAAAAAAACCTTCGGATTTTTCGGATAGCGGAAAATTATGACATCGTCTTTTTTTGGGTCGCTTAATCTGTATGAAATCTCATCAACGATAAGGTAATCTCCGTCGTGGTAAGTCGGCTCCATGGAAGCTCCGCTGACTAGAAACGGCTGGGCGACCAAAAATCTTACAGGGAGGACGATAATAGCCACGATGAAAATAAATTTTATGAAATCAAAAACCGCGCTTCCTTTTTTTTGACTTTGCGGAGTGTTTATAGGCAAATTTTCTTCCATTTCTTGCTCATAATACAGTATAAATTTTACGATTGCAAGGCAAGTTTTTTGGTGGTAGTATTTAAACAAGATGAAAATATTGCACTATAACTTAATATTCAAACCGGAGGCGGAAGGAGGCTTTACTGTGGTTGTTCCAAGCTTGCCTGGCTGTATTACTTATGGGAAAAATCTTGAAGAAGCGAAAGAAATGGCGCGGGATGCCATTGAGGGTTATCTTTACAGTCTCAAAAAACACAAAGAATCAATTCCTTCTGATGTTGATAATTTTGTAACTACCATAGACATAGAAACGAAAAAACAATTTTCTAGAAAATTGGCTTATGCCTAAATTGCCGGTTTTAAATTCTAAAAAGCTCATTAAAATAATTGAAAAATTAGGTTTTCAATTAGATCATAAAACCGGAAGTCATTTTATTTTTTACAATCAAGAGCATAAAAAACGAGTTACTGTCCCTTATCACGCCAAAGATTTGCCCAAAGGCACGATTTTAAGCATTTTAAAGCAAGCCGGAATTACAAAAGACGAAATAGAAAAAAATTTTTAATATTTTATCATACCAAAACTTGTTTTAACCACAGACATTTGTCGGTTCGTTAATTGATAATAATTCTAACATTTCGTTTGGCGTTTTTCCATTTAAGCCGCAATGTTCCAGATTATTGTATTCTTCGTTCCAGTCTTTAATTTTTTC
>Ga0209211_10008887_pt1 | contig 13589 bp, 7 predicted proteins | sample RifGroA2_FD_183992 | JGI IMG/M metagenome (GOLD analysis project Ga0209211, IMG submission 183992) | Groundwater microbial communities from Rifle, Colorado, USA - Groundwater A2 (SPAdes) (version 2) | ecosystem: Environmental > Aquatic > Deep subsurface > Groundwater | place: Rifle, Colorado...
CCTGCCATAAATGCATTCGGGAGTGATAGGGCTTTTGAATCTATCCCGCTCTTTGCCGGCAGGCAAACCCTTGAGGGGTTACATTTCTCACCCTCTATATCATCAAGGATAATCTCTTTTCTCCAAACAGAATTCTCAAAGGAAGTAATGGCCCCGGTATCATATATATTTTCAAAGCCTGATATTACGCATCTCCCTTCAAAATTCAAACTGTTTAACATTAACCAGGTAATTGTCGCAAGCCCCCTTATCAAAGAAATGTTCCGCGAAAACAATGAATTTAAGGAAGTATTGAGGATAAATAATTTTTCCATCTTCCAGTTCATTAATTACCCAAATAACTATATTGAACCTGTGAAATTTGCTCCTGTCCTCTACACGGGAAAGGATTGGAGGGAAGCATTTGTCAAATGGTTTAAGATGGCAAATGCACTGGAAGTCCCTGTTATACCAGCAAGCTACATTTCAAAAGATGATCTGAAATATTTTAACTCAAAGACTGACAACATCCTTGACCTTGAAAGATTTAAAAAGGAAATCCAAATGCCCGCAAACTGTAAAATTGAGGAAAAAATCGATACTTTTAAAATAGAATTTAAAACCTCATGCCCCGGCGTTCCACACCTCATCAAGTTTTCCTATTTCCCTAACTGGAAGGTTAAAGGTGCTGACAGAATCTATCCGGTTACCCCATGTTTTATGCTTGTTATACCCAAGGGAAACGAAGTAGTGCTCACTTACGGCAGGACCTTTGAAGATTACATCGGGATCATCTCTACAATTGCCGGAATTCTTTTTATAATCCTGCTCCCTTTTATTAAAAAATCAAACTCCTCAGAAGATGCAACACATGGAACTCTTTCTGAGCACATTTTAGAAGCTATCTTCAAGATAAGAAATTATATTTTCTTTTTGCTGATAATAATAATCATCACTGCCTCTTTCTATTCAATTAAAAACCGCAACCTCCCGGTCAATACATATCTGAAAGGCACCAAGCTTTTCAATGAACAGAAATACGAGATGGCAATAAGACTTTTTGAGAAGATAACAAAGGATGAAAGATATGACCTTGCAGACACTATACTCTGCCTCCTCTTTGAAGGAAGGAGCTATGTCAAGCTTAAGGATTATGATAAAGGCATTGAAACTTTTCAGAGGATAATAAACCACTATCCATATTCAAGGTTTGTATCAGAGGCATATTATGAAATTGGGATGGCTAACTTATTTCAGAATAAAAAAGACGAGTCAAGAGAATTTTTCAAGAAAGCAGTAGAAGTTGATAGATTCTCAAATTATTCAGATTATGCCAAGGATAGATTAAAAGAGATAGAAAAAACATCTGACGATTCAGAAGGGCCACTAAAGCTGACACCAGTTGAGCTTTTAACGGATAAAGCACTCATGAAATCGATTCAACAAGGCAAAAAAGATAAAAGGATCTTTATTGATCTTTCACATGGTAAATTGGATCCCAACTTTAAGGTTTTGCTTAGGTCATGGGGTTATAATCCAATTAGCCCTCAATCAGGTTTTCAGAACAACAAAGAAAAGCTATTTCAATCTGGGATTCTGATGATGTCATATAAAGTTGGTGGAGGTGAATTTACTTCAAAAGAAATGGATACTATCAGGAAATTTATCAACTCTGGTGGCAGTCTATTTCTGCTTTGCCCTGTTTGGGTCTGGAACGCATATGACCATAAACCACTTGAGCTTAATCCCTATCATCAAATTGGGAAATTCTATAATTTGTTACTCATTGAGGAGTATCCTAAAGGCAGGCTCATTTCAACTAGAAATGTTATTACACCCGGCATGCAAATAGAGTCACAAGATTGGTGGGGTGCCTTTTCAAGAATTATTGCACTGAACAAACAAAATATTTCATTGTTTGAAGACCAAGATAATAAAAGCTTTGGCATGGCTGCAGTCCTTGGAGAAAGTAAGCTTGTCCTCATTGGACAAGATTTTCTATCTAAACCTCTAAGTTATCAAAAAGAAATAAATTTGAAGGCTTACACTGTTAAATTACTTGATTGGCTAGGAAAGAACTAAACCTATACAGGTTTAAAAAATCTGTGCTATTTCTTTTCTTCTTTTAGGGGAGAGGTTCTCTGCTCTTGCCCCTTTACCTCCTTTTAAGTCACCTAATCTGCCGAGAGCTACAGCAGCGGGGTTCTTTTCTGATTTGATATTATTTTCGGGTTGTGAGATAGAGTACTCTTTAGTTGTTTCTGCCACGATCTGAGCGGCAATAATGTTGTAGCAAAGTCACTAAGTAATAACGAAGTTATAGAAAAAGTATATAATAAAGCAGGGGAGACAGGAAAATATAAAAGCAACTGATACTTTTTGATCTATAAATAAGACACCCTGTACTCTTGCACAGGAACTTCACAGTTTAATCACTAAGAATAATATTACAAAAAAAGTTACAAAAGAAATAATATTAAAAACTATTTCAAAAAATGTTTTCTCAAACCTTAGATCTATAGCATAAAGGCTTTCACTTTCAGGAAGTGAAAAAGTTATTAGGTGGTCATCGGTTTTATCTATTTTAGTTTGGATTCCGTTAATATATAGCTTCCATTTGGGATGATATGCAATAGCCGCTATAATTCGATTGTTTTTTTCTTTGTTTAAAACTTCCCATTTAATTCTTTCAGGTGAAAAAAAGAATTTGATAATTTTAACATTATTGGAAATATAATAAAAATCGTAATTTATTAATTGCCATATAGAAGATATTCCATTAAAATAAACAAGTCGAAATAACTCAGGATGTTGAGATAAATTCCTCATTGAATCATCATTCCAAGTGTATAAATAACTAACATTATACCTAGTTAGCTTTTCAAAAAGTTTTTGAGGAGGCCATTCTGCAAATTTTTTACCTACTTCTGTGTTGTTGGCACACGTTGCCTCTATTTGATTGCCCTGAAGAGTATAACGATTAGCAAATAAATTTATCTGACTTGCAAACTGATTAAATCCAATTTCTCCGAATGTTTCCCATCTATCATCAAATGCCACAACAATATTCTGAGGGGTATTCTGTTCTAACCATTGGAATCCTTCTATAATAGATTTTCTTTTAGAATTTGAGAAATCCGAGTCAACTTTTATATATCCTTTAAGAAAACTCAGCCTTTTAAAAGAATTATAAGTAACTACGAGCACTAAACATATTATAACAATTGCAAGGATTTGATTTGTAGCTTTTTTACCATTTAGAGTTATTGATATTGAAAATATATAAGAAAAAACATTAATAAAAAATTGTAAGAAAATTCCTAAAAACATGATAAAATAAATAGCAAGATAAGGGAATGTATGAGTTTTATATACCTGCCTGAATATATCGCTGAAAATTCCAGAATCAAGTAAAACTAACTTCCAAGAAGCTACCAAATAAGTCAGTATTGCCAAAAATGCTATGATTTTGGTTTCTTTTTCTTTTAAAAAGAATAAAATAATAAACCCTAATATTGAAAAAATATTTAATAAGGATGGACCAAAATATTTCCCTTCTAAAATATCATTTATGAAATTGAAATCTCCCCAACCAATTTCGGGACCTCTTAGATCTCTAAAATTAAAAGCTGGCCAGAGAGCAAACAGTGAAATTAAAATTCCTAATACCAGAGCGGTAAAAATCCTGAAAAGATTTTTTTTATCACCGGAATATATATTAAATGCAATAAAAATTAGTAAACAGAAACCAAAGTATAATGACGTTATAATATGACTTATGAAAAGAATCCCAATCACTAATCCCATTAATAGAACATTTTTCCCGCCGTAATCTTTAAGTTTCCTCAAGGATCCTAAAGCAAAACAAAAAATTAATATTCCAAATCCTTGAGCAAATAAACCAGGAATAAATAGTCCTTCAATGCCTAATCCATGAATTGCAGAAAAAGAGGGGACTCCCAAAGCGGCAATAGAGGACGGAAGTGGATCGACTTTAAATTGCCTCATTAGCCAATAGCATGCAAAAGGCAAAACAAAATATATTAGGAAGTAAAAAATTTTATAACATATCAGAAGAGGCAAAAGCTGGAAGGTAAAGAAGTGAAGAAGCGAAACAAGTATATATACAAATGGTGAATAAAATAAAAACTGTTGTATTCCTAAATACCAGTAAGGGCTCCACCCATCAAGTTTGAAATTGGATAGAAAAAGATTTTTCATAAGCCAACATCTTAAATAATGTTGTCCTGCATCCCAGCCTACTGGTAAGCCCTGCTTCCAAAAAGGAATAAATATCCAGAAAGATAAAATTGCTGATAACAGAAGAATATAAACTTCTGGACGAACAAGATATTTTTTTAGTTTTAAAATGTTTGAAAGAATAGATCTCCTTTTTAAAATTACAAATGTTAAAATTATAATATAAACAATCGCAACAATAATATTCCAAAGAAATAATCCTTTTTGGTTCGGAAAAGTTTTGTTTCCAGTATCCCACAGTTTATTTTCATCTAATTTTAATTCTGATTTGGATTCCGGCTTGGATAGTGATGCTGTGCTCCATTCCTTTGGAATCTGGTTTAGAAATTCAGGTTCACACCAGACTGAAAAATCATAATCGTATTTTCCGAGTTCGTTGACAACAAGTTCCACTTTGTTAGCCTTTCTTATATTTAACAGTAAAGGGCTAACTGGGGATCCTCCGCGGATAACTTCAGAAGTAAAAGCCAAGTTCCCATCAAGAAGAATAAGAAAGCGTACTTCTCCTCTACCGCCGCCTTCATCATCAATACCAATTTTTGCTTTAAAATATTTAAATCTTCCTTGATTAAGGAAAACAATTTTCGAAGGAGCATGAGCTAAAATTCCATGTTCAAACCTTTCCCCAGCAACTGAAATAGGTAACCCAAGAAGATTTTGGTTTACTTTAATTTCCTTGAATCCAACTTCTGCTTCCGTAGATTTTAAACCAGATATTTCTATTTCGCGGACTTTTGAAAAAGATTTATTATCTGACCCAAGCGAACTACCATGAAAAAACCAGAAATGAAGTATCAAAATGAAAGAAAAAATTATTAATATCTTTGATAGTAGTGGGTAGTTTTCTTTGCTATTCAGAATCATAAAAAATTTATTTCAACATTTTATTTATTTAAAAATTATTTTTTATTAACATATCAAAACCATAACAGTTATGTCAGGATAACAGCAAAATATAAAACTGCAGTAATTTAATCAGGCAGCCCCTGTCAAATTCCCCTACTCTCCATCCCCTTCATCCTCGTCCTCTTCAACAAGCCTTGCAATGGAAACAACCTTTGCATTGCCTTCAAGATCAATGAGCCGTACACCCTGGGTATTTCTGCCGATTAGTGAAATCCCTCTGACCTCAGTCCTTATCACCTTGCCGTCAGAGGTTATTATCATTATATCATCATTGTCGCGTACCTGCATGACGCCAACTACCTTACCGTTCCTGTCGCTTGTCTTTATTGTTATAATCCCCTTCCCGCCCCTTGACTGGCGTCTGTATTCATCAAGCTCAGTTCTTTTTCCGTAACCGTTCTCGGTAACGCTTAAAACCGTTGCTCCTTCACTCAATATCTCCATGCCAACAACCTCATCCCCTTCTTCCAGTGTAACGCCCTTAACTCCCCTTGCCGAACGCCCCATGTCTCTCACGTCCTCTTCATTAAACCTGATTGAATGACCGTTTTTCATTGCAAGAAGAATGTCCTTATTTCCGTCAGTCATACCAACAGAAACCAGCTCATCACCTTCATCTATTGAAATGGCAATAATGCCTGTTGACCTTGGGTTACTGAAGGCCTTGAGCTCAGTCTTTTTCATTATCCCGTTTTTAGTTGCCATGATAACGAATTTATCTTCTGTAAATTCTCTCACCGGCATAAAGGAACGGACAGTTTCATCAGGGGCAAGGTTTAAAATGTTGACAATTGCCCTTCCCTTTGTTGCTCTTCCGGCCTGAGGAAGCTCATGGACCTTTAGCCAGTGTACCCTGCCCTTATTTGTAAAAAACAGGATATAGCTGTGGGTGCTTGCTACAAAGAGATGCTCAACAAAATCCTCTTCTTTGGTAGTCATGCCGATCTTTCCCTTACCACCCCGCTTCTGGCTGCGGAAAAGACTGGTGGGATTTCTCTTAATATAACCCGTATGAGAAATGGTAACCACCATCTCCTCTTCCTTGATAAGGTCTTCAATATCTATTTCAGTTTCATTCTCAATTATCTGGGTACGACGCTCATCCCCGTATTTATCCTTTATCTCCTTAAGCTCATCCTTGACGATATTTTTTACAAGCTCCTCGCTTCCCAGTATCGCCTTATACTTTGAAATGGTTTTTAAAAGCTCCTGGTATTCAGCAATCAGTTTATCCCTTTCCAGGGCTGTCAGCCTCTGGAGCCTCATATCCAGTATCTCTTTTGTCTGTATCTCAGAAAGAGGAAACCTCTTCATAAGTCTTTCCTTTGCTTCAGCGGGGCTTGAGGACTTTTTAATAAGTGATACTACCTCATCAATGTTCTCAATGGCGGTCTTTAATCCTTCAAGTATATGGGCTCGCTCTTCTGCTTTTCTAAGGTCGTATCTTGTCCTTAAGATTACTACCTCTTTTCTGAACTCGATGAAATAAGACAGCATATCCTTAATCTTTAAGATCTGGGGCTCACCGTTTACCATTGAAAGCATTATGATTCCGAAAGTATCCTGAAGCTGGGTGTGCTTATAGAGCTGGTTTAAGATTATCTCTGGTATCTCGTCCCGCTTAAGTTCAATAACTATCCGCATCCCTTCCCTGTCAGACTCATCCCTTAAATCCGAAACGCCCTCAATCCGCTTATCCCTTAAAAGATCTGCAATTGACTCAAGGAGTCTTGACTTGTTTACCTGGTAAGGGATTTCAGTTATTACTATCATATCCTTGCCGCCCTTTTTGGGTCTTTCAATCTGTGCCCTTGCCCTCATTGTCACTTTTCCCTTACCTGTCCTGTAAGCCTCTCTTATACCAGCAGAGCCGCAGATATAAGCACCGGTTGGAAAATCCGGACCCTTTATGACTTCCAGAAGTTCATCAGTAGTAGTCTCAGGGTTATCAAGGACTAAAATTGCTCCGACAATTATCTCATTTAAATTGTGCGGAGGAATGTTTGTAGCCATTCCAACTGCAATACCTGAAGATCCGTTAATCAGGAGATTGGGTATTCTTGCAGGCAGGACCTCAGGCTCTTTCAGAGTATCATCGAAGTTTGGTAAAAATTTTACTGTCTCCTTGTCAATGTCTACGAGCAGCTCCTGCGTAATTTTTGCCATCCTGACTTCGGTGTAACGCATTGCTGCAGCAGCATCACCGTCAACGGAGCCGAAATTTCCCTGACCGTCAATCAGCGGGTAGCGCAGGGAGAAGTCCTGAACCATTCTTATCATTGAGTCGTAAACAGCCGTATCACCATGTGGATGATACTTACCAAGTACCTCTCCAACGATTCTTGCTGACTTTTTAAAAGGCTTGTTCCACTGGAGTCCCAGTTCGTCCATGGCATAAAGGATTCTCCTGTGCACAGGCTTTAAGCCGTCCCTCACATCAGGAAGTGCTCTCCCAATGATTACACTCATGGCATAATCAATATAGGAATCCCTCATCTCATCTTCGATATTTGTTGGAACAAGGTTCTGCTGAAATGGATTCATGTTATTCCTTTCTAAATCTTAAAAAAACCCTTTTAAAAGTTTGCCCTATTTAACAACAACCCAACTACTTAACAACTAAACTACGTAACTACTCGCGACAGGCTTAACTTTTTGATTTTAAATAATAAATTTAATTTATTACAAGAAGTTTTTTATCAGATTTTCGCCTCTGTGTCAAGTTTAAAACCCGTTAGATTTTTCTGGCTTTTTTGGGTAAATCATTTAACATTAAAAAACCCCTTTTTTATTCCCTTTACTTTTAAAAAATTACAGTATAATTAAAAAATATGATTGATATTCATTGTCATATAATTCCTGGTGTCGATGACGGACCTGATAGTTTTGATGAAGCCCTTGAAATGGCAGAAATTGCTGAAAAGGACGGGATAAATACAATTGTTGCTACCCCTCACCACATTGAAGGCCTTTACCAGATATCTCCTTTAAACCTTTTAGAAAAACTTAAGACATTTAATGAGCGCCTGGCAACAAACAATATCAAGATTCAGATTCTTATGGGATCAGATCTGCACATATCTTACGAGTTTATTGCAAAAATAGAGACCAATAACCTTCTTACAATAAATGATACCAAATATGTCCTTATTGAACTGCCAACACATTTTCTCCCTATAAAGATAAGAGGGCTCCTAAAAAGTATGATTAATAACTCCTGGATCCCAATAATAAGCCACCCTGAAAGAAACTATCTTTTTCAAAGATCGCCAAACATTCTTTTTGATTTCATAAGTGATGGGTCACTTGCACAAGTAACAGCAATGAGCATAACCGGTGAATTTGGTTATGAAGTAAAGAAAATGGCTAAGAAAATGATTGCACATAATCTTGTACATATAATTGCAACTGATGCCCACTCCAAAGATTTCCGCCCTCCTGTTCTTTCCAAAGGACTGAAGGCAGCATCTAAAATCATACCTTATGATGACGCCTATGATATGGTTAAGACCATTCCAGAGTCTATAATAAAGGGAGATGCTGTTTTCACAAATCCTCCTCAGAGAATAAGAAAGATTTTTAATTTGTTTTAAATCAGAACTGCCTTAGAAAACCTTACCAGAAAACTAACATATAAAAGCAGAAAGGAATAAATCTTATTTTAGTCAGGCAAGACCTGCCTGCAGGCAGGTCTTGCCTGACTTATTTTGATGAGATGTTGCAAATAGTCGGTTTATACAGAAAATAGCCGAGGCATCTTGCCTCGGATTGGGTGGTTAAACATCCTTATATACAAACTCCTTTAATAAATAGCTTGAATAAAAAACTAAAATAGTCTAATTATTTTCTGTGTTGCAAAAGGATGACAATGTGGAGTAAAATAATAAAACTTTTTTCTAAATTTGAGGAGATTTTTTGTGATTGTAGGTGAAAGAAAGCCCATTAAAGAAATATTAGAGATGATTGATAAATTCGAGAAAGTCCTTGTAGTCGGCTGTGGAACATGCGTTGCAGTATGTTTTGCCGGAGGTGAAAAACAGGTAAAAGTTCTATCTTCTGCATTGAGGATAGCCCGTAAAATTCAGGGGAAAAATGTTATTATAAGTGAATTTACAATAGAGCGCCAGTGCGAAAAGGAATTCGTCGAAGAGTTAAAAGAACTCGTACCAAAGCATGATGTTATAATATCGTTGGCCTGCGGCATAGGAGCTCAAACCCTTACTGAAAATTTCCCGGAAAAGATAACTTTACCCGGATTAAATACCACATTTATCGGAGCTCCTTTAGAACATGGAATCTGGGCTGAAAGGTGCAGATCATGCGGGGATTGCATTTTGGATCTAACCGGTGGAATATGTCCGATTGCACGTTGTTCCAAAAGTTTACTAAACGGTCCCTGCGGAGGAAGCAAAAACGGTAAATGCGAAGTTGACCAGGAAATTGATTGTGCGTGGCAGTTGATTTATAAAAGATTAAAACAGATTGAGAGAATTGATCTATTGTCTGAAATAATTCCTCCAAGAGAGAGGTCAAAAACTGATAATGGCATACCACGAAAAATCGTCAGAGAAGATTTAATGATATGATTCCCGACCCACATTCTAAATTTCTTATCTTTTAAATGAGCTTAAGAGAACTTTTTGAAAAAAGAAAATTTGTTTTAACTGCTGAAATTGAACCACCCAAAGGAACCGATGTTTCAAAGTTCTTAGAGACAGCAGAATCCTTGAAAGGCAAAGTGGATGGGATAAATGTCACTGACCAGCAAAGCGCTGTAATGCGTCTTGGCTCTCTTGCAGCATGCCACCTTTTAAGAGACAAAGGCTTTGAAGTTATCTACCAGATTACCTGCAGAGACAGAAACCGTATAGCCCTTCAGTCAGACCTTTTAAGTGCAGCAGTATTGGGAATTGAAAACGTCCTTATTCTGACCGGAGACCATCCCTGTTTAGGTGACCATCCTGATGCAAAAGCAGTCTTTGACCTTGATTCAGTTCAGCTCCTTAAGGTTGCAAAATCTCTTGGAGAAGGTCATGATATTGCAGGAAATGAGCTAAAAAAGGCCCCGAAGCTTTTCTTAGGTGCTGCACTTAACCCTTGTGCAGATCCATTAGAACCTGAATTTATTAAAACAGAGAAAAAAGTAAAAGCAGGTGCTTCTTTTTTTCAGACCCAGGCAGTATATGATACTGAGAGATTCAAACAATTTACAGAAAATATAAAACATTTAAATGTTTTTATTATGGCTGGGATTGTGCTTTTAAAATCAGCTAAAATGGCAAGATATATGAATGAAAAAATAGCTGGCGTAAATATTCCTGACCCGATAATCGAACGAATAGAAAAAGCAGATGATAAACGCAAAGAATCTATTGAAATTTCAGTCTCAATAATAAAAGAAATTCAAAAATTCTGTCATGGGATTCATTTTATGGCCTTAGGCTGGGAAGAACTAATACCTGAAATTATAACAAGATTAAATCTTACCAAATGAATGAGGAAATCCTTTTAAAAATAGAAAACCTCAAAACTCACTTCATAACAAGCAGTGGAATCATTAAAGCTGTTGATGGAGTTGATCTTGAAATTAAAAAAGGTGAAACTTTAGGTCTTGTAGGTGAATCAGGCTGTGGGAAAAGTGTTACTGCCCTTTCTATACTAAGATTAATTCAAACTCCTCCCGGGAAAATTGCAAGTGGTAAGATTTATTTTCAAGGGGAAAACCTCTTAGAGCTTGAAAATAGAGAGATGCGAAAAATCAGAGGAAATAAAATCTCTATGATTTTTCAGGAACCAATGACATCTCTTAACCCAGTATTTACCATAGGACAACAGATTGCAGAAGTAATCATCCTCCACCAGAAACTAAAGAAAAAAGAAGCTTATGAAAAAACAATAGAGATGCTGAAAAAAGTAAGCATACCTTCACCTGAACAGCGTATTAAGGAATATCCACACCAGTTAAGCGGAGGAATGAGACAGAGGGTCATGATAGCAATGGCACTGTCCTGTAATCCAAAACTACTTCTTGCAGACGAGCCAACTACAGCTCTTGATGTCACCATCCAGGCTCAAATATTGGAGCTTATTGGAAAACTCAAAGAAGAGATTAATATGTCTGTAATGCTAATCACCCATGACCTGGGTATAGTTGCCGAAATCTGCCAGACTGTTGCAGTTATGTATGCAGGAAAAATCGTTGAATTAGGCGATGTCTTTTCCATCTTTGAGGATACACTTCATCCCTATACTAAAGGACTTTTAGCTTCTGCAGCCCGTTTAGAAGCAGGTGGAGAAAAAAAATTGAGGCTTGCGGCAATACCAGGCACAGTTCCGCATCCTTCTGAATTTTCAGAATGGTGCAGATTTGAGCCAAGGTGCAGCATAGCTGAAGATTTCTGCAAAAAAGAAGAGCCAAAATTAATAGAAAAAAGAAAAGGTCACTGGGTCAGATGTTTCAAAGCCTGAAAATGAAAAGATTTAAAGGCATCCTGAGAAAATCAGGATGCCTTTAAATCTTATTTCTATGGTAAACCTTTAATCACGGTAAAACTGTAAATGGTGCAGGTACACTTTCAACTGACTTCCAGACTGCTACAACAGAAACCAGTCCGCTTACACCTGATGGCGGAATAGTAACGTTTACACTGTAAGTCTGGTCAGTAGAGCCGGACATAAGTGCGCCAATAACGAAACTTGCCGGGATACCTCCTATCTTGTAACTAACATCAGCAGGAGTTCCCTGAGCACCCGGGAAGGAAGTTCTGACCTCTATCATTGCCCCGGCATTTGCACTATATATAGGCTGGCCGGCAGAAAAAATCCCCTTTATAAAAGGTGCCGGGGATTGCGTTCCGCTTTGTACAACCACATTATAGGGAAGACTCGTAATTGACCCGAAAGCAGCAGTGATGGTAGCACTACCCGTGCTTTTACCTTTTAACATAGGCTTACCAAAGGAATCCATCACGACTTCTGCAACAGGTAAATTATTGGAAGTGATAATAATCCCTGATGGAACAGGATATACATTGCCCAAGCTGTCCTTGGCAATAACAGTTATACCTACCTGTTCATTTACATTAATAAAGGAAGGACACTGAAGCTCCAGGGTAGCAATATTCTGACCACCTGTTGTGCCCGGTTGTACCATTATGGAAAGTATATTGCTTGTAATGGTTCCGCTTACTGCTGATAATGTTACTGAGCCGGGATTAACAGCCTTTACACTGGTAAGTCCTGTATTGTCAGTAACAACCTCAATAATTCCGGGTGCAGATATATTATAGGTAATGCCAGCAGGTATAGCAACTTGAACACCGGCTGAATCCTTTGCTTTAATCATCAATGGAGCAAACATCCCGGCAGTCATAAGAGATGGCGGACCTGAAATTTCAAGAGTTGCAAGTGTCCCACCGGTACCTGAACCGCTGGTGATTGTTACCTGAACCGGATTACTTACAATATGCTTTCCTGAAGCAGTATCAACAAACGCTGTTATATTTACTGTACCTTGTGCCACACCAAAAATGATGGCATTTCCACCCTGGTCTACTGAAACCGTTGCCTTGGTTGTGTCACTTGAGTCAAATTTAACCCCCGTTGGAGGAACAAATGTTCCGGCAGAATCTTTAGCTGTAACGGGAGGCATTACAATCTGCTGTCCGACAAAAATCGGCGGCATAGAAGATAAGAACAGAGATACAATTTCGCCAAAGCTACCTGTTGGCTGGTTTACATGCACATTAATTTCCTTGTATAAACTGCCAAGAGATGCTTTTATCTTTGCATCCCCGGGTGCAAGGGCATTAAGTATTGCATTCCCTGCAAAATCCGCAATCACGCCGACTATTCCCGGTTGATCTGAACTGTAATTTATTCCGGTAGCCGGAACCTGCTTGTTAAATTGGTCTCTCGCTGTAACAAACAGGGTAAAACTCTGACCTACGTTTAACGATGGCGGGAAAGGAACATCAAGAAAAGCTGCCTGCCCTGTACCACCTGTAGGTTGTACAACTATAATATGAACAGTCTTAAATACAGAAGTACCATTTGTAGTAAGGGTAGCAGTTATATCAGCTTCTCCTATACCAATTGCATTAAGATTTCCATTGTTTGCCTGATCAGGAAAAACACTTACGGCTCCTGTATTTGATGAACTATATAATATTGAGCCCGGTCCTAATGGAACCTGCATACCAAACTGGTCTTTTGCCATAACTATCATATGGAAAGATTCTCCTACATTCATAGTAGAAGGCGGTAGAGTTGATATATCTAAAAATGTGACACTACCTGTTCCACCTGTTGGAGCTGGGTTGACTGTAACCATTATTGAAGCTTTTTCTGCACCATTAATCTTTGCAGCTACCTTAACAGGAGCTGTTGTTGCAGCCAGAGCACTCAACACTAAATTGTTACCAGGATCCTTACTTACTGATACC
>Ga0209211_10008888_pt1 | contig 13587 bp, 13 predicted proteins | sample RifGroA2_FD_183992 | JGI IMG/M metagenome (GOLD analysis project Ga0209211, IMG submission 183992) | Groundwater microbial communities from Rifle, Colorado, USA - Groundwater A2 (SPAdes) (version 2) | ecosystem: Environmental > Aquatic > Deep subsurface > Groundwater | place: Rifle, Colorado...
GATGTCTTATCAAAAAAGGCAAATCTTGCTTTTCATACGATTGCCAAGATAGAAGCGGGAGCGACGCCAAACCCGACTATTGATACAGTCAAAAAAATCGCAGACGCTCTTGGTGTTTCGCTTGATGATTTAATGAAATAAAAATATGGCACAAGTATTCAAAACAACGGATTACACTATTGGAAAATTGGTTGATGATATTGAGATTGGTGATATTGCCCTTCCTGATATTCAGCGTCCATTTGTTTGGTATAGAAAAATATCTAAAGTCCGCGATTTATTTGATTCAATTTACAGGGGTTATCCGATTGGTTATTTACTATTTTGGGAAAATGCAAACAGAAGCGATTATAAAAATATAGGTTTTGATGAAAAGAAAAGGAAAATACCTCGTTTTTTGATTATTGATGGGCAACAACGCTTGACTGCTTTGTTTGCAGTTATAAAAAATCAAGAAGTTTTAACGCCAGATTACGAAAAAAAGAAAATTAAAATCGCATTTAAGCCGATTGATTCTACATTCAAAGTCGGTGACGCCGCTACAGACAGGGACTCAGAATATGTCGCTGATATTTCTTCTCTTTGGGCGGGCGAGGGCGATTTCTCTATAATTAACGCGTTTCTTTCCAAATTGAAAGAAATCAAAGGTTTAGACAAAGAGGAAGAAAGGATCATTTCAGCAAACATTCAAAATCTTATAAACATCGCTAAGTATCCGCTAACAGCTCTTGAAGTATCAGCAGAATTATTAGAAGAAACAGTTTCAGAAATATTTGTACGCATTAACAGTCAGGGTGTAAGTTTGACGCAAGCAGATTTTATTTTGACTTTGCTTTCTGTTTATTGGGAAGAAGGAAGAAAGGAAATCGAGCAGTTTGCTATTGATTCGAGAAAAATTCCCGATAAAGATACACGCTATTCATCTTTTAATTATCTTATAAAACCCGACCCAGACGATATGTTAAGAATATTAATCGGGTGTTCATTTCATCGGGCAAAGATGAAAGATGTCTATTCCATAATTCGCGGACGAGATATGGAAACTGGAGAATTTTCGGAAGAATTAAGAACGCAACAATTTGAAAAACTAAAAGCACATCTTCCGCTTGTGCTGGACAATACAAATTGGCAAAGTTTTCTAAAAATTTTAATTGGTAGCGGTTATAAAGACGAAGAACTTATCTCGTCAAAAAATGCTGTTTTGTATAGTTATATTCTTTACTTGATTGGCAAGCTGAATTTCAATGTTAGCCACCATGAACTGCAACGAATTATCGGGCGTTGGTTTGTGATGACTTCCGTTACAGGCAGATATTCTTCATCGCCTGAAACTGTTTTTGAAAAAGATCTCAACAAGATTAAAGAATTTGACAAAAATTACTTTGTCGTTGGATTAGAAAAAATTATCACCGATAATCTTACAAATGATTTTTGGGAAATTACTTTAGTTGGACAAATGGAAACTTCTTCGGCGCGAAGCCCTGAAGCAAACGCATTTTATGCCGCGCTTAACAAGCTCGGTTCTCCCGTTTTATTTTCACGAAAACTCATAGGCGATTTATATGACCCATCGTTAAAAATAAAAAAGAAACGGCTTGAAAAACATCATATTTTTCCTCGAAATTATCTTATTTCAAAATACAGGTTTGATAAAAATAAGGATAAGGCGAAAATAAATCAAATTGCCAACCTTACCTTTTTGGAATTTGAAGATAATATTGAAATTAGCGACGCCAATCCCAGTGAGTATTTTGCTATGGTGAAAAAGCGATTTGCCGAAAACGAATTGAGTGAAATGCTTAATCAACATGCAGTACCTGATAATTTTTATCAGCTTGAATATGACGAATTTTTGCAAAAACGAAGAAAGCTAATGGCTGGCGTGATAAAAAAAGCATTTAATAAAATATAACTATGGAATTAGATAATTTTCAAAAAAGCTTGTTGAAACATACAGAAGACTTTCGTAAAGTTTTGGCCACACCTTCAGGCGATTGGTCAGTCAAAGGTTTTATTGATGTTGCGAAAAATATTTATACAATTTCTGTTGATACAAAAGTTGTTTCTAAAATTATTGAATTGATGATGTTTCCTGTTTTGCAGAAATTTGCAAAGGAAAATGGTTTTGAAATGCATTTTTGCGCGGAGCAAAATTATTATCCCGATGTTACATTTATAACAAAAGACAAACAGAAAATAGCTCTTGATTTGAAAAGCACCCATAGAAAAGAAAATGGGGATGTTTCAGGATTTACTCTGGGAGCATTTACTGGTTATTTTAGATTTAGAGATTCAAACAAAAATATCACTTTTCCATACAAAAAATATAGCAAGCACTACATTTTGGGTGTTATATATACCCAACAGGAAGACCTTATTGATGAAAACAGGGTTTATACAATAGACGATCTTGAGGAAATTTTATCAGTGGTGAAAGATTTTGACTTTATCGTTCAAGAAAAATACAAAATTGCCAAAGACCGCCCCGGAAGTGGAAACACAAAGAATATTGGTTCTTGTGTCAAAATTTCTGAACTTAAAGAAGGCACGGGGCCATTTTCAAAATTGGGCGTAAAAATATTCGATGATTTTTGGATGAACTATATGACGGCGGAAATGTCGCGGAGTGCAAAATTGCGAAAACCGCCGTATACAAACCTAAAAGAATATTTGAAATATAGAAACATCAAAAATGTATAGCGTTATGACCAAAGTAAAACAACAGCAATCGCAACTTTTCAGCGACTTATCCGCTAACAAAGCTGGAGTTTTGCCGTCAACGCGTTATCAAGGAAGTAAATATAAAATAATCAAACGGATTGATTATTACACAAATGATTTGAAATTTGATTCTGTCCTTGACGCTTTTGGCGGCACTGGTTGCGTTGGTTATATGTTCAAAAAAAATGGCAAGCAAGTTTTCTATAATGATTCTTTAAAATTTAATTATTATGTTGGACTTGCCATAATTGAAAATTATAAAACTACCTTGAGTGACGACGATATTGATTTTATCCTAAAAAAACACTCAAAAATTAAATATCCAACCTTTATTTATGATACTTTCCACGATATCTATTTTACCGATGATGAGAATAAATGGCTTGATGTTGTTATAACAAATATCAGCCAAATAAAAGATAAATATAAGCAAGCATTGGCCTATTACGCTTTATTCCAAGCGTGCATAATCAAACGGCCATATAATTTATTTCATAGAAAAAATTTGTATATTAGAACAGCTGAAGTAGAGAGAAGTTTCGGAAACAAAAAAACTTGGGATACGCCATTTGAGAATCATTTTAGAAAATTTGTAGAAGAAGGAAACAATGCCGTTTTTGATAACAAAAAGAAAAACAGATCTTTTTATTCAGATATTTTTGATTTAGATATTGGGGCAGATTTAGTTTATATTGATACGCCTTACATTTCGGCAAAAGGCGTTGGTGTAAATTATTTTGATTTTTACCATTTTCTCGAAGGTATTGTTTTTTATGACCAATGGTCGAATTTGATTGATGAAAAATCAAAACATAAGAAAATAAAAAATGGTAAAAATGAATGGTGTAATAAGGGAGAAATACATCAAGCATTTGAAAAATTATTTAAAAGATTCAAGGATTCAATTTTAGTTGTTTCTTACAGAGATGACGGCACTCCGACAATAGACGAATTAGTAAAAATGTTGGGAAAATATAAAAAATCTATAGAAGTGAAAAAGCTTGATTATAAGTATGTTTTAAGTAACGGGAATTCAAAAGAAGTCTTGATTATCGCTTCGTAATGTTTATGTTTTATGGACATATATTTTTCAGACCATTTCAAAACAAAAGAAACAGACCTCGAAAAATAGGGGGATTTTAATATTTCTTTGGTCGCTGATTTACCGCTTTTCATTGACCCATTTTTGTTATTCAACAGCAAAAAAAAATATAAGCAGTTGCACGACGACATCATCAAACACCTTGTTTTTCTCAAAGAAAAATCCACTTCGCAAACGATAGACACCGGCGCGCTCAAAGCGTGGTATGTTTTTAAGGAAGTCGAGCAAAACTGGCTCGGCTTTTCTGTATCTGGCAATAAAGGAAGCGCGCTTGGTTTGGATTTTGGGAGAGCGTTAAATGAAAACTTGCATAAAATTTTTAGTGAATTTGGGCAGGAAAAAGTTACCAAAGGAAGCCATTTAGAAAAACTTTGCTTGATAAAAGACGGGGTTGGTAAAGACAATATCAGCGATTTTGCTACAAATCTTGTGAAAGGATTTTTACTTGATTATACGCAGACATTAGCGCAAAAACATATTGCCGAAAGTTTGAGAGAAAAATTTAGGGTTCAGCGCGTCCGTTTTAATTACGATACGGAAACATGGGAAGAAGCGACTTTTTACCTGCCCAAATTCAAAAATGATTTTGTTATTTTGATGCCGAAAGAACTACTAACGAAAGACGAAACTTGGATAAACAAAAAAGATTTATTTGAAGATTTTGACCGAATACCAAGCGCAATAGCCGATGATGAATTACGGCATAAGGTAAACAATTATTTTTTAGGCCGTATTCCGCGCGACCCGAAAAAAAAGAAAGAGCCGACGAAACAAGAAAAAGCCGCCGCCGCTTTCGCGACTATTCAAGAGTTTCCAGAATTGATTGATTATTACATCAAATCAAAGGAAGAAAGCGGCGATCTTGCGGAAAGCATTAGTAGCGAAAAAGTTGCTTTTTCGCAAAAATTTTATATCAACAATGTCCAGCAATTTATTGCCGGACTTCAAAATAAGAGTTTTTACGCTTCCGCGCAAAATAGCCAAGAGGAAGCAAAAAAGAAGATTGAAATTTTGAAGGAATATATTGAGAACAACGACGGCTGCAAACTTTTTTATCACAATGGGCAAAGAATAAAAGGCGAGAAATATTTGCAGTTGCTTTTCGGGTTGGTATGCCACGAATCCAGTATTTTTGACACCAATCGCGAAGTGAACAACGGCAGAGGCCCAGTTATTTCAAAATTTCAAAAGGAAATGCGGACAAATCGCTGGTGGAGTTTAAGTTGGCAAGCAACAAAAAACTTAAACAAAATTTACAAAAGCAAGTTGAGATTTACCAAAAAGCCAACAAAACAATGTCCTCTTTCAAAGTGATTATTTATTTTACGGAAGATGAATATAAAAGAGTTATTGCCATTTTGAATGAAGTAGGATTAAATAGAAAAGAGAACATTGTTTTGATTGACGGCCGAAATGACAACAAGGTTTCGGCTTCAAATGCGTAAGCGGCGCGCCAACTTCGTTGGCGCAAATTTCGTCGGCGTTAAAAGCGAGGGCGAGGCGGAAGGGGTGTGTGTGGGGAATTCCGCCTCGCCTGAGCCGAAGTCCGCCAGCAGGCGGATAAACTCCGCTCCCGCCACCCTGCTCGTTCAGAGCAGAACACCAAAGAAAAGTTTTGTTTTCCTTTTAGAAGAAAAAATTAGTCGCGCGCAAAAAAAGAAATGCGAACAAAACTTTTCTTTGGTGTGGCGAGCGTTAGCGAGCGGCGGCGGGGCGGAGCGTTAAAATTCGCAGTCCGTATTTTCGTCAAAAAATGTTAGAACTTCGTTCAAAAAACACCGCCAAGACAATTTTTTATCGGCATGACCCGAGTAATAGCGATGAAGCTGTGACCCGATGCCCTAAAAAGTTGAAACAAAAACAGCGATTTTCTGTTTGATCTTGTTTCAATTGCGTCTGGGCTTTTTCAAATAACTCTTGCGTGATGAGCGGTTGGTGTTTGCTTTGATACCAATTGCCGCTCTCCCGAGTAAATTCAAAAGGTCAGTAATAAAATAGATTGTCTAATATCCGATATATTCCCGGCAGCGTGAGCGGCTTGTTTCCTCGCGTATGAAAATTCAGCTCAAATTTCAGCCAGTTGTATGGCTTCCGTCCGGAGTAATGTTCGTATGCCACTTTTTCAAACATTTTATTTACGATCGGCGCGCGCTGGATCAACGATAATTTGGCGCTTTTTATCCATCGGTTTCTGGTTGAGATACCCGACGGCGCCACTCCTGACCATAGTCCCATTTCTATTTTCGTTCGCAGTCCGCGCTTCACATTAATACCTCGGTTGTCGTTCTCAAGCTTTGCCTGCGATCCAAGAATCATCAGAAGAAATTTTTCATTCGGTGAATTTGAGAATATTTGGCCGTACGTGCGTATCTCTACAAGAAGCTTGGCATCCATCAAGTCCACGATTTTTCCGCTGCCGAATTTCGTATTTCGCTTTGCGAAACGCGCCGCAGAAAAATTTGACAGGGAATTTTTAATTTCATATACTTACAATATATTATATATGCGAAACTCTGCAAATAGATACTTATGGCTAAAAAAAACCATCTGGACAAAAGAATTTTTGAGCTTCACGCCAAGGTGTGCAAAATCCTGTCCCATCCCAAGAGGCTGGAGATCATTGATTTACTCCGCGATGAAGAAGAAATGGGCGTTTCCGAAATAGCTGAAAAGCTTGGTATTACAAAAGCCAATGTTTCTCAACACTTGAGTTTAATGCGTCAGCAAAATATCGTTAAAACTCGGCGGAATGGCGTCGCGATTTTATATTTTCTCGCCAATCCTAAAATTCTTGTGGCTTATGATGCTTTAAGAAAAGCATTGAAAGAACAACTGGAAGCCGATGGTAAACTATTAGAAAAATTTTAATAATATACGAACAATCACAATTATTATCAATAAGCTTCCTTATAAAAACGATAAAGCGTGGAACGCATTGCGACTTGCCGGCGAATTATTAAATCAAGATGTAAAAGTTAAAATTTTTCTCTTAGAAGACGGCGTGGATGTTGGTAAAGAAAACCAAGCGGCGAAAGGAAAGGAATATAATTTGGAAGAGCTGGCGAAAAAATTGCTCGCAAAAGATGTTCCTTTTGTTGCCCGTTCCACTTGCCTCAATGTTTGCGGCATTAGCAAAGAAAAACTGATTGATGGAGTTGTTGAGGGGCGCATGAGCGATTTAGCAAATTTGGTCAAGGAAAGCGATAAAGTTTTAACATTTTAACAAAAAATTATGGAATTTGATTACACAACAACTACAATAAAAACTTTTGATGAGACGGTTCAAAGCGTACAAGACGAAATTACCAAAGCCGGCATGCGGGTTTTGTATGTTCATGATGTCCAGAAAACTTTAACCGAGAAAGGGTTTGAACGAGAGCCGTTTAAGATTGTTGAGTTTTGCAACGCCAAGTTTGCCAACGAGTTTTTGAATAAAGATATTAAAATCGGTCTTTGCCTTCCCTGCAAGATAAATGTTTATATCAAAGACAAGCAAACTTTTATTTCCGGCATGCGGCCGATTGTTCTGCCGCAGTTTTTCGCGCAAGCCGATTTGGGCGAGCGGCCAAAAGAAATTGATCAAATCATTCAAAATATTATCAATAACGCGAAATAACTTATAAAAAAAATCTTTTTCATCACAATTTTTATTTTCGTTTTCGGTTTTGCCTTGCTTCCCAGCTTTTCTTTTGCGCAAGGCATGATGGGAAATACCGCAACAGTTTCAGATGACCATACCGCCCGTGAAGAAGCCGAAGGGAAAGCGGCTTGGGAAAAACTCCAAACTAAAGAGCTGGCTTGCAAGGATTTATCCGATGACAATTTCGGGACTCTCGGTGAATACTTTATGGGTCAGATGATGGGAGCTTCCCATGAGGCAATGAATAACATGATGATTCAGATGATGGGCGAACAAGGCGAGGAGCAAATGCATGTAGTCATGGGCAAGCGTTTGAGTGGTTGCGATACTTCCGCCGCATTTCCGTCGCAAGGAACTGGCTTTATGTCCATGATGCAAATGATGATGGGAGGGTGGTCGTCTCCCTCGGAACTTAATCAAGGAAATAATTCTATGATGAACTTCGGATTTACGCCTTTTGGCGGTTTCGGCTGGATATTTATGATCCTTTGGTGGGTTTTAATAATCGCGGGCATTGTCGCGCTTATCAAATGGCTTACAAGTCAATCTCGCGGAACCCATAATCACGAAAAGTCTCCGCTTGAAATCCTGAAAGAACGCTACGCTAAAGGCGAGATTGATAAAAAAGAATTTGAAGAAAGAAAAAAAGATTTAAGCTAAACTTTTTTAGAACGGATTTGCGTGATGAAATTTAAGTAGCGCGGAGCGCCAGTTTCACTAGCACGAAATTCGGTGACGGCGGAAAAAATTGGAATCGGAAAGCGAGGGCGGGTCCCGAAGGAGAAACTTCGTTCCCCCACTGGGTAAACAAAAATTCTTGCTTTTTGTTTGCCCTGTAGCAAGCAGAAAGATTTGCTATGGGGCCCGCCCGAGCGATTGGATTTTAAAATTCGGAATTCTGATTTTCGTCAAAAAATGTTAGAACTTCGTTCAAAAAACACCGCCTTTCGGTCCGCCGAAGCGGATCTGCGGCGCGACGAAGTCCGCAGATAGGTTTCGCGAAGGCGACCTTCGCCTCGCCGTAGATTTCCCTTGCAATGGAAGGATTTTTATTGTAAAATTAAAAAATATGGATAACTGCCTTGAGTTGCGAAATTTCTTCAACTCTTTGTGTTTTGGTTTTAGCCACAAATTTGCTATAATTCGTCGGCTTATCGCTTCGTTAATAAGCCTTCTCGTTCTATCAAATTTTCGCCCGAAAACAAAACAGTTTGGAAGGAATTTAGTAGTTCAAGGTGGAAAAGTTTTTTTATTTGCGCTGTTATTTTTTTCTGCAACACAGCTCAAGCTGTCAGTTTTTATTATTACGATAATATCAATGTTGATATACGGATAAATCAGGACAGCGCTTTTGATGTAATTAAGCGGCAGACATATAATCTGCAAGGAAGTTTTGGATATTTTTATCGGGATATTGAATTGAAGCGAATAGACCATATTTCAGATATTGAAGTTTTTGACGGCGAAGGGAATAAAGCAGGGCTGGTACGCCCCGGCAATTGTTTATAGCTGGAAAGGGGGCGGAAGTCACATCGCTTTTAATGATTTTTCCGCCTGTCTTTCGTCATTTTTTTTCTGTTTCGCAAACAATTTCTTCGGCATAGTTGATTATATATATTATCGCGAGGCGACATAATAATTTTGAGTTTTAATTCGTTTTATGTTTGGTATTTTTAATAAAAATAAAAAAGAGCCGGAAAACTTAAAAGAAGTTTTGGCAAAATTTGACGATTTGAAAAAGAAGTTTCAAAAAATTTCCGATGAGTTGGAAGCGCTCAAAAAACAAAGCAAATTTTTCACGCAAAAAGTAGGCGTTTTAAGGTATAATCCTTTTTCAGGGCAGGGCGGAGACCAGAGTTTCACTGTTGCCTTGCTTGACGCGAATAGCGACGGAGTGGTAATAACAAGTATCTATAGTAGAGATGGAAACAGAGTCTACGCGAAGCCGATAAAAAATAGCGGCTCTGAATACGCCTTGTCAAGCGAAGAAAAAAAAGCGATTGATATGGCAGTTACTTCTTAAAAATATGACAAAAAATAAAGATAAGAATATCCAAATAAGACCGCCTGTGGTGGTCGTTTTGGGTCATGTTGATCATGGCAAGAGTTCCCTTTTGGAAGCGATTAAGGATTTTAAAATTACTTCCATGGAATCAGGCGGCATTACCCAGCATATAGGCGCTTATGAAATAGAAGAAAAAGGCAGAAAGATTACTTTTATTGATACTCCGGGGCATGAGGCGTTTTCAGCGATGAGGGCAAGGGGAGCTGATGTGGCAGATATAGCGATATTAGTGGTGGCTGGCGACGAAGCGGTGATGCCCCAAACAAAGGAAGCTGTGGGGCATATTAAAAAAGCAGGGATTCCGATGATTGTGGCAATAAATAAAATAGACAAGCCGACAGCTAACCCGGAAAAAATAAAAAGAGAACTGGCGGGACTGGATGTTTTAGTGGAATCAATGGCTGGAAAGATTCCTTCCATTGAGGTCTCGGCGAAAACAAAAAAAGGCATTCCAGAACTTTTGGAAATGATTTTATTACTCGCTGAAATGGAGAATTTAACAGGAGATATTTCAAAGCCGGGCAAGGGACTGGTAATAGAGTCATATTTAGACCACCAAAGAGGCCCTGTGGCAACTATTATTCTGCGGGAAGGAATATTAAAGGTGGGTGATGTTGTTGGATCGTCTTCTGCTATGGGACGGGTAAAAGGTTTGGAGAATTTTCAAGGCATTGCTATTAAAAAAGCGCTTCCTGCTATGCCCGCGATTATTATTGGGTTTGAGTCGGTTCCGAGCGTGGGCGAGGAAGTAAAAGTTTTTGATAACATAGACGAAGCGGAAAAAGAAATCAAAGAAAAGAAGAGGACTGTTTTTCAACAAGATGGCTCCAGTCAAGACAAAAAGGTCTTGAATTTAATTTTGAAAGTAGATGTACTTGGTTCTCTTGAAGCGATAGAGCAGGTTTTGAAAATTTTGCCGCAGGGAAAGGTGACGATAAATGTTCTGAAAGCAGACGCGGGAGATATAGGCGAATCAGATGTAAAATTAGCGATGAGCGCCAAAGCCGCTATTATCGGATTCAGGGTGAAAGCAAATCCAGTCGCTCAAAAAATGATTGACAGGGAAAAGATCATAATAATTATTTTTGACATAATTTACGAATTAAGCCAGGCGATTAGGCATCTTTTAGAGAAAAAAGTCGCTCCAGATATAGTAAAAGTTAATTTGGGAAGCGTTAAAATTTTAGCTGTTTTCAAAACAGAAAAAAATAGGCAGGTTATTGGCGGAAAAGTGGTTTCCGGCCGTGTGAAAAAAGGGGATTTGGTTGATATCTCTCGCAATAAAGAAAAAATCGGGTCCGGCAAAATTGTTCAGCTTCAGAAAAATAAAAAAGAGGTTGATGAAGTTTTGAAAGGAGCGGAGTGCGGAATTCTTTTTGAGGGAAATATCGCCATAGAAGAAGGATGTTTTTTGGAGGCGTATGTTGAAGAGAGAAGAAAAGGAGAGTTATAAATAATTATCAAATACCAACTTTCAATTATCAATCAATTGTTAATTTTTAAATTATCAAACTATCCCTTCTTCAATCCTCCCCTCCGATGGTCATCGGAGGGGAGGAAGAAGGCAGGGGAGAATTGAAAATTAAGTCATTGATAATTGATAATTGAAAATCGAAAATTTGTGAACAAACGTTTGCTTCGGATAAATTCTTTAATACGGGACGAATTAAGCAATATTTTGTTGCGCGAAGTTGAGTTTCCCGAGTCCGTTTTGGCGACCATTACACGGGTTGAGGTGTCGGACGATCTATTTAACGTCAATGTTTACATCTCTGTCATTCCCGATAATAAAAGAGAGCGGGTTTTTGAAATCTTGAACAAGCTGGTTTATTTTATCCAGCAGAAATTAAACAAGCGATTAAGGGTAAGGCCTATCCCCAAAATATTTTTTAAAAAAGAGAAACTTACAGCCGGGGCGGCAAGAGTGGAGGAATTATTAGAAGAGGCGAAAAAATCTGATTGAATTTTTCACGGACGGCGGTTCTCGGAGCGAGGCCGCCTTTTTTATTTAACATCTGTCGGTCATTTTTTTATCGGCATAGATACTCAGATTCTATACGATCGTATAGATAGTGAGCAAGTTGATTTCTGTATTTTTTATCACTGTTGTAAATTTATGCGAACGCATAAATTCTTGATAGATTGTTTTATCGCTCAATATTTCCGGGAACATTTCCTGTCACATTGATAACGGGAAATGTTCCTGTTATATAGGAGTAAATGGAAAAAGGAAGTTGAAAAAGAATAAAAAAATGATAAGATAAAAATAATTTAGACGGCCGGGTAGCCAAGTAGCTAAGGCATTGGTCTGCAAAACCAATATACATGGGTGCAATTCCCATCCCGGCCTCAAAAAAGATTGATTTTGCCCGGGTGACGGAATGGCATACGTACAACACTTAAAATGTTGCGGGAGCAATCCCATGTGGGTTCGAGTCCCACCCCGGGCACCAGTATTAAACTTTCAGATTTTTCCCCGACCAATTCGGCGGCGCAACGCGCCGCCTCATACGGCAAAATGGGGTTTCCGCGCGCTTCGCGCGCGGCCAAGCGGAGGTTCGAGCCAAAGATTTCTTTGGCAGCAACCTTTTTCTCCAAAAGGTTGCTATCCCTTGCGATTTTGACGAGGGTTAAAGCGACTTTTATCCAGTTTTGGAACGGTTCGAGCCAATCATTCTGCTTTTGTTCAATCCGTGCCATTTTCTCGTCCAGCGACTTCTTTTCTAAAAGGAGTTTTGTTTTTTGTTCGCGGTAGATTTCTCTCTCAATATCTTGCTCTAAATAGCCGTCAAGAAGTCGCTGGAGTTTTATTTGTATGGCGTGGATTTTGTTTTGAGCTTCCTGAACAAAAACAGAAACAGATTGGGCGGATACCGCTTTATCTTTTTCTGCCATTGCTAAAAGTTTGTCCGCCCAATCCTGACGCAAAGAAACTTTTTGAATAAGAGATGATAACTGCCGATCCAATTCTTCCTCGCGGATATATGGCTGACTACATTTAATTTTCTTTTTTGAGCAACGATAATAAATATATCCTTTTTGTTTTTCGGCAGTTATCATCATTCCACATTCGGCGCACTCAATAAGCCCGCAAAACGCTTGCGGTTCATTTTTCTGCTTATGTCTCGGTTTGCCTCGTTGTTTCAAAATCTCTTGCGCCGAATCAAAAAGTTTCTTTGTGATGATTGGCTCGTATTTTCCTTCGTGAAGTTCGCCGCCATATTTGAATAGCCCAGTATAAAACGGATTTGAAATGATAAAAGTAGCCCTCGTTTTGTGGATTTTCTTTCCGCCGCGGGACATAATCCCGCGTTGCGCCAAAAAGTCCGAGACATCTTCAAGCCGAGCGTTGCCGGCGGCGTAATATTCAAACGCTGATTTGATAACTTTCGCTTTCTTGCGGTCAACAACGATAGATTTAGTACGCACATCGTTTATGTAGCCAATGGGCGCAACGCTCGGATATTCTCCGCGTCTCACTTTTTGGCGCAAACCACGCTTCGTGTTTTCGGAAAGAGAATCCATATAGTATTTGCTTTGCCCAAAAGCGATATTCAACATAAATTTTCCTTGCGGCGTTGGTTCAAACCAAAACTGTGGAAACTTCAACGCCGCAATACGCCCGCAATCAATAAGGTAAATTATTTGTCCGCCGTCAACAGAATTGCGCGCCAATCTATCGGGGTGCCAAGCCAAAATTCCGTCCGCCTCGTCTTTTTCAATTCGCTTTATCATTCCGCCGAATATCGGACGGCCCGGAATTTTGGCTGATTGTTTTTCCACTAACTCCTCAATAATGTTGAGATTATTTTGCTTGGCGAAGGCGCGCAATTCTGTGATCTGCGCCTCAATGCTCAAAACTTGTTTATCCTCAACATCTGTTGATTTGCGGGCGTATAGAAAGAATTTATTGTTGTTCATAAATTTATGTTGTTAGTTTTTAATTGGGCAAAGTAAATACTTAAAATCGCAAGGGATTTCGAACCTCCGCTTGGCCGCGCGCTTCGCGCGCGGAAACCCTGTCCTGCCGTACTTTGCGGCGCAACGCGCCGCCGAATC
>Ga0209211_10008890_pt1 | contig 13587 bp, 9 predicted proteins | sample RifGroA2_FD_183992 | JGI IMG/M metagenome (GOLD analysis project Ga0209211, IMG submission 183992) | Groundwater microbial communities from Rifle, Colorado, USA - Groundwater A2 (SPAdes) (version 2) | ecosystem: Environmental > Aquatic > Deep subsurface > Groundwater | place: Rifle, Colorado...
GCTCATCTTGCCCCCGCGCCGGTCGCAGCGGTGCTTTCCGCGCGCAGTGAAAATCAAGATGAGCAACTACCCGCTCAAGCGAGCGCGGCGCACGAGGCCTCGTGCGAGCTAAACTAAACGGCATTGAGCCTAGGAACAGGAGGGAGGATGCCGGCTTCCAGGCGTGACCTGAAGCGGACGGTGATCATCGAGGCCGTCGCCCCGGCGGTGGACGGGGGACGCTACGCGGTGAAGCGGGAGATCGGCGCCGCGGTGCAGGTGTCGGCCGACATCTTCAAGGATGGCCACGACGTGCTCGTGGCCTTCCTCAAGTACCGCCGCGCGGGCGAGACCGCCTGGCGCGAGACGCCGATGCGCCACGTGGACAACGACCGCTGGACCGGCCGCTTCACGCTCGACGCCGTCGGCCGGTGGGTCTTCGCCATCGAGGCGCTGCCCGACCCGTTCCGGTCCTGGCTTGCCGACCTCGGCAAGCGGCTCGACGCGGGCCAGGACGTCGCGAGCGACCTCCTCGAGGGCGCGGCGCTCGTGCGCGCCGCCGCCCGGCGCGCCCGGGGCCTGGAGGCGCGCGAGCTCCGGGACGCCGCCGAGCGGCTGGCCCGCACGGAGCCGGCGGACGAGGCCGTCGAGCCGGCGCGCGACGAACGGCTCGCCGCGCTCATGGACGCGCACCTGGACCGCGCGAACGCCACGTGGAGCGAGCGCGAGTACGAGGTGGTCGCCGACGTCGAGCGCGCGCGCGTCGCGGCGTGGTACGAGATGTTCCCGCGCTCCGGGGTGCCCGGGCGCCACGGGACGTTCAAGGATGCCGAGGACCAGCTCCCGCGCATCGCCCTCATGGGCTTCGACGTCGTGTACCTGCCGCCGATCCACCCGATCGGTACGACACACCGCAAGGGCCGGAACAACGCGCTCGGCGCCGCGCCCGGGGACCCCGGGAGCCCCTGGGCGATCGGGAGCGAGGACGGCGGCCACACGGCGGTCCACCCCGAGCTCGGCACGCTCGACGACTTCGACCGCTTCGTCGCCCGCGCGCGCGCGCTCGGGCTCGACGTGGCGCTCGACTTCGCGATCCAGTGCTCGCCCGACCACCCGTGGACGCGCGAGCACCCGGAGTGGTTCTTCCACCGCCCGGACGGCACGATCAAGTACGCGGAGAACCCGCCGAAGAAGTACCAGGACATCTACCCGGTGAACTTCTACGGCCCCGACCCGCAGGCGCTCTGGGACGAGCTGCGCGGCGTGCTCGAGTTCTGGATCGGCCACGGCGTGCGGACCTTCCGCGTCGACAACCCGCACACGAAGCCGGTGCGGTTCTGGGAGTGGCTGATCCGCGAGATCAAGGACGAGTACCCGGACGTCGTCTTCCTCGCGGAGGCCTTCACGCGGCCGAAGATGATGAAGGTGCTCGCCAAGGTCGGCTTCACCCAGTCGTACACCTACTTCACGTGGCGCAACACGAAGCAGGAGCTGATCGACTACTTCAGCGAGATCACGCAGCCGCCCGTCGCCGACTACTTCCGGGGCCACCTCTGGCCCAACACGCCGGACATCCTTCACGCGACGCTCCAGCAGGGCGGCCGGCCGGCCTTCCGGCTGCGGCTGGTCCTGGCGGCGACCCTGTCCTCGCTCTACGGGATCTACTCGGGCTACGAGCTCGGCGAGAACCTGCCGGCGGCGGAGGGCTCCGAGGAGTACCTGAACTCCGAGAAGTACGAGCTGAAGGCGCGCGACTGGGAGGCGCCGGGCAACATCACCGACCTCGTGACGGCGCTCAACCGCGTCCGGCGGGAGCACCCGGCGCTCCGGCAGTCCGCGAACCTGCGCTTCTACCCGTCGGACAACCCGAGCATCCTCTGGTACGGCAAGATGACCGAGGCGCGCGACGACGCGATCTTCGTCGCGGTGAACCTGGACCCCGTGGCGCCGCAGGCGGCGACCGTCGAGGTGCCGCTCGAGGCCCTCGGCCTCGCCGGGGACGCGCCGTACCGGATGCGCGACCTGCTCGGCGCCGCCGCGTACGAGTGGCGCGGCCCGCGCGGGTGGGTGCGGCTCGACCCCGAGGTCGAGCCCGCGCACGTCTTCCTCCTGGAGCGCTGAGGCCCGGACGATGAGCCGGCGTGCGGTCGAGGGCGGGGACTGGTACAAGGACGCGGTCTTCTACGAGGTGCACGTCAAGGCCTTCGCGGACGGCAACGGCGACGGCATCGGCGACTTCGCCGGGCTGACCGCGCGGCTGGACTACCTCAAGGACCTCGGCGTGGACTGCCTGTGGATCCTGCCGATGTACCCGTCGCCGCTCCGCGACGACGGCTACGACATCGCCGACTTCTACGGCATCCACCCCGCCTACGGGACGGTCGAGGACTTCCAGAAGTTCCTCGACGCGGCGCACGCGCGCGACCTCCGCGTCATCGCCGACCTCGTCATGAACCACACCTCCGACCAGCACGCGTGGTTCCAGGCCTCGCGCACCGATCCCGCGTCGCCGTACGCGGACTACTACGTGTGGAGCGACACCGACGCGCGCTATCGCGACGCGCGGATCATCTTCGTCGACACCGAGACGTCGAACTGGACGTTCGACCCGGTCCGCAAGGCGTACTACTGGCACCGCTTCTTCAGCCACCAGCCCGACCTCAACTACGATAACCCCGCGGTCCGCGCGGCGATGCTCGACGTCATGCGCTTCTGGCTCGAGCGGGGCCTCGACGGCTTCCGCTGCGACGCGGTGCCCTACCTGGTCGAGCGCGAAGGGACGAGCTGCGAGAACCTGCCGGAGACGCACGCGGTGCTCAAGGAGTTCCGGCGCGTCATCGACGAGGAGTACGGCGGGGATCGCGTCCTGCTCGCCGAGGCGAACCAGTGGCCGGAGGACGTGCGCCCGTACTTCGGCGACGGCGACGAGTTCCACATGTCGTTCCACTTCCCGCTGATGCCGCGCATCTACATGGCGGTGCGCCTCCAGGACCGGCTGCCGATCGTGGACATCTTCACCCACACGCCGGCCATCCCGCCCGCCTGCCAGTGGGGCCTGTTCCTCCGCAACCACGACGAGCTGACCCTCGAGATGGTGACGAACGAGGAGCGGGCGTTCATGTACTATGCCTACGCGCAGGACCCCGAGATGAAGCTGAACCTCGGGATCCGCCGCCGGCTGGCGCCGCTGCTCGACAACGACCGCCGGCGCATCGAGCTGCTCACGAGCCTGCTGCTCACGCTGCCCGGCAGCCCGATCGTCTACTACGGCGACGAGATCGGGATGGGCGACAACGTCTACCTCGGGGACCGCGACGGCGTACGGACGCCGATGCAATGGTCGCGCGACCGCAACGCGGGCTTCTCGGCGGCCGACGAGGGCACGCTCTACCTGCCCGTGATCACGGATCCCGTCTACGGCTACCAGGCCGTCAACGTCGCGGCCCAGGTGCGCACGCCGTCGTCGCTGCTGAACACGACGAAGCGCCTCATCGCGGCGCGGCGGACGTCCCCCGCCTTCGGGCGCGGCGGCATCGAGTTCCTGCGCCCGCGCAACTCGCGCGTGCTGGCGTACGTCCGCCGCCACGCGCGCGAGACCCTGCTCGTCGTGGCGAACCTCGCCAGCTCGCCGCAGCCCGTCGAGCTGGACCTCCGGAGCCTCGCGGGCGCGACGCCGGTGGAGATGCTCGGCCGCACGCGCTTCCCCGAGATCGGCACGGCGCCCTACTTCCTCTCGCTCGGGCCGCACGGCTTCTACTGGTTCCGCCTCGAGCGGCCCGACACGGGGGACGAGCCCTATGGGATCGAGGACACCGCGATCTAGCGGCGCGGTGCTCGACCGCTTCGTCACGGAGCGGCTCGCCGAGGCCCTGCCGCGACAGCGCTGGTTCGCCGGCAAGGCCCGGCGCATCGTGGCGGTCGCCGTGCGCGACGCGGCGGCGCTCGGCGCCGGCGCGCCGGACACCTGGCTCACCCTCGTGGACGTCGCGTTCGACCGCGGCCCGGGCGAGACCTACGTGGTCCCGCTGCGCGTGCGCGCGGACGGGCCGCCGGACGCCGAGGGGCTCGGCCGGGTGGACCTCGGGGGCGCGCCCGCCCGGGTCACCGACGCCCTCGGCGACCCCGACGTCGGCCGGGCGCTGCTCACGGCGATCGCCGAGGAGCGGACCCTCGCGGCGCGCCACGGCACGATCAGCTTCGTGCGCGCCCCCGCGTTCCCGGCGAGCGCCGTGGCCGGCGGGCTCCCGGCGCGTCAACTCGCGGGCGAGCAGTCCAACACGTCGGTCGTGTACGGCGAGGCGCTGATCCTCAAGGTGTTCCGCAAACCCGAGGCCGGCCCCAACCCCGAGCACGAGCTGACCGGCTTCCTGACGGCGCGGGGGCGGTTCGCGCGCGTGCCGCAGCTCGCGGGCGCCGTCGAGTACGCCCCCGCCGCCGGCGCAGGGGTCACGCTCGCGGTGCTGCACCGCTTCACGCCCAACCGCGGCGACGGCTTCACGTGGGTGATCGAGCACCTGGGGCGCCTCGCCGACTTCGTCCGCACGCGCGCCGAGCACGAGCCGCTCGGCGGCGAGCGCCTGGTCCAGCTCGTGCGCGACTTCTCCGCCGGTCTCCTCGGGGCCGTGCGCCGGCTCGGCGCGCTCACGGGCGGGCTGCACGCGGCGCTCGCGTCCGACCCGGGCGATCCGGCCTTCGCGCCCGAGCCGATCACCGCCGGGGACGTCGCCCGCTGGACGGCGCGGATCGCCGGCGACCTCGCGTGGACGCTCGAGGCCCTCCGTGCGCGGCTGGCGGACCTCCCCGCGCCGGCGCGGGCTCGGGCCGAGGCGCTCCTGGCCGACGAGGCGGGTCTCGCCGCCTGCCTCGACGGCCTCGACACGCTGCCGGCGGAGGGCTGCGCGAAGATCCGCGTCCACGGCGACTACCACCTCGGCCAGACGCTCAGGACCGACGACGACTTTGTGATCCTCGACTTCGAGGGCGAGCCGGCGCGGCCGCTCGCGGAGCGGCGCGCCAAGCACTCGCCGCTGCGCGACGTCGCCGGGATGGTCCGCTCGCTCGACTACGCGGCGGCCACGGCGCTGGGCGAGGGCGAGGGGCCCCGCGCGGCGGGGGACACCTGGCGCCGGCTCGCCGTGGACGCGTTCCTCGACGCCTACCTCGGTGAGGCCGCGGGCGCGCCGGCGCGGCTCGTGCCCGCGGCGCGGCCGACCCTCGCGCGGGCCCTGGCGCCGTTCACGCTCGACAAGGCCCTCTACGAGGTCCGCTACGAGATCGATCACCGGCCCGCGTGGGTGGATGTGCCTCTGCGCGGGCTCGACCGCCTGCGGGCCGGCGGGGCTCTGGCGTGAGGCGCCCGACGCTCGACGACGGCGCGATCCGCGCGCTGGTGGCCGGCGCTCACGGCGATCCCTTCGCCGTGCTCGGGCCGCACCGGGTGGACGCCGGCGGGCGGCCGGCGCTCGCCATCCGTGCCTTCGTGCCGGGCGCCCGGGCGGTGCGCGTCGTGGCACCCGGCGTGCTCCCGGCGCCGCGCGCGATGGCGCGCCTCCACCCGGCTGGCCTCTTCGAGGCCGTCGTCCCCGAGCGCGCCGAGCCCTTCCCGTACCGCCTCGAGGTCGCCGACGGCGGGGGCGCGGCCACCGTGCTCGAGGACCCGTACCGCTTCGCGCCGACGCTCGGCGACTTCGACCGCCACCTGCTCGCCGAGGGCACGCACTACGAGGCCCACGAGAAGCTCGGCGCGCACCGGCGCACGCTCGACGCCGTCGAGGGCACGGTGTTCGCGGTCTGGGCGCCCAACGCGCGGCGCGTGAGCGTCGTCGGCGACTTCAACGGCTGGGACGGGCGGCGCCACCCGATGCGGCTCCATCCCGCCAACGGCGTCTGGGAGATCTTCGTGCCCGGCGTGGGCGAGGGGAGCCGGTACAAGTACGAGATCGTCGGGCCGGGCGGCGAGCTCGGCGCCCTCAAGGCCGATCCCTACGCGTTCGCCTTCGAGCTCGAGACGCCGAGCACGGCGTCGGTCGTCGTCTCGCTCGACGGCTACGCGTGGGGCGACGGCGCCTGGATGGCCGGACGCGGACGGCGTCACGCCCCCGGGAGCCCGATCGCGATCTACGAGGTCCACCTGGGTTCCTGGGCGCGGGGGCCCGAGGAGGGCGACCGCTTCCTCACGTACGGGGAGCTCGCCGAGCGGCTCGCGGCGTACGCAGAGGACCTGGGCTACACGCACGTCGAGCTCCTGCCGGTGACGGAGCATCCGTTCTACGGCTCCTGGGGCTACCAGACGATCGGCTACTTCGCGCCGACCCGGCGGTACGGGTCCCCGCGCGAGTTCATGGAGTTCGTGGACACGCTCCACCGCCACGGCATCGGCGTGATCCTCGACTGGGTGCCCGCGCACTTCCCCCGCGACCCACACGGGCTCGTCTGGTTCGACGGCAGCCACCTGTACGAGCACGCGGATCCCCGGATGGGGGAGCACCCGGACTGGGGCACGCTCGTGTTCAACTACGGCCGGCGGGAGGTCGCGAACTTCCTGCTGACCAACGCGCTGTTCTGGCTCGACCGCTATCACGTGGACGGCCTGCGCGTGGACGCGGTGGCGTCGATGCTCTACCTCGACTACTCGCGCAAGGCGGGGGAGTGGGTCCCGAACCGCTACGGCGGCAACGAGAACCTCGAGGCGATCGCGTTCCTCAAGCGCGTGAACGAGGTCGTCTACGCTCGGCACCCGGACGTGCTGACGGTCGCCGAGGAGTCCACGGCGTGGCCGATGGTCTCGCGCCCGACGCACCTGGGCGGGCTCGGCTTCGGCTTCAAGTGGAACATGGGGTGGATGCACGACCTGCTCGCGTACATGAGCCGCGATCCCGTCCACCGCAAGCACCACCACGACCAGCTCACGTTCGGCCTGCTGTACGCGTTCCACGAGAACTTCGTGCTGCCGCTCTCGCACGACGAGGTCGTGCACGGCAAGGGCGCCCTCTACCAGAAGATGCCCGGCGACGACTGGCAACGGGCCGCGAACCTGCGCGCGTTCTACGGGTTCATGTACGGGCACCCCGGCAAGAAGCTGCTGTTCATGGGCGGCGAGTTCGGTCAGACCCGCGAGTGGCACCACGACCGGAGCCTCGACTGGCACCTGCTCGACGCGGGGCCCTACCACCGGGGGCTCCAGCGCCTCGTCCGCGACCTGAACCACCTCTACCGGGAGGCACCGGCGCTCCACGAGGTGGACTTCGAGCCGGCGGGCTTCGAGTGGATCGACTGCAACGCCTGGGCGGAGAGCGTGGTGGCGTTCGTGCGGCGCGCGCGCGACCCGCGCGACGTCGTCCTCGTCGTCTGCAACCTCACGCCCGTCACCCGGCACGGCTGGCGCGTGGGCGTGCCCGCGCCCGGCTTCTGGCGCGAGCGCCTCAACACGGACGCGGAGGCGTACGGCGGCAGCGGACGCGGCAACGCCGGCGGGGTCTGGGCCGCGCCCGTGCCCTGGCACGGCCAGCCGCACTCGGTCGCGCTCACGCTCCCGCCGCTCGCGGCGCTGATCCTCGCGCCCGCGCCCGACGGGGAGGCGTAGCGTGGCCGCCGACGCGTGGGGGATCGACGAGGGGTACGAGGACGCGCTCGGCGCGTGGCGGGCGACCGCGCCCGTGACGCGGCGCGCGATCCTCGCCGCGATGGGGGTCACCGACGACGCCGCGGCGCCGCCCCGCGCCGGCGGCGTGCGCGTGCTCCGTGCTGGCGGGCGCGGGGCGCCGGTCCCGCCGGGCGAGCTGGTGCTCGAGGACGGCACCGCGCTCAGGGTGGGCGGCGCGCTGCCGGCCGACCTGCCGCCGGGCTATCACGACCTGCACCCGGAGGGCGGCGGCCCCGTGCGTCTCGTCGTCGCCCCGCCGGCGTGCTTCCTCCCGCAGGGCCTGCGGGAGTGGGGCCTCACGGTCCAGCTCTACGCGCTCCGCTCGGCGGCGAGCTGGGGCATCGGCGACGCCGGCGATCTCCGCGAGCTGGCGCGCTGGTCGGCGGGCGCCCTCGGCGGGCGCCTCGTGCTGGTCAGCCCGCTCGGCGCGGGCACGCCGGTGATACCGCTCGAGCCGAGCCCCTACTTCCCGTCGAGCCGGCGCTACCGCGACCCGCTCTACCTTCGGGTGGAGGAGGTCCCCGGCGCGGCCGCGCGCGCGCTGAACGGGGAGCGGCGGATCGACCGCGACGCCGTCCTCGGGCTGAAGCTCGACGCGCTCGGCCGCCTCTTCGCGGCCTTCGCCGGCGACGCGGCCTTCGAGAGCCACCGGGCCGGGGCGGTCGTGGTGGGCGAGGACCTCGGCACCGTCGAGGCGGGGGTCCGCGAGCGACTGGCCGCCGAGCGCGTGCTCTCGTGCCGGGTGCTGTGGCTCGAGGAGACGGCGCCCGCGGGGTTCCCGGCGCTGGCGCTCGCCTCGGTCACCACGCACGACCTGCCCACGATCGCCGGGCTCTGGACGGGCAGTGACGTGCGCGAGCAGCGGGCCCTCGGGCTCGCGCCGAACGAGGAAGCGCTCGGCGCGATCCGCGGCCGCCTGCGGGTGCTGACGGGCGCGCCCGAGGGGGCGCCGGTGGGCGAGGTCGTGCGCCGCACGCACCGGTTGCTTGCCGACGCCCCCTCGGTGATGATCACGGCCACGCTGGAGGACGTGCTCGGGCTCGCCGAGCGCCCCAACATGCCCGGCACGACCGCCGCCGTGCGCCCCAACTGGTCGGTGGCGCTGCCGCTGCCGCTCGAGGCGCTTCGGAACGATCCGCGCCCGCGCGCCGTCGCGGAGGCGCTCGGAGGACGACCCGTCATGCAGGAGATCGACGGATGAGGACGCGGCCGGGCCGGCCCTATCCGCTGGGCGCGACGTGGGACGGCGCGGGGGTCAACTTCTCGCTCTTCTCGGAGCACGCGACGGGCGTCGAGCTCTGCCTCTTCGAGGGCGGAAGCGGCAACGAGGAGATCGTGCGGATCGCGCTCGCGGAGCAGAGCGACCTGGTCTGGCACGGCTACCTGCCCGAGGTGCGCCCGGGGCAGCGCTACGGCTACCGCGTCCACGGCCCGTGGGACCCGGCGGCCGGCCACCGCTTCAACCCGGCGAAGCTCCTCCTCGACCCGTACGCGAAGGCGTTCGACCGCACGATCCGCTGGAGCGACACGCTGTTCGGCTACCGGTTCGGCGGTCCCGACCCGGACCTCGTCGCCGACGACCGGGACAGCGCGGCGAGCATCCCGAAGTCGGTCGTCGTGGACCCGGCCTTCACCTGGGGCGACGACCGGCCGCCGCGCACGCCCTGGGAGGAGACGATCATCTACGAGGTCCACGTGAAGGGGCTCACCGCACGGCACCCCGACGTCCCGCGCGAGCTGCGCGGCACGTACGCGGGACTCGCCTCGCCGCCGGTGATCGACTACCTGCGCACGCTCGGCGTCACGGCGGTCGAGCTCCTGCCGGTGCATCAGCTCGTCGCGGACAAGCACCTGGTCGAGCACGGGCTCACGAACTACTGGGGCTACAACTCGATCGGCTTCTTCGCCCCCGACGTGCGCTACGCCCGCGGGCGCGGGCTCGGGCTCGGCGAGCAGGTCCGCGAGTTCAAGACCATGGTGAAGACGCTGCACGACGCCGGGATCGAGGTCGTCCTCGATGTCGTCTACAACCACACGGGCGAGGGCAACCACCTCGGGCCGACCCTCTGCTTCCGCGGCGTGGACAACGCGAGCTACTACCGCCTCGTCGCCACCGACCGCCGCCACTACATGGACTACACGGGCTGCGGCAACACGCTGAACCTCACCCATCCGCGCACGCTCCAGCTCCTCATGGACAGCCTCCGCTACTGGGTGCTCGAGGTGCGCGTGGACGGGTTCCGCTTCGACCTGGCCTCGACGCTCGCCCGCGAGCTGCACGACGTGGACCGGCTCGGCTCGTTCTTCGACGTCATCCACCAGGACCCGGTGCTCTCGCAGGTGAAGCTGATCGCCGAGCCGTGGGACCTCGGCGAGGGCGGCTACCAGGTCGGCAACTTCCCCGTGCTGTGGGCGGAGTGGAACGACCAGTACCGCGACACGGTCCGCCGCTTCTGGAAGGGCGACGAGGGGCAGACAGGCGCGCTCGGCTACCGCCTCACCGGCTCGAGCGACCTGTACGGCCGCGGCGGCCGGCGGCCGTTCGCGTCCATCAACTTCGTCACCGCCCACGACGGCTTCACCCTGCGCGACCTGGTGAGCTACAACGGCAAGCACAACGAGGCCAACGGCGAGGACAACCGCGACGGGTCGGACAACAACCTGTCCTGGAACTGCGGCGTCGAGGGACCGACCCGCGACGCGACGGTCGAGGCGCGGCGCGCGCGCCAGGCGCGCAACTTCCTCGCGACGCTGCTCCTGTCGCAGGGCGTGCCGATGCTGTGCGGCGGGGACGAGCTCGGCCGCACCCAGCGCGGCAACAACAACGCCTACTGCCAGGACAACGAGCTCGGCTGGTTCGACTGGCGGCTCGACCGGCCACGCCGCGAGCTGCTCCAGTTCGCCCGCGACCTGATCGCGCTCCGGCGGCGGCACCCCGTCCTGCACCGGCGGCAGTTCTTCCACGGCCGCCGCATCCGCGGCTCGGAGGTCAAGGACCTCACGTGGTTCCGGCCCGACGGCAAGGAGATGACGGAGGAGGACTGGCAGCACGCGCACACGCGGTGCCTCGGCGTGCGCCTGTCGGGCGACGCGATCGAGGAGACGGACGCGCTCGGGCGCCGGATCGCGGACGACACGTTCTTGATCCTCCTCAACGCGCACCACGAGCCGACGCCGTTCGTCCTGCCCGCGCACCGCCGCGGCGTCAGCTGGGTGCGGGTCCTCGACACGGCGGCACGCGACGGGACGCGGCGCGTCCGCCCCGCGCGGGGCGGCGAGGTGTACGAGCTCGAGGCGCGGTCGCTCGCGGTGCTCCGGCTCCGCGTGAGAAAGGCGAGACCATGGGCCTGAAATACGTCTTCGTGGCGGTGCTGGCGTCGGCGATCACGCTCTTCGCGCTGCAGAACAGCGACCAGACGAAGATCCGGTTCCTCGTCTGGTCGCTCGAGGGGGTCCCCCTCGCGACCGTGATCCTCGTGTCGGTCGCCGCCGGCGTCGTGCTGGTCGGCCTGCCGCTCTGGGTCGACCGCTGGCGGCTGCGCATGCGCCTGCGGAGCCTCGAGGCGCGGCTCGCGTCGGCCGAGGCGTTGCTCGGCGAGCGGGGGCGGGGCCCGGAGGCGGGGTCGCCGAGCTGACGTGAGGCGGCGGGGCGCCGTCCTCCTCGCGGGGCTGCTCGCGCTCGCGGGCTGCGCCGAGCGTCCACCCGGGGGTGGGCCGGTCACGCTCGTCTTCAAGCACGCGCGGATCCTCGGCCCCGCGGACCCGTTCCCCGGGCTGCTCGCCGAGTTCGAGGCCGCGCACCCCGGCGTCCGCGTGCGGAGCGAGTCCCTGCCGTGGAGCTCGGACGAGCAGCACCAGTTCTACGTGATCAACCTCGAGGGCCGGAGCCCCGGCTTCGACGTGATGATGCTCGACGTGATCTGGGTGCCCGAGTTCGCGCGCGCCGGCTGGCTCCTCGACCTCACCGACCGCGTGCGACCGGAGGAGCTCGCGCCGCACTTCGCGTCCACGGTCGCCGCCGCGACGTGGGCGGGCCGGGTCTGGGGGCTGCCGTGGAACATGAACGTCGGCCTCCTCTACTACCGGACGGACCTGCTCGCGAAGTACGGTCTCGGCCCCCCCGAGACGTGGGACGAGCTGGCGTACCAGGTCCGCACGATCAGCGCGGGCGAGCGCGACCCGCGGCTCGAGGGCTACCTCTGGCAGGGCAAGCAGTACGAGGGGATGGTCGTCAACGTGCTCGAGGCCTTCTGGGCCAACGGCACGCGCCTGCTCGGAGAGGACGGCGCGGTCTTCCCCGAGCCCGCCCGCGCCGCCGAGGCGCTGGCATACCTGAGAGACCTGCTCGCGAGCGGCGTGAGCCCGCGCTGGGTGACGGCGGCCGACGAGGAGCTCTCCCGCCGCGCCTTCGGTGACGGCCGCGCGGTCTTCCTCCGCAACTGGCCCTACGTGCTCGACCTCGTCGAGGCGCCGGGCTCGGCGGTCCGGGGCCGCGTCGGCCTGGCGCCCGTGCCCGGCCGGGTGCGCGGCGCCGGCGCGGGCTCGACGGGCGGCTCGCACCTCGGCATCTCGCGGGGCACGCGGCACCCCGACCTCGCGCTCGCGCTCGTCCGCTTCCTCACCGGCGAGCGCGCCCAGCGCGCGATGGCGACGGGCGCCGCGCTCTACCCGACGCGGACGGCGCTCTACCGCGACCCGGCGCTCGTCGCGCGGAACCCCTGGCTGCCCCGGATCCACGACCTCATGCGCGCGGCCCGGCCGCGTCCCGTCACGCCGTCCTACCTCCTGCTCTCGACGACACTCCAGCCCGAGCTGTCCGCCGTGCTCGTCGGGCTCAAGCCGCCGGCGCGCGCGATCGCCGAGGCGCGGCGCCGGCTCGACTACTTCCTGGCGTCGCGCCGATGACCCGGCGCGAGCGCGCGGACCGGCGGCGGGGGCTTCTCCTGATGGCGCCCACGCTCGCGACGCTCGCCGTGCTCACCGTGTACCCCGGCGTGTGGGTGCTCTGGCTCTCGCTCCAGGACCGGGTCCCGGTCTTCGGCGTCGAGCGCTTCGCGGGCGCGAGCCACTACGCGTTCCTCGCCGGCGACCCGCGCTTCTGGAGCGCGGCGCGCACGACCGCGCTCTTCACGGTTGCCTCGGTGGGGCTCGAGCTGGTCCTCGGCGTCGCCGTCGCGCTCGCCCTCGTGGGCCAGCGCCGCGGCCGCCACCTGGCGTTCTCCCTCCTGCTGCTGGCCTGGGCGATGCCGGCCGTGGTGACGGCCAGGCTGTTCGAGTGGCTCTACCATCCCGCGGCCGGGCTCCTCAACGTCCTCCTGGGCGGCCTCGACCTCAACTGGCTCGGCGACCCGGCGCTGGCGCTCCCCGCCGTGGTCCTCGCCGACGTGTGGCGCACGCTGCCCTTCGTCGCCGTCCTCGCGTACGCGCGGCTGCTCGGGATCCCCGCGGAGCTGTACGAGGCCGCGCAGGTGGACGGCGCGGGGCGTCTCCAGACGCTCACGCGCATCACGCTGCCGCTGCTGCGGCAGGTGCTGCTGATCGCGCTCCTCTTCCGGACGCTCGACGCGCTGCGCGCGTTCGACATCATGTTCGTCCTGACGGGCGGCGGGCCGGCGGGCACGACCGAGACGCTCACGGTGTACGCCTACCGGGGCCTCTTCCAGATGCTCCAGCTCGGCTTCGGCGCGGCGCTCGGCGTGGTCGTGTTCGCGCTCGTGATGGGCGTGGCGTGGGCCTACCTCAGGCTGCTGCGCGCCGGCGAGGCGGCCGCGTGAGCCCGGGCGGCCGCCTCCGGGACGCGCTCGTGCTCGCGGCGCTCGCCGCCTACGCGGTGCCGTTCGTCTGGCAGCTCCTCACGTCGTTCAAGCCGGAGGCGGAGCTGCTGCGGGTGCCGCCGCTCCTGCCGACCCGCCTGACGCTCGCTCACTACGCCGTGGTCCTCGAGCAGAGCCTGATCCCCCGGGCGC
>Ga0209211_10008891_pt1 | contig 13583 bp, 9 predicted proteins | sample RifGroA2_FD_183992 | JGI IMG/M metagenome (GOLD analysis project Ga0209211, IMG submission 183992) | Groundwater microbial communities from Rifle, Colorado, USA - Groundwater A2 (SPAdes) (version 2) | ecosystem: Environmental > Aquatic > Deep subsurface > Groundwater | place: Rifle, Colorado...
ATTGCCATTAGTTGATGGCCCTAGAAATGTCAATCAGGAAGGTTACCTTGTAGGTGGATATATTGACAAAACCAATGGAGACTTGTATGCTATTGCCACTCAAGGCAATTTTGTGCAGATAACAACGAAAGGAGACATAATAACCCATGCAGGCCAAAGATTGGTACCTGGTGTTAACCCCTATTTTTGGAATTCCGGATTCGTGAATTTATTTGGTTCGTCTGGTAGTGTATTTTTAAGTAGCAGGAATGAGATAATTGGTAATTTTGTCGATGGCCCAAAAGGCTTAAAAGAACCTTGGGATGTTGTGCAAGATCCTTTAGATTCTACGGGCAAAACTGTTTACATTTCTGATACTTTGAATCACAGAGTTGTCAAAGTTGATATGAAAACGTCTCCTGCGACTGTGAGAACTTATGCAGGCAGCCTCACAAAGACAAGAGGATTCAAGGATGGCGTCGGAACCGAAGCATTATTCAACGAACCTTGGGGGCTCGCAATTGATGCAAGCGGCAATCTTTATGTCACTGACAGATTGAACCATGCCTTGAGGAGGATAGATACAGGCAGAAAAGTCACAACTGTTATTAAGTCTGTAAAAAATCCTGGAAATGCGGGCATTACAGACAGTTTCAGAACTGTTGGCACGTTGGGTTTGTCTTTAGCAGCAAGACAGTCAACATACATGATAAATGGCGATCTTAGCAACGCTTCGATAATATTCCCTGAAGGACTTGAATTTAATTCTGAGGGAAAATTGATTGTTGCAGAGAACTTCATGATGACTCTGAGAAAAATTGACCTGGCAGCTAACAACATCAGCGCTATGAGCACGATACCACAGGCAAATGATGCAAATCTGAAAAATATTGATATAAACATCGATACGGAAGGCACATGCGGCCCAAAAGACGATATTTTAATTGGAACATTTGCTCAAACAGGGCCCTGGAGATTAACTTCTCAAGGTGTAAATAGAGGACAATTAGTTACTCTTACTGACTTGTGGCTTCGTGTACCTACAGGAAGGGCAAATACAATGTTTAATATTCAATACCCTTGGCTTGCTATTTGTGGAAATGGTGCAATCTGGATGAATGGAGCTGCAACCCAGGGGGTTTTTAGGATGACACTCGCAAAGCTAACAGATCCTGTAATGTCTGCTAGTGAAATGGGAAGATATGCTTCAGGAAAAAACATTTACATATCAGGAGGTTTGAGTACCTTTCCACCAAGGCCGTCGTTTGAATTGACGCATGGAGTAGACGGTATAAATCACAATGGCAATTTCCCATCATTTGATGAATTAAACAGTGTAAGTGATGCAGAGCTAAAAGCCCAGATACAAGCAGGTTGGGGCAGCTCATCAGGACCACGACCGGAAATAAGCGGCAGAGACTTGGACAATTTAATTTACTTCATAAGATGGAACTGTGTTCCTTGTATTGAATCAGGCAACATAAGAGCAGCTCCTTTGCCAAGTGACACAATAGCGCCAATAATAAGCGGCATTTCGGTTCAAGAAATTGCGCCTACAAGCGTGAAAATAAAATGGACAACAAATGAGCTTACTGTTGGCTTTGTCAAGTTCTGGCGAAATGCTCCTCATGGCGGCTATTCAAGTGTTGAAGATAGTTACAAGACAAGCCATGAAGTTACATTAACAGGATTAACGCCCGGCATTACATATTCCTTCACAATTAGGTCCAAAGATGAACCGGGCAATCAAGTTGTAAGTTCCTCATCAATTTTCACCACTATCAATGATGGCAGCGTTGACACCCTTGCACCAACTGTGGCAATTACTACTCCTGCAAATGATTCCACTGTCATAGGGATAGTTTCTATCTCAGCAACAGCAAATGATGATAAAGCAGTTGCAGGCGTCCAGTTTCAAATAGATGGTGCAAATTTTGGCAGTGAAGACCAAACATCACCTTATTCAACAACTTGGGATGTATCAACAGCTTTTTCCGGAACACATAGAATCACAGCAATCGCAAGGGACGCTGGAGGAAATATCGCAACCTCAATTCCTGTTTTTGTCAAAGTCAACATAATCTCAAGCTCAACGCAAATAAAAGCTGTTAAAAACGGCTTATGGAGTGATGCAACAACATGGGACAAGACAAGAATTCCAGATTCAAAGGATGACACCAACATATCCGGATTTACCGTAACGTATGACCTTGGGCTAAATGATAATACAGCAGAAGCAAGAACAATTACTATTTCAAACAATGGCATCCTTTCTTTTTCAAGAATAAAATCAACACAGCTTGATTTGGATGGAAGCCTGATGATTCTTGGCAACGGAAAGCTTGATTTGGGAACTCCAACAAATCCAATTCCTGCAAATATAAATGCAAAGATTGGCTTCAATGTCCCAAATGACAGGTTATTTTTGGGCTCAACAGGAATAGGGCCTGATCCAATGATGCCCAGCCTTATTCCAGGAGACATAGGAATATGGGTTATGGGCAATAATGCAAGGGCAGATTTTCACGGCGCAATCAAACCAAAAGTCTGGACAAAGCTTGTTCAAAATGCAAATGCCGGTTCTTCTGAATTAATTTTGAAAGATTTGCCGACAGGATGGCGTGTTGGGGATAAGGTGTTAACAACATCATCAAGTGAAAATCCTGACGAGTTTGAGGTAAGGTCAATAACATCCATTAATGGAAATAAAATTATTCTCAGCAGTCCACTACTTTTTTCACACAAAGGAAGTTTGTACGCTTTTAACAAATTGACGAATAATAGTAGAACTATCGCTTCTGCAGCAGAATTAACTGGCAATGAAGTTCTTCTTTCAGAGCAAAGCGAGGTGGGATTGCTGTCGCATAACGTCGTCGTTGCCTCTAACTTAGTCAAAGAAACGGACAGTAACCACCGAGCACATCTTGCCTATATGATGGGAGCAAATGGATCTATTGCATATTCAGAGTTTAGAGATCTTGGACCGAGAGGAAAATTTGGTCGCTATCCTATCCACCTGCATGTTTTGCTTGATGCAGCCAAAGGCTTTTTAATTAAAGGAGTTTCTGTCTGGAGCTCAGTTTCTGCACCAATGAACAAGTGTGTAGTTATCCATACATCTGACGGAGTAATACTCCAAGATTCAGTTGGATTCAATTCCCAAGGAGCGTGCTATTATCTTGAGGATGCTAATGAACTAAGCAATGTTTTTGAAAATAACTTAGGAGTGCTAACTCACTTTCCGGAAGAGCTTCCAAATACTGCAGTTGCTTCCAAATTTGGATATGATCCAAGAAGCAGCACTGTATTTTGGTTCAGGGATAAAAACACATTCAGAAATAATGTCGCGGTTTCTGGAAAAAAGGACGTTGCAGGTTTTTGGCTTACACCAAATATTTTAAATCCTGTTGCTGGAACTTTTGTTAATAATGAAGCCCATTCCAACCATAATGGGATATTTTATTCAGGTGATTTGAAAACAACTGTTGATTCTTCTTTTGTTTGGAAAAATAAAGTTGGTGCAACTTCAGGAGGATTAATTTCGACAAGCAATACGATTAATTCTGTTTTTTGGAACAACACTGTGCAAGTCGATCCAACTTTTAGTGGAGTTCTTACCAATAATTTGATTATTGGCTCGTCAAACAAGACAATAACTACGCCACCAGATACAATTCCGGGAGATGTAAATGGCGATAAAAGAGTAGACATCAATGACATTTTGCTTATTGCTAACGACTTTGGCAAAACCAGTGGTTTTAATCCAAAATCAGATCTTGCAGCGCCTTTTGGAACAATAGATATTTTAGATATTATAGTTGTAGTTAAAAACTGGAGCTAGAACCGCAATGAAAAAATTCAAAACTTCATATTACTTGACAACCGTGATGTTCTTGGTGTTTATGTCTTTCATAGTGACTGTCGCTTTTGAAAAAGACAAGACAATCAGTGGACTAGCGACAATTGAAGCTGCAGGCACGCCAGCTATGCCGGCTATAATACTTAAGCCAGCATTTGACACAGTGGCTCTAGGCGATCAAATAAGAGTAGATATTCTTGCCAGTGGCATTAGTAACGTGACAGGCATCCAGATTAATGTAAGATACAACTCCAGTGTGCTATCTTATGCAAGGGCAGTTGAAGGTGATTTTTTAAAAAGTGGGAGTACCCAAACTATTTTTCTGGATACAATAAAAACGGCAGAGAGCGGATTGATAAAAGATATTGCAATTGTCAGAATAGGGAGCAGCGCAAGTGGAAACGGCGTTATAGCATCTATTTATTTCAACGCTTTAAGTATAGGCAATTCATATATCAGTTTAGACAAAAAGTTAGTAGCGGACATTAACAGCAATTTGTTAAGCGCAAATGCTGTTAATGCAAAGATGTTTGTTGTTAATTTTATTGACAGCGACAATGATGGGGTTCCTGATTCAAGAGACAAGTGTGTAACTCCGCCATCCCAAATAGTAAACAGGTATGGCTGCCCGTTCCCGGTTTCTGACGGATTTTCCAGTGACCTGACGACAAACTTCACTGACGTTGATTTAACAAGACTGAGAAATTTAAAAATAGGCGTGGCTAACTTAGGCCAAGTTGATTTTGAAAATCAGGAAATTCGCTTGATAGAGAATATTTCTGGTAATATAAGGCCAGTAAATCTCACTAAAATTATAGAATTCCAGCCAAGGAAAGTCGTTGTAAGATCAGAATTATTTGCAGAATTGAACAAAACTGCCAAAATTACGTTAATGAATATTGTAGGCATAATAAATCCCATTGTTAAGGTTGGTGGTATCTTATGCACGCGATGCAGGATATTGAGTTTCAACAGCGGTGTAATTGTATTTACTGTGCCTCATTTTTCAGAATACTCTGTTGAGGAAGGATATTATTGCGGAGATGCTTATTGCTCAACGCAAGAAGGCTGCTCCAGCTGCTCCAATGACTGTGGAAGCTGCCCATCACCAAGTTCTTCAGGTTCCTCTAGCGGAAGCAGAGGAAGTAGTGGTGGGAGCTCGGGAGTGGGTGGAGGCTCGGCATTTTATGTCTGCAACATGGATTGGCAGTGCAGTGAATGGGAGAATTGTGTGGATGGAATGCAAACAAGAAAATGCACCTTTGTAAAAGTGCCTCAGCATTCTCAAAAAGAAATATGCCCGCAGGAGGTTTACAAACCTTATATAACGCAGCAATGCGCATTAATCGAGAGCCTAAAACCAATAGAAAAGCCAAAAGCTCAGGAGCCTGTTAAAACACAGGAGGAAATAAAAGTGATTATTGAGGAAAAAAGTAACAGGTTTGGATTTGCCATCATAGTGGCTGCATTTGCTTTTGTTTTTATTGTTTTAATTGGAGCCGGTGTCTTTGAAATAAAGCATTATGACAGAAACAAGCCAGTATCACATGATGAAGGTATTTTGATACCATATTTAAGAGTTATGCGCAGACAGGGGAAAGACGACTCTGAAATAATAAGATCACTAATTGATTCTGGTTGGGATAAAGATTTTGTTGAGGAAGTTATTAAAAAAAATAAAAATTCATAAAATTAAGCAAGATTAAATATCCACAACAATAGTTGCCTTCCACCTGTTTTTTTCCTTCTTCAATTCAAACAGATGCTTTGTGACAGCCTTGATGTCATTTTCCAGATGCTGCTTTTCAGGATTTATGATATCCCCTTCAAGGACAGCCTTCAGTTTGTTCGGCTTCCCTTCCTTGATTTGGACTTTCACTTTCCTGAAAACCATGTATTCTGAATCCTTCAAAAATAAAATTTCAGAAAGGAAGTCATAGAGTAGGTTATCAAGCGTTTCATTCTCAATTTCAAAATCAATCTTCTTTTTCGCTTCAACTGTCTTTAATTCCGCGCTCAGCTCGAAGATTGCAAGGGCCGCATTCTCAAAAGTTTCATTGAGATCTTTTCCAAATGCTTCATAGGCTATGTCTGCCAATGCCACGTCTTCAAGAAACCTGTATTTCATTTGAAAATAAAAGAAAAAAGAAGAAATCAGTTGCCTTCTTCTCCAAAATCCTCTGAATCCTGCCCTGAGTTATCATTCCTGGGGCTCTCTTCCTGGCTTCCTTCCTCCTGCTGGCCTTCTTCAGAACCTGCTTCCTGGACTCCTTCTTGGCCCTCTTCCTGCTGGCCTTCTTCAGAACCCTCTGATTTTGCGCCAACAACTTCTGCAAAGCCAACTTTCTTCAGGACTCGTGTGACCTTGACTCTGACTTCCTGGCCTGCCTTTGTTCCTGGAATGAACAGGACAAAACCGTCTTTCTTTGCCAAGCCGTCGCCTTTCTCGCCGACTGCTTCGACTTTCACATCCAGTTCATCACCTACTTTTACCGGTGAAAACCCAGAGCCTCCACCGCCAAATCCTCGGCTTCCGCCGAAATCTCTTCTTCCGCCTCTATCTTGTCTCATATTTAATTCCCTCTATATTATTTAATAGTCTCTTAGAACTTATATTCTAAAAAACACGATCTTGCGCTTTTGGGCACAATACCTCGTGGATGTTATTTTCAGTATTTAAAAGTTGCGGGAAAAAACCCCTAAAACCAGCTCCAGAGCCTGTAAAGCCACATATTCTTCATTTCAACTATGTGCTTAAGCAGACCTGACAAAAACCCAGTAATAACAAAATTCTTCCATTCGAAGATGCCATTCCATTTTCCCAGGCTTATTACCATCGGTGTTTTTATTCCTTTATACTCCACCAATTGCTTCTTTTTTTCCATTCTTATCAGATTTCCTGCTGCTCTGATGCCCTGATACAGGGAATTCTGTGCAGTTTTTTCAACTGCAAGGTCATTAATGTCCCCCGCTGCAAAGATATTTTCATGCCCAACCACCTGCAGGAACTTGTTAACCTTTATTGCACCTCTTTCATTAAGGCACTTTGGGAAGTTCTTTTTCATGAAATCGGAATTTGGGATTATGCCGACGCACATGAAGGCCATTTCCGGCTTTATATCGCGGCCTTTGTCTGAAGTAAAAATATTTTTTCCTGCCTTTGTGATTTTTTCATTGAAAATGATTTCAACATTGCGCTTTTTCAGGAATTCTTCAGCATATTTTTGCGATTTTGCGCTGTTTCTTTCAATCAAACATTGTCCTGCATGCATCAGCTTGATTTCCTTGTCTTTTGAATGCGTGCAGATTTCTGCTGCAAGCTCAATTCCAACTAAGCCTCCGCCTATTATTAATATTTTCCTGGAATTTTCAAGCTTCTCGCTGAAGCTCGCAAGATGGAATCCTCTCGCAGACATGATGACATCTGCCTCCTTTATCGGATTCGCATAGCCAGAGCCAGAGCAGATGAATAAATAGTCAAACGGCATTCTTGCGCTCTTCAAAATTACTTCCTTCTCAGAAATCTCTGTCACGTCAGCCATCAAGACTCTTGCCTTTTTTAGGTATTTCTTGTGGGGAATCTGAAGATGTTTCAGATGGCCTGGCTCAACTATTGACCTTAAAATTCCCGGAGTGAACTCAAAATAATCCTTGTTGTCAATCAAAGTGACTTCATAATCATTCTGGAGCCTGTGCGCAACATAAGATCCTGCAAAACCTCCTCCGATCACAACCACTTTTTTCATAAATGGATGATAATCCCTTATTTTATAAATCTGTGCAAAAAAGTTTAAAAGGAAAATTAATATTAGAAACGGAGTTATCCTGGAATACAATAACTCTCAAGGAAGTTCTTATGTCTTGGCTTTACCTATTGATTCTGATGATGCAAAGCCTATTAAGGGCGAGAATGAGAAAAGCGTATTGACGATGCTCCTCAAAACAGTTGCAAAGGCGGGTTTGAGACCGGGGGAAATTAAATAAAATAATGAAGGAAGGTTAGCACATATCAAGCTCTACAGAGAAGGTGCTGTAGCCTCAAGGATATACTCAGAGGCGAAAGACGGCAAGGTGTTTTACAGCCTTGTGCCGGTAAATAGAACTGATTATGAATCTCCCAATCCATAACCTTTATATTCTAAATTTTAATCCATTCTTCTCTTCAAATGGTGGCGATAGTTTAATGGTAGAATAGGCGGCTGTGGAGGCGCTTGCTTGCAGGCGTTACAGAGCCCGCCTGGCGGGAGTTCGATTCTCCCTCGCTGCCCTTTTCAAAAACCTTTAAATAAGGAGCAAACAATCATTTTTCAAGGTGTTTATTATGGAACAAAAACAGATTACACAATTAATTTCAAAGGAAATGACAATAGGGGATGTTGTTGCAAAATATCCAGCGTGCATCGAGACTTTGCAATCGGCAGGAGTGCATTGCGTTGGCTGCCACGTTTCATATCATGAGACGCTTGAGCAGGGATTTAAGGGCCACGGCATGTCAGACGAGGAAGTTAATTCACTCATACAAAAGATGAATGTCGCGATAGAAGAAAACAAGCACGAGGAAGGCAAGGATTTCATTGTCACAAAAAAGGCAGCTGCAAAGCTCCTTGAAGTTTTGAAGGAGAACAAAAAGGAAAGCTCTGGCTTAAGAGTCCAGATTATTCCCGGCGGCTGCTCTGGCTTCCAGTATGGACTTGAGCTGGATGAGAACACCAGCGACCTTGACAAAGTTTTTGATGAAAAAGGCGTCAAAATCATAATCGAAAAAGAGCACCTTGAATTCCTCAGGGGAGCAAAGCTTGACTATGTTGATTCGCTCCAAGGCGGAGGCTTCAAGATCAGCAACCCAAACGTGAAATCAGGGTGCGGCTGCGGACAGAGTTTTGATCAATAATCTGGCACCTTATTTTCTATTTTACAGAAAAATGAAAAAAACTGTGATCAGGCTCGACAATGTCTGGAAAATATACAGGATGGGAGACACTGAAGTGAATGCGCTGCAGGGCCTGAATCTTGAGGTTAAGGAGGGGGAATTTGTGGCGCTTATGGGCCCTTCTGGGAGCGGAAAATCAACTGCAGTTAATATGATTGGGTGCTTGGATGTGCCCTCAAAAGGCCGCATCTTGCTGGACCAGCATGATATCTCGCAGTTGAGCGAATCAGAGCTTGCGCAGATAAGGGGCAAGAAGATAGGATTTATATTCCAGCAATTTAATCTAATACAGACATTATCTGCCCTTGAAAATGTAATGCTGCCCATGGTGTTCCAGAATGTGCCAGAAAACTTAAGAGTGAAAAGGGCTTCAGAGCTCCTCAAGCTTGTTGAGCTTGGAGACAGAATGCATCACAGGCCAAGCGAACTAAGCGGTGGCCAGCAGCAAAGAGTTGCAATTGCGAGAGCCTTGTCAAATAACCCTGAGATGATAATTGCAGACGAGCCAACAGGAAACCTTGATAGCAGGACAGGCAATAATGTGCTTGATTTCCTCGAGAAGCTTCACTCAAGGGAAAACAAGACAATTGTTATGGTAACCCATGACCAAAATCTTGCAAGGGTTGCAGAAAGGACTGAGTTCCTCAAGGACGGAAAGATAATAAAATCTACTAGTAACAGGTGAAAAAAAATGAAGAAAATCGGATTATTTTTGTTGTTTATGATGCTTGCGGTAATTGCAGGCACATTAGCAAATGCGCAGTATCTTGGCGAAAGTCCAAAAGTTCAGGTCACATTGATAAGACAGGAGCCAGATCCTGTTGAGCCTGGGCAACAAATAGAAGTCACTTTCAAATTTGACAACAATGGCTCTACTGCCTATGGAATTGTCGCAGAGATAATCCCAGAATATCCATTTTCATTGCTTCCTGGAGAAAACTCTGTCAAGAATGTTGGAATTTTGTCTTCATCGCAAGGAGGGGAAAGAAGTGTAATCATAAAGTACAAACTTAAAGTTGACTCGCAGGCTTCTGACGGTACGCATGAGCTGGGCATGAGGTTTAAGTCAGACAATTACGATTCCTGGATAAAGCTGGATGATTTCAAGATAAGCGTGAGAACCCAAGATCCGGTAGTTTCGCTGGAAAAATTCTCGACATCGCCTGAAACAACAGCGCCAGGGAAAAAGCTAATCTTGAGGATGGACCTGAAGAATTATGCAACTTCATTGATTAAAAACATTAAGGTATCCCTAAACCTTGGGACAGGAACAAGCGCAATGCCATTTGCCCCAGTCAGTTCTACCGACGAAAAGATATATCCTTTATTGCAGCCGCAGGAAATCCTTCCATTGGAATTCAATCTTCTTGTTGACCCGGACGCAGTTTCAAAAGTGTATAAAGTTCCGGTGACAATAAAATACTCTGATAACCTTAACAAAAACTATTCAAAGACATTGAATATTGCCATTGTTGTTGGAGATGAGCCCGACACATCCGTCTACATCGAAGATACAGATATTTACAGTGCCGGAAAAAACGGCGATGTCGCTGTAAAAATCGTCAATAAAGGGGTGACTGAACTTAAATTTTTGAATGTCAACCTGAACAAGGCAGATGGCTACAAAGTCCTGTCTCCAACAAATGTTTACATTGGCAACGTCGACTCTGATGATTATGAAACTGTTGATTTCAAGATTGCAGTTGATGCAGAAACTAAGGGAAAAATAGCATTGCCTTTGACACTGGAATACAAAGATACTAACAACCGCGACTACAAGAAGAATGTCAATCTTGAGCTTCCTCTTTACACATCTTCTGAGGCAAAAAAGCTCGGCCTGGTCAAGAATGGAAGCAGTATGACAATCGTGATAGTGATTGCAGCAATTGTCGCGCTTTTTGTTGCCTACAGGCTCTGGAGAAGAAGAAGCAAATAGTCATTTCAAGATGATTAAAGATTATTTCCTTTATTCAGTCAGGAGTCTGCGTAATAGGGGATTAAGGTCATGGCTGACCATGATTGGAATTTTTATAGGAATAGCTGCAGTTGTTTCCTTGATAGGATTAGGAGAAGGCTTGCGGACAGCAATAAGCTCGCAATTTGGATTTCTTGGCCCTGATGTCTTAAGCATACAGGCATCAGGGCTTACCTTTGCAGGGCCTCCTGGAACCGGAGTTGTGGAGCCATTGACAGATGAGTTGGCAGACAAAATAGAAAACATAAATGGGGTTGAGTCTGCATTCTCAAGATACATTGAAACTACTGCAATTGAATTTAATGATAGGCAATCCATTCATATGGTCGTGTCTGTTCCAGGGGGCTCTAACAGGAAGATACTTGAAACAATGGTCAACCTGAAGGCTGCAGAAGGGCGGCTTTTGAAAGACGGTGATTCAAGAAAAGTCGTTATTGGAAGTAATTTCAAAAAAGATGATTATTTTGGAAAAGGAGTAAAAGTCGGGGACAAAATATTTATCAAAGGCAATAGTTTTGAGGTAATCGGGATTCTTGAGCCAAAGGGCAGCTTCATTTTTGACGACAGCTTCCTTATGAATGAGCAAGCAATGTTTGACATCCTTGGAACAAACAAGAAGTTTGTGGACGTAATCGCAGTCAAGGTCGCCGGTGTTGATATTGTAGATGAAACTATTGAGAATATTGAAAAGCTTTTGAGGAAAGAAAGAAATGTCGGCAAGGGTGAGGAAAATTTCCAGGTCGAAAGCCCGCAGCAGACCCTTGCTACCTTAAACCAAACTTTGGCTGCAATCAACATCTTTGTCTATATCATCGCATCTGTATCTGTTGCTGTTGGCGGCATCGGAATTATGAATACGATGTACACCTCTGTGCTTGAGCGCACGAAGGAGATTGGAATAATGAAATCAATCGGCGCCAGGAATTCATCGATATTCACAATCTTTTTCGTTGAGTCGGGCCTTCTTGGGATGATTGGCGGCATAGTAGGAATTATCCTTGGAGTCAGTTTTGCGTATGGATTGTCGTATGCAGGAAGGCTGCTCTTGGGCAGCGACCTTATACAGGCAAGCATCTCGCTTTTTGTCATTCTTGGCGCATTGCTGTTTTCATTTGTGCTTGGGACATTTTTTGGAATGCTGCCTGCATACCAGGCATCGAAGCTGAATCCTGTCGAGTCGCTAAGGAGTGTAAAATGAGGATAGACGAAATAAGGTATGCAATCCAGAACTTGCGGAAGAGGAAATTAAGGAGCGGACTGACGGTTTTATCGATTCTTATAGGCATTGCGGCAATTTTTTCTCTGTTGAGCTTTGGCATCGGAATCCAGAAATACATTGACACGCTGGCAGACGAAGCTGGAAGGGACAAGCTGTTCATACAGGCAAAAGGGATTGGCGCCCCTGGCACTGATGATAGCTTCCAGTTGTCAAAAAAAGATGTTGATTTTGTCAGCAAAATAAGGGGCGTCAATGAAATTGCCGGCATTTATTTTGCTGCTGGCGAAGTTAATGTAGATGATGTGAAAAAATATTATTATCTTATGGGATTGGATATAAGCAAGATAGAATTTGTAGAGGAATCCTTTGCAAACTCAATCGTCAAAGGAAGGCAGCTGAAAGAGGGTGATTTGGACAAGACAGTGCTGGGATTCAACTACATGGCAGATGACAAGGTCTTCAAGAAAGGCATTAAGGTTGGAGACAAAATCAAGATTAACGGAAATCCATTTGAGGTTGTAGGCTTCTATGATGAAGTTGGAAACCCGCAAGATGACACGAATGTTTTTTTGACAAAAGGCGCATTTGAGAAGTTATATCCGGAAAAAAAAGACAAGTATGGATTTGTGATGCTAAGCTCCCAGCCGGACACAAAGCCAAGCGAGCTTGCAGAAAGGATTGAAGACAAATTAAGGAAATTCAAGGAGCAGGAAAAGGGCAAGGAAGATTTCTTTGTGCAGACTTTTGACGATGCAATTGCAACATTTACAACAGTGATAAACGTAATAAATGGAGTCTTGGTTCTTATTGCCCTGATATCTCTTGTCGTGGCCTTTGTAAACATAATGAACACGATGTACACTGCCATAATTGAAAGGACAAAAGAGATAGGGGTCATGAAGGCTGTCGGAGCAAAAAATGACGACATCCTGTTTATCTTCATGTTTGAATCAGGATTCCTTGGCTTTGTCGGAGGCCTTCTGGGAGTTGCATTTGGTTATTTGATTGCAAAGACAGGGGGCCAGATTGCGGCAGCTTCCGGATTCGCGTTGCTTAAGCCGGAATTTCCCATATGGCTGATTTTGGGATGCCTGTTTTTTTCTTTCCTTGTTGGAGCAGCCGCCGGATTTTTGCCGGCGAGAAGGGCTTCAAGATTAAGGCCTGTTGATGCGCTGAGGTACGAATAGGCTGGATACTTAGGCTGGCTTGTGCCTTCGCAGAGGGAGATTCCAGAGTTTATTCAATAATAGTATTTTTGCCTGATATAGGCTGCCATCGCTCGCATGAATCTTTTGTTCCAGATGACCCAAATTCCCATTGCAATTTCCTTTGGGTGTGGCTGTTGATATGGAAAATGCTCGCCTCTTGATGGCAGCCCTGTAAATAGCATTCCTAATCAAACTAAGGTTTAACTTGCCGTTACCTATAAATAAACACATTTATATACGTGTGGTGGCTAATTTAATAAAAACTAAAGAAAATCATAATTTGTGGTGACTAAATGTTCATAAGAAAAAAGAAAGTCAATGGGAAATACTATTACTATGCTGTGAAATCTACAAGAATAGACGGCAAGGTAAAGAAATATGAAAGGTACATAGGATTAAATCCAGTTCCAAAA
>Ga0209211_10008892_pt1 | contig 13582 bp, 19 predicted proteins | sample RifGroA2_FD_183992 | JGI IMG/M metagenome (GOLD analysis project Ga0209211, IMG submission 183992) | Groundwater microbial communities from Rifle, Colorado, USA - Groundwater A2 (SPAdes) (version 2) | ecosystem: Environmental > Aquatic > Deep subsurface > Groundwater | place: Rifle, Colorado...
CTACAGTACAGCTAGTTGTTCACCGGACTGTAGTGATGTGACTGGTACTGACTTAAATAACTCGCGGGATGTCAGGACTATACACATAAGCAATTCTTCCCAGGGAGCTCAATCGGTTTTCTATGCCCGCTGGACAAAGTTGCATCTATCAAACAGCGGTCAAGTCGGCGCCGTAGTTGGCCAAACTATTTATATGTCCAACTCGTCTACTATTACTTTCGGCACGCCAGCTGGTGGCAGCGGCTCAACCCAGTGGGTGGTAAACGGCTACCGTCGGGACTTTTAGGGCTTACTAGTTGTACTTACTACTGTTATAATTGCGCTAAGAATAAGCAATATGAGTGGGCATGGATCTATCTTCTAAATTGAGCTTCTACCGTCAGCAGCCGCTGTTTGGCTTGGATATCGGCCACTCCAGCATGAAAATCATGCAGCTGGAGAAGTTTAAGGGTAAAAAGCCCAAGGTGCTTGGTTACGGCGTCAGTAACTACTACCCGGAAAACGCCATTTCTAACGGCGTTATTGTTAACTATGAAGTGCTGGCTCACACCATGCGTGAGATGTTCAGCGACCGTATAATCGGTACCATCAGTACCAAACGGGTGGCCTGTGCTGTACCGACGTCGCACACTTTCAGCCGGCCGATGACTTTGCCCCCCTTGGGCAAAGAGGAAATCATGGACGCTGTAAAACTGGAGGCTGAACAGTATATCCCTATTCCGCTGGGCGATTTATACCTCGATTACGATATCTCCCGCCAAGATGTCAATGGCCTTGACCTGCTGGTAGTAGCCACACCGAGAAACATTGTTGACAGCTCCATCAGATTCTTAGAGTCTGTGGGGTTTGAGCCGGTAGCGCTGGAGCCAACTATGAATGCGGCTGCCCGACTGTTTAGTATTGCCGACGTCGCCCACGACGCGGCATCACTGTTAATTGATTTTGGTTCAGTAGCCATTGATATCGCTGTTTTTGACCAGACAATGTTTGTTAACAGCACTGTCAGCGGCGGCAGTGACACCTTGACAAATCTGATCGCCAAAAAGTTCAATATCACACCTTCCGAAGCTTACGTTATTAAAAGCCAGTACGGCATCGGTCCGGGAGTCAAAATGTTGCCGATGATGGAAGCCGCCAAGCCAATACTCGATCCCCTGGTCCGTGAAGTCCGCAAAATTATGCGCTACTACGATGAGCGCGCTGACCAAAGTCACCGTAAGATCAGCCAAATTATTACCACCGGCGGTGGTGCCACTATGCGCGGTTTAAACGAATATTTAAGCCGCCAGCTGGGCGTACCGACCCGTCGGCTGGATCCCTGGCCCAATATTGATTTTGGCAACTTTCAGCCGCCCAGCGACCTGGCCAGCTCAATGTATGTAACGGTTGCCGGAGAAGCTATTTTAAGTTCGCAGGAGATATTTTCATGATTAATCTTCTGCCGACCGATTATGGTGCCAGCCTGCGCTATTCACACCTTAATGCTACTTTGCGGCGGTGGTTGGTGGCGGCGCTGCTTGCCAGCGCCGGTTTGGCGCTAATCATAGCGGTTGGCTGGATATATATTGACCAACAAAACCGCAGCCTAAGCCGCACTATTGATGGACTTAACCAGCAGCTTAAGGACCAGGACCTGGCTGGTATCCAAAAACAAGCTAAGGATATAACCACCAACATCAAGATCATTAACCAGGTTTTGAGCCGGGAAATTCGTTTTTCCGGTTTAATATCCCAGATCGGTTCAGCTATGCCTCCCGGCAGCATTCTTTCCGGCCTGACTCTTTCTTCTAAAGTCGATGGCGCGCTTGATCTTTCAGCCAATGCCAAAGATTACACCAGTGCCACCCAGATTGCGCTTAATTTAAGCGACCCCAAGAACCAGATTTTTGACAAGGTTGATATTGTCAACATCAACTGCTCGTCTGTTTCTGCCAGCCCTTATCCTTGCGGCGCTACCTTCCGGGTCTTATTTAGTAAATCCACCAAAAGCCAGTTCCTAAACGTCCCGGAGGCAAGATTATGAGCCAAAACCGCCTGCGTCTGATACTGCTGGGATTCTTGGCTGGCGCCAGCCTGTTGTTCTTTATCATAGCTTTTGGCGGCCTAACCTTGCTGTCGGCCAAGAGCCAGAGATTGGTCGAGCTCAAAACCCAAAGTAAAACAGTTGATGCCCAAAGCTCCAGCCTAGCCGCTTCTAAAAAACAAGTCGAGCAGTATGCCTACTTTAATGATATTGCCAAAACCGTCCTACCGGGCGATAAAGACCAGGCTCAAGCTACAGCCGATATTTTCCGCTTAGCCGATCAGTCCGGCATTGCTATTGCCTCCGTCACTTTCCCAGCCAGCAGCCTTGGTACCAGCACTAAAACCGACTCCAGTTCGAGTGATTCTACCAATGCCACCACTGCCCCGGCTGCCAGCGCCATTTCACAAGCTAAAGCGGTTGAGGGTATAGCCGGCCTTTACGCGCTGGAACTGACCATTAATCCCCAAAGCGGTAGCGGCGTAGCTGAGAGTAAGCTAGTAACCTATCCTAAGCTGCTGGATTTTCTAAGCCGGATTGAACATAACCGCCGCACTGCCCAAATAACCAAGGTTAATATTCAACCGCAAATTACTGAGCTCGGGCCTAGCCAGTTCATTAACTTTACGTTAGTTATTAATATATTTATAAAACCATGAGTAAAGACATACACTTTAATTTAAAATCAATTACCGCCAAAGGCCGAAAGATTCTGCCGCTGGTGGCAAAGCACGCTTCATTTATAGCAGTCCTGGTAGTTCTAATAGTTTATTTGTTCGTGGTTTGGAAAATCAGCCAGCTGGCCGGCGCTGAACCCTCAGCAGCTGAGGATAGCGCAGCCACGGCCGCCATACCCAAGGTTGATGAAAACGCTATCAAACAAATTGAAGCCCTAGAGCAGAGTAATACCGAGATTCACAGCCTGTTTGACTCGGCTAGGAAAAATCCGTTCCAAGAATAGATATTTATACCAGACCCATATCCTTGAGGTGATGGGCTAGTTCTTCTTCGTGCTCTTCTTCCAAAGCCCGGGCATAGCGCTGGCGGGCTTCAATTATCTGGTCAGCGTACTTAGACGGCTGGGGGCAATAGGGAAAAATAAAGTTTTCTAAGGCGCCGGCGGTCTGTACCACTATCGTGCCGTAATCAAAAACGGTCGATAAAATTCCCCGCTCTTCGGCGCTCACATCTTCCACGTTAGACATAGACAAACGCGAAACCTTGCGAATAAATAAACTCTTTTGGAGGATTTGCACCAGGCTGCGGTCGGTTACCAGCAGCCGGCTTTGGCGGTAAACATAAGTCGCAGTAAAAAGGAAAAAGACCAATACGGCTAAACCAAAAATGATCACCGCTACAACAGCCATATAGGCCTGGTTGGAAAGACCGTTAAAAAAATCAGGCGCCACGGCTACCAGCAGCCCAAAAACGGCTAACAGACCGACCAAAGCTTCTATGTATATACCAATAAGGCCGATGGGGTGTTTCTTAACAATAACTACCAGTTGCTCCCCGGGTTCAAGCAGATCCTCGTCGTGGCTCATCCCGGACTGAGTCATGTTGATAGGCGGCATGATCTTTGGTGGCAAGTGGTCAGGCGGCGGATGGGACAATGGTGGTGTTTGAGGATTTTCCGGTTGCATAATTCTCCCTATATTAATTTAGGTTGGGATTGCTTGGCAGGTTGTTTGCCAAGGTGTTGCCAGGCCCGAGCGGTTACCTTGCGGCCCCGGGGGGTACGCTCCAGCAAGCCGATCTGCATAAGGTATGGTTCATAGAAGTCTTCGATGGTGCCCCGCTCTTCGGCTGTTAGAGCAGCCAGGGTTTCAACCCCCACTGGTCCGCCCCCATGGTGTTCAATAATAACACTCAGTAGCTGGCGGTCGGCCGGATCAAGACCGAGCTTATCGATCTCCATTAGATCCAGAGCTTTAAGAGCCAGCGGTTCATCAATAACCCCATCGCCATTAATGTCAGCGTAATCACGGACCCGCTTTAGCAAGCGGTTGGCAATCCGGGGTGTCAGCCGGGCCCGCCCAGCCAGCAGCTTACCGGCCGGCTCATCAATTTTAACGTCCAGTATCTTGGCCGAACGTTTAATGATCCTGGCGATCTCTTCTGGTGTATAAAACTCCAGGCGGTGGGTCATGCCAAAACGATCACGTAAGGGTGCGCCCAGGGCCCCAGCGCGAGTGGTGGCACCGATAATTGTAAACATAGGTAGGTCAAGGCGCAGGCTCCGGGCACTGGGACCTTTGCCAATCATAATATCGAGCTTAAAGTCCTCCATGGCTGAATAAAGTACTTCTTCAACCGTCCGGTTAAGCTGGTGAATTTCATCTATAAACAATATGTCGCCGTCTTGCAAATTAGTCAGCAAGCTGGCCAAATCGCCTGCCCGTTCAACAGCCGGCCCCGAAGTTACCCGGATCTGGGCGCCCATTTCATTAGCAATAACGGTGGCCATGGTAGTTTTACCTAATCCTGGCGGGCCATAAAGTAGGACATGATCAATTGGCTCACCGCGTTTTTTAGCCGCGGCGATTGCCAGTTGCAGATTCTTCTTCAGGCGCTCCTGGCCAACGTAGTTTTTAAAATCCCGCGGCCGCAAAGTTTGTTCTAATTCTTGCTCGTCAACATCCCCGTCATTCGGCGGCGTGGTGTTGACAATTCTCTCAATAGCCATACTCACATTCTAACATTTACCACTGTCTATCTGTTATTATCGGAATACTTATGTATAAAGCAATTGGCTTCGACTATGGTGGAGTCTTAGCCGGAGAACCTGCTAAAGGTTTTAACCAAAAAATACAAGATTTACTGGGGTTATCTGAGGATGAGTACAAGACTATTTATTTCAAGCACTACAAAAAAAGTAACCGCGGCGAGATAAGTTGGGAGGAGCTCTGGAAAACTATACTTGATGAACTTGGTCAGTCAGAAAAATGGCAAGATTTCCAAAAAATAAGTGATGCTCAAGTCAAAAAATTAAAAACAATCAATCAAGATTTAGTTAATTTAATAGATACCTTAAAAGCTAAGGGCTATAAAATAGGCATCCTTAGCAATAACTCTAAAGAAGCCGCCGAACATATGCGACTAAAACTTAGTGATCACGTCGACGTAATTCGAGTTTCGGCTGAAACTGGCTTTGTAAAACCAGAATCTGCCGGTTTTAAAGATTTCGCTAAGGCTTTAGGTGTTGACTTGAGCCAGCTAATTTTTGTCGATGACAGCGAAAACAGTCTTAAAACAGCCAAAGATTGTGGCTTCACAGATATCCTGTACCGAAGCTATGATCAGCTTGTCCAGGATCTCCAAAAACTAGAAATTCTTTGAGGGTAAGTTAGCAGTGATTAGTAGAGGGCGGCTTCTTTGGGCATGGTCGAGCCCTCGAGGATCTTCAGGACTTCGTCGGCTTCAACCGTTTCTTTTTCCAGTAGCGCCACCTTTAACTGCTCGAGTTTTGGCAGGTTAACTTTCAGCACCTCTCGGGCGCGCTGGCCGGCCTCTGTTATTAAAGCTTCAACTTCGTTATCTATCACTTTAGCGGTGTCGTCGGAATATTGTCGCTCGTGGACCAGCCTCTCTAGCATCATGCCTTCATCCACATGGAAAACTTGGTCACGCAACTGTTTGCCCATTCCCTGGTTGATGATCATATCGCGGGCCAGTTCGGCGGCCTTTTGTAGGTCTGATCCAGCACCGGTGGTTACACGATCGGGACCATATTTCAATTCCTCGGCCACCCGGCCGCCCAGCATGCGAGCTAACACGTCCTTAAATTCAATAATACTGTGGTAGCTTTTGTCTTCCGGCGGAATAAACCATGTTACGCCACCGGTGGCACCGCGGGGGATAATTGTAACTTTGTGTACCATGTCGCTATCCGGCAGAACGTGTCCCACCACGGCATGGCCGGCTTCGTGATAAGCAGTCAGCTCTTTTTCTTTGTCACTCATAATTTTACTTTTGCGTTCCGGGCCGAGGGCGACTTTTTCAAAGGCTTGGACTACGTCTTCGTTTTCAATTACTTTGCGGTTATGACGAGCAGCTAAGATGGCTGCTTCATTGGCAATGTTAGCCAGATCAGCACCTGATGAGCCGGCTGTTTTGGCCGATAAGGTTTCCAGGTCAACTTCTTTGCTGACCGGCTTTTCTTTGAAGTGAGTCTCTAGAATTAATTTGCGGTCTTTACGATCAGGTAAGTCAATATTAACTCTTCGGTCAAAGCGGCCGGGCCTTAGTAACGCCGGATCCAACACGTCGCTGCGGTTGGTGGCTGCCAACACAATTACGTTGACACCTTGTTCAAAGCCGTCCATCTCCACCAGGATCTGATTAAGTGTCTGTTCACGCTCATCATGCCCGCCGCCCATACCAGAGCCGCGGCGGCGACCGACGGCATCTATTTCGTCAATAAAGATAATACAAGGGGCGTTTTTCTTAGCTTTATTAAACAAATCACGTACCCGGCTAGCTCCGACTCCGACAAACATCTCGACAAACTCTGAGCCGCTGATGGAAAAGAACGGTGCATTAGCTTCACCAGCCACTGCCCGAGCCAGCAGGGTTTTACCGGTACCCGGCGGGCCAATTAGTAGCACACCTTTGGGAATTCTGGCGCCGACCCCTTCAAACTTCTTGGGATACTTTAGAAATTCCACAACTTCCTGTAGGTCCTGTTTGGATTCGTCATTGCCGGCCACATCGGCAAAGGTAATTTTGTCTTTTTCATTACCGTAAAGCCGGGCCCGGCTCTTCCCGAAGCTTAGGGCCTGGTTGCCCTGGCCTTGGGCGCTCCTAAACATGAATATTAAGATAGCGGCAATGATAATCACCGGCAGCAGGTTAATGGCCAGCTGTACCCAAAAACTACCACCACTACTACCTGGTTTGTTAACTATCTCAACTTTGCCTTGAGCCAAACCCTGTTGGTAGATACTTGAACCTTCTTCTTTAAAGGATTTTTCGGTTGGTTTACTCTGGCCTTTAGGGGTAATTAATAGCTCGTTGCCGTTAACCTGGATTTTTTGGATGTTACCGGAGTTAGACTCACTGACTACCTGTGAAAAGGGGACTTCCTTTAGCTTACTGGGCTGGTTAAAGGCGGCGTAGATTACCAGGGCAAATAAAATCAGGAGGGCTAAAAAGCCGAAGTTCTTAAAGCGGTTGCGCTTCTCACCGCTACCTCCGCCACCTCCGCCACCGAGGCGAAACTGCTTCTTGTTATCCATATGTGACAATTATAGCACCCAGGAGTGACCCCTGTACGTTTAAATTAGTTTGGCGGTCTTTGCTGTTAGTTTTAGTCTGCGGCCACTTATAACCTCATGTATGGAGCCGACAGGGGCTGTTTTGATAGCCGTACTTAATCGTTTGATAGTTTTACGGTCAAAATCCCGCAGTTGATTATTTCTTAACCACTGAGCAAGCAGCTCTTCAGAAACTTCGCTTGGCAGCATGATAAATTGACGGCGGTCAAGTTCCTTCAGATGAGTATGAGATAAAGTCGCAATATCTTGTTCTATTAATTTATTGAGTTTTGCGACTTTGTTGATATTATCCAATATTTCCTGGCGCTGTTTTTTGGATAATACCGACATAAGATTTTGTCTAATATAATTGCGCAGATACCTTGTTTCAATGTTGGTCACGTCTTCTCGCCACTGAAGATGATGTTTTTTGGCATATTCCAGAATTTCAGGTTTTGGAACATTTAAAAGCGGCCGGATGATCCTTGGACTCATGATAGACGAAAGGCCTTTTCGACCGGTACCCCGTAGAATGTTTAAGAAAGCAGTTTCAATTAAATCATCTTGGTGGTGGGCGGTAATAACGGCCTTGGCTTTATGTTTCTTTTTCACGGCATCTAGAAATTCATAACGAGCCTGGCGGGCAGTTTCTTCACTGGTATTTTTACCTAAACGGCCATGGCCAACTTCAAAGACCAAGCCATATTTTTGGGCAGTTTTTCTGACCAGCTGTTCGTCTTTGGCTGAATCTACCCGGATGCCATGGTTAAAATGAGCCACAACCAGTTCAAAGCCTGGCTTTTTAGCCAGAATGTCTAAAAGGGTCATGGAGTCTACGCCGCCACTGACCGCTAAGACATAGCAGCCACTTGGTAAATCAATCTTCATCAACTTGGTAGCAGGGGCCGGATTTGAACCGGCGACCCCAGGCTTATGAGTCCTGTGCTCTAACCAACTGAGCTACCCTGCCACAGCGCAACAGGGGTATTATAGCAGATCTAACCTGTTAATCAGATTTGAACCAGTTGTTCTGGGTCTTGCACTTCGGCCAGCCACTGGTCTATTTCTTGGAATTCTTCCAAGTTATTGTCCTTAGCTGGAACCAATAGGTATCCTAGTTCGGTTGACATTACTTTGCACCTTTTTTGTTTTTTATTGGAACGATCTGCCCTAATCATAACCGTTTTAGCAAGCACGTCAAGTATTATTATTGTATTTTGGAAACTAATGTGCTTAACTACCGCTGTTAGGATCTTATCTGTTCTTGGTAGCTTTGGAATGTTCGGCTTACGCTTGAGTTCAAGAAACCAGACTGTAAGGGGTCGTTCCTAAGTAACTAAGTAAGAAAGAATATTTAAATGTACAAAGTATTTGTAGGTGGATTACCATTCACCACAACTGACGATGAGCTTAAGGAATTGTTTGCCGCCCATGGCACAGTGGCTTCAGCTACCGTCGTCAAGGATCGTGATAGTGGCCGCAGCAAAGGTTTTGGCTTCGTCGAGTTCGAAAACGACGAAGAAGGCAAAGCTGCTGAAAAGGCACTTAACGGTACCGAGGTCGGCGGACGCAGCATATCTGTTGCTGAAGCTCGTCCTAAAGAAGACAAGCCTCGCACCAACAGCTGGTAAGTTTTACTAAGCTAGAGAAAAACTCCCCTAAATAGGGGAGTTTTCTTGTGCTTTAGAGCCCGTCTGTTTCGAAAAGGTGATCCTGTTCGTACATGCTTTCGGCCAATTCCGATATTTTCTGAGGCGAGGCATTCACGCCAAGGATAGCCTCGGCATCTTCTAGCTGGTTTTTGAGAACTTTCTCATATGTCGGCGACCTACTTGGCTCAACATAATCAAATCTAAGTTGTTCTTCCATATATTTATATTTTATCACTAATAAAAACGCCTAACCGTTGGGTTAGGCTTATTTCATGGTAGCGGGGGCAGGAATTGCACCTGCGACCTCGTGGTTATGAGCCACGCGAGCTACTACTGCTCCACCCCGCGTCATTACCAGCCCTGTATTCTAATCTGTTAAAGGCTGTTTGTCAATCTATAGATACCTTGCGGCCAAGCAAAAAATCTCGCCATGCTTGGAAATTTTTAGCGTAGCGTGAACGTTTATCTTCCGAACTTTTAGCAGAGTTTTGTGGACTTAAGTTAACGTCAACATATTTCATGGCTACGTCCTTAGGAACTAATAAGATTTTTTCCCCGGGGGCTGCTAGACCAAAATATTGGCGGGCGGCCAGTTCCAGGTATTGGTTGGTCTGGAAGTATTTGTTCTCTAGCTCAGTATTCTCGTTTTGCAGTTGCAATACAGCGTTTTGTTGCTGCAGAGTTGAAACTTGCTTTTGTAGTTCATAGTTCTTTTGAACTGTCTTGATACCGCTCCAGGTAATAGCTAGGACAATGATAGCGAAGATATATAGGCCAATATTACGGACGTCGGTTAATTGCTGTCTTTTTTTTGAGTTCCAAAAGTTTTTTATCTGTTGTGACACAACTTCATTATAACTTATACTGTTTTTAGAGGGGATGTAGCTCAGTGGTTCAGAGCAGTTGGCTCATAACCAATTGGTCCCTGGTTCGAATCCAGGCATCCCCACCAGCTTAGAGCAAGGGTACGAAGGCAAAACCTCCGTGCTTTTTAATATCTAAATCGCCTTTAGTCTTCTTAGTTATTTCTAAAATATCGTGTTGCACAGGTATAACCATCTTGCCGCCAACCTTAAGTTGATTTACCAGTTCCTGTGGCAACTGATCAGCCGAAGCACTGACCAAAATCCGATCAAATGGCGCTTCCTCGGGCAAACCGAACTCATCACCGGCTTGGAAAAAGCTAGCATTTTTAACCCTAGCCCGCTCGGTATTCTCCTGGCCAAACTCTACCAGTTCCGGTACCCGCTCAACAGCGTAAATTCTGCCTTTGGGACCGACCAAATAAGCTAACAGAGCTGTTGTCCAGCCGGAGCCGGAGCCAACATCTAAAATCTTCTCGCCAGGTTGAGCATCTAACCACTCAAGCATTAACCTGACCGTATAGGGTTGGGAATTGGTCTGACCGTAGCCAATGGGCAGTGGTGCATCAATATCTATTGCGTCGCGTAGTTCTTTAGGCACAAAGTTAGCCCGATCAACGGTTTCAAAGGCTTCGTCTATCCTGTCCATAACAGTTGTATTTTAGACCATTTGCCCAAATGATTCCGTAAGCTTGGTCACAACTGCTTAGCCAGTAGTGAAAAAGCGTCTTTCGGGCTATGAGTGGCCATGAATTGCTCGCGTAGCTCAGAAGCGCCCTCAAAACCACTTAAATAAAGCTTGCAGAATTTCTTTAAGCTGTCGAATTTATATTCTCCTTGTTTCCAAGTCTTGGCAAACAGCTCAATGTGCTTTTGGAATAACTCGATCTTTTGTTTTTTGCTCCACTGCTCCCAAGGGCTGTTTTTAGCAAAGACGAACGGATCGTGGAAGACACCGCGGCCGATCATAATACCGTCCAGTTTATATTTACTGGCTAATTTAATTCCCTGAACGCGTGTCATAACATCGCCGTTACCGACTATTAAAGCACCGGGGCAGAGGGTATCGCGCATTTCCCGGGCTTTGCCAATTAGATTCCAGTCAGCTGGAACTTTAGATAGCTGCTGGGCCGTACGGCCGTGAATACTTAACAAGTCAAGCTTTTTGGAAAGTAAAAACCCTATCCAGCTCATGTCTGGTGTTGTAAGTCCTACACGAGTCTTTACAGAAACGGGGAAATCACCTGCCGCTTGTCTGGTAGCATCGATAATCTCGCTGGCCAGTTCCCTATTGTTAATCAGGGCGGCACAGGCACCGTTTTTAATAACTGTCTTTATCGGGCAGCCCATGTTCAAGTCTACCCCGTCAAAGCCCATAGCAATTACGTCTTTGGTGGTTTTATAAAAATTGTCTGGTTTTAGGCCCCATAGCTGGGCAAAAATTGGTTTTTCTTTAGCCGTAAATCGTAATTTTCTGATTAGTTTTTCCCTGCCTGGGCTTTGCAGACCATCAACATTAACAAATTCGCTGAAATATAGGTCAGGTGACGCCAGATCAGCTATGATCTGGCGGAAAACTGTGTCGGTGACGTCATCCATTGGTGCCAATATAAATATTGGCTTTGGTAGTTTATCCAAAAAACTCATTCGCTATATTGTACTAGTGCACTTCCGGCGGAAAAACCGGGTCCGCTTCTTTGGCGTCCATCATGGCAGGAGGCGGCATCATCGAGTCTCTAGGAGGACGACTTTGAATTTCCGCTAAAATATTCTGGTATTCTTCCTCTGTAAGTTCTTCCTCAATTTTTTCTTTAGCCAACTGTCTAGCTTCAGTATGACTCGATACTCCTTCTTTCGTTAATCTCTCCATCTCACGATTAAGCCTATCCAACAGCAACCTCGGGAATGGTAAGCTGTGCCAAATAACTGAAAAGTCACGCTCAGTAGGTTCTTCGGAGGGCAGCTCAAAGTCTGGCTTAGAATCTGTTTCGCTGGGCATTTCTATATTTTAACAGTTTGATTAAGTATCTCCGTGCCCACACTAAGAAACAACCTGGGCATTTTTTCTGAAAAAACTCATCAATCAAGTATAAGCTAGGCAGCTAATTCTTCAGGATTTTTGGAATTTTTAACAACTTTTTTAAGCTGTCTTTTATATTTGTCGCGTCGGGCTTTAACTTGAGGGTCACCGTATTTATGGGTAAAGTCCCGCCACATTTTACGGCCTCTTGCGTCAATCTCGGTATTGCTTATTACTCCCTGACCACGCAAGGCAGCAAAACCGGTAGCAGCCCAAAAATCCTGCTTCGCTACATCGAGAAAGTTCTCAACATTGCGTTGAGCACCTTCTATTACAACAGGGGTTATATCTTCATATCTACCCCATATAGGACTGCTATAGGGTTTTGTATGAGATGCCACATCAAAACCTAGGCGCTGATTTCGTTTACCTAAAGCTAGTAATGAACCGTGCAATAGTTCGGCTCTCTTCGTAATATCAACATAGCTTCCCTCTGGTCCATAATGTACCGGATAGCCATTACCGTCTACGCTTTGGTCTACAGTGCCTTCAAAAGGCTGAAAAAGTGAGCCTTGACCTTCAATATATTGTATTTTTTTGCGAGTCATTGATCTATAGTAACATACTTATGCTAATTTTGCAATGCGGCCTAAGTTTTAAGGGCTTGCTTAATACGTTCCTCGGGTGAAAGTTTCCTATCCACCTTCCTCAGAGCCTCAGCTGCGTCAGCCACTGAATAGCCAAGCGCTACCAACCCTTGCAAGGCTTCATCATTAGGATCGGCTAAAGTGGTTAGAAAATCTGTAGCATCCTGCGCCGCTAACAAGCCGACCTTGTCTTTAAGATCAACCACTACCCGCTCTGCTGCCTTCTTGCCAACACCTACAGCCTGGGAGATAAACTTAATATCCCCCTCGGCTATGGCCCTACGCACCTGGGCCACTGAAGCAACGCTTAAGATAGACAGTGCCATCTTAGGACCAATTCCCTTAACACTTAACAGCTGTTCAAACAAAGCTTTGGCTTCCTTAGAGCGGAAGCCAAACAGATCGTGGGCATTCTCACGGATACTTTCATGGATATACAGCTTAGCTCTCTCGCCCGGATGTAGAGCGCCGAAGTCTTCAAAGGGCACCAGTACGCCGTAGCCGGTACCGTTGCAGCCAATAATGACAGTTACACCGATTTTCTCTAGCACTTTGCCTTCCAAAGTTGCAATCATGGCCTTATTTTACCCCAGACTACGCTGGCATGTGTTATGGCAGCCGCCAGAGCATCGGCACAGTCATCCGGTTGGGGAACTTTTTTTAATCCCAGCATGATGCGTACCATTTCCTGCATTTGTTTCTTTTCTGCCCGCCCATAGCCAGTCAGTGCTTGTTTAATCTGCAATGGGGTGTATTCAGCTACCTTTAAGCCAGCCTGGGCACCGGCGACAATCGCTACTCCCCTGGCCTGAGCTACACTCATGGCAGTAGTGATATTTTGGGCAAAGAATAGCTTCTCAATGGCCATTTCTGCCGGTTTAGACTGAGTGATAATGTCTTTCAGTTCTTCAAAAATGGTCTGCAAACGCACTGTTTCAGCCTCCTTGACCGGCGTACGGATTATGCCAGCATCTATAAGAGTGCATTTGCCATTTTTGTCAGCTTCTATGATTCCAAAGCCCAAGATGCCTGTGCCGGGGTCAATACCGATGATTCTCATTTCAAAAACTCTGTTTTCTTACCATCAACTACTATAACTTGGCCATCTTGTAACGGCTTTTT
>Ga0209211_10008893_pt1 | contig 13582 bp, 10 predicted proteins | sample RifGroA2_FD_183992 | JGI IMG/M metagenome (GOLD analysis project Ga0209211, IMG submission 183992) | Groundwater microbial communities from Rifle, Colorado, USA - Groundwater A2 (SPAdes) (version 2) | ecosystem: Environmental > Aquatic > Deep subsurface > Groundwater | place: Rifle, Colorado...
TTCGTCTTCTGTTGATTCGACTTTTGGTGTTGAAGATTGCGCTTGGGTGTGCATAATGAAAGGATTTAGGATTTAGGATTTAGGACGTAGAAAAGAAAAAAGAGAAAACAGAAAAGAGCCAGTAGAGAAGAAAAAAGAGTTATGGACATGTTACGGATCATACGTAAAACCTGTGGACTAAGCATACAGTTTGGCAACCCGGAAAAGGTGGAATTTACGGTCTCGGACGCCTCGGACTACCGATCTAAAAGCTTTCAATTTTGCGTTAAATGACTCTGCTGAAGCATTAGTGCTTCGATTTAGGAAATAATTCAATATTTGGTCTTTTGTCTTCATAGTAATGACAGTTAGTTTTTAAAACTTCTGCCATTATTATATTATTTTTCTTCTGCTTACTCCACAGGTATTCGGTATGATCCCATGTTACGAACACTACGAATGTGTTATCCGCAGAGATCCCTCACCCTCGCAGGAATATGCGTTACCACAGTTCGGGACGACATTGGTGAAGACGGGAATATGCGTTACCACAGTTCGGGACGACTTCCTTCGGAAAAGTGTCGGTTCGGGACAACATTTGCGGGGGATAAACCCCCGTGCTACGTGTTTTGGTGTTTATAATTTTGTCACAAGGCTGCACAAAATAAAAAACACGGGTCTGGTAGATGACATAGGCATGGGGGGACTATGTTTAATGATCATGACTCGTGCTTGGCTTCTTTCAACTACTACATATTGGGCTGCACCACTCCAGCATACCACAATATATAGTGTTAGTCTAGATTGTGTGGATAAGCGTTTTTTTTGTGTTTGTTAAGATATTTTTTAAAAAATTAAATCATGGACTTAGTGTTATTTAATATAATATTGGCGGGGCACAAGGCCCCGCCCTACATATATTTCTTTCATTTTTTCTATTGGCTAGTGGCTAAAACCTAGTGGCTTATTTTTCTAGCTAATCAAAACCCCATCGTTAAATTTACCGAACTCGTCGGCACATCTTTCACCCCAAAATCAACCAAAACCTCGTTCTTTTTTCCAACTTTATCTGCAACAAATACCTTGCCCTCCTTAATTCCAAAATCATAGACATCTTTGGTAACCTTAACATCTTGCAAACAATATTGCTTAAGTTTTTCAATGTCTCCGGTTCTAAAATACTCCACTGCCTGCAAACCGTTTCCCGACTTCCCTATTCCCAAAGTTGCTTGAGCTACATCATCTAACTTTGGTCGGTACCCCAATCTCTTATAAATTACATCCATTAAATCCAAAGTCGGCAATTTGGCAATATCACCGGGATAATAATTATTCAAAACCGGCCAATCAAAGCCATCAATGTTATAACCAATGGTACGGCTTGCTCGTTCCAAAAGCGGCCAGAGCTTGGGCAGCTCAGACTCAAGATAAGCTTCATACTTATCAGTCGCATAAAAATAAACCCCCACGAGCGAAACTTTTAAAAGTTTCGTATCGCGGGAGCCTACTTCTTGATAAGTGTTTTGAGTTTCAATGTCTAGCACGACCTCGTCTTTCATATCTATTACTTCAATACACTATCGATTAATTGTTTCATTGATTCAATTGGAAGCGCACCTGGAACCAATCTTGGTTCACCATCAGGACCAATTACAAATGATGCCGGAGTGCCAGTTACACCAGCCGTGGCGCCAGCATCTTCTTCACCTTGCACCACTGAAGTATATTTGCCTGAATCCAAGCATTTTTGAAAAGCGGTTTTATCAAGTCCTAGACCATCGGCCACATCTGCCAAACCATCAACAGTAACTGTTCCTTCAAACATAGCATCATGAAAACCCCAGAAAGCATTGCTACCACCAAGTTCATTTGCACACTCTGAGCCTTCAGCTTTTTTCATTGCTCCGGCATGTAAACTGGTAAGCGGGAAATGACGATAAATAACACGAACATCATTAGGATAAGCACTCAAAACTTGTTTCATGGTTTCATGAAATTTTTGACAATAAGGACACTCGAAATCTGAATATTCAACCAAAGTTACTTTGGCGTTTGCTGCGCCACGAACATGGTCTTGATCAGTAATTGCTGGCAAATCTGCAGTTGGGACAGTATCAGCAGGTTGAGCATTGTTATCAACAACAACGGCGGCGTCTCCATTATCTTTATTCGCTGCTTTTGCACCCGGACTATCTTTAACCATAATTCCCAATAATATAAAAAAACCAACAGCTAAAATAAGCAAAACTCCGCCAGCAAAACCAGCAAAAAACGCAATTCTCGGTGGCAAGGCATTTAAACTTTTCAAAATATCATTCTTTGATGAATTATTTTCCATAAATTTAATTAATTTAGTAAGTTAGCTAAAAAATTATAACATATCCGCCGACTTGCGGACAATGTGTATATCTTTAAATAGGGAGTAGGGGGTAGGGAGTAGGAAGTGGGGATGTAGGATTAAAGATTTAAGATTAAAGATTAAAGTAAAGAAAAGAGAAATTATCAGCCAAAGGCTCTCCCGCCTCTGGCGGAGAAAAGAGTACGTAGGAAATAAGATGTTTCGAAATTTAATCATTAAAAATTTATTCAAAATTCAAAATTAGAAATTCAAAATTTTATCTTCTCTTTTTGCCCCTCTGCCGACTCTTTTCTGTTTTCTATTTTCTCTTTTCTACGTCCTATAACCTAACACCTAAAACCTATAACCTATCATCACCTAACCTCCGCGCCGTGTCCTAAAAACCGAAGCGTGTCGTGATTAATCGCATTATTTTTTGCTATTTCTCCATAAACCTTTAAACTTGGCCGTGGAATACGCGCCATTGTTTCATAATCAACCTCCACCAACCCAAATCTCGGTTCAAATCCTTTTTCCCATTCAAAATTGTCTAAGAGCGACCAGTGAAAATAACCCCGAACATCAACACCGGATTCAATGGCATGATAAACCTCTTTTAAGTGACCAACTATAAAACGTATCCGCTTATCATCATTCACTGCTGCAATTCCATTTTCCGTAATATAAATCGGTTTTTTATATGAAGCTAGATCCTGAATAACCTGAAAAATTCCCGGCGGAAAAGTTTCCCAGCCAACATCAGAAACTTCCCTATTTTCATTATGAACTTCAAAAAACAATTGTTTTGAAATTTTCGGAACAAATTTAACGCGATAATGAAAATAATAATTTATGCCGATAAAATCATGATATCTCTTGGTTCGATTAAAAAATAAATGATTCCAAAACCAGTCAACCAAGCGAACAAAAAACATATCTATAAAGGTGTGCCGGCGATATGGTTCAAATGAAATTGCATTCTTTGCAATTCCCACTTCAACTTGTTTGGTTTTATTATCAAGAAGCCGGTGCAAAACAAGATAGGAAGCACGATGAGCGCGAGTTAAATTCAAAAATACTAATAATGATTTAAAAATATTCTTTTTCCCCGGTGGCCAAAGACCTTCAATATAACTTTGAGAAGTGTAAACATTGGGTTCGTTGATTGTAACCCACAAATCTACATACTGCCCCAGTTCTTTTGCCACATATTCCACAAAATGAACAAAAGCACGCACAGTACTGCGACGTTCCCAACCACCCTTATCACTTATCCATTTTGGTAAAGTGAAGTGGTGAAGCGTGAGCATGACAGTAAAACCTTTTTCTTTTAAATCCATCAAAACCTCGCGATAATGTTCAATTTCTTTCCTATCCCACTCCCCTTCTTTGGGTTCAATTCGACTCCATTCAATGGAAAGTCGGTGAGCGTTTTGGTGGTTGTCCTTCGCCAGTTTAAAATCCTCTTTATAACGCTCATAATGACCGCTTGTGGCGCCAGATGTGCTTCCATCAGTAATATGACCTGTTGCCTGTTCCCACGCCCACCAGTCGTTATTTTTATTGTTTCCTTCAACTTGGTGTGCGGAGGTGGAGGAACCCCAAAGAAACCCTGGAGGGAAATTCAAGGTTCTGTGCTCATGTCTAGGTTGTTCTTTGTTTAAGTTCATATATTGCGCCCTCATCAAAAACTGTGCGTGTATTTTGATGAGGTTCCCCTAAAATTACTTATTCAGGTTGTATTTTTGAGTATGGTAATCCTATATTATTTTAATTCAGCAATTTTTATTTTGAATATTTATTTTGCCTTTTATAAGCCACAACAATTTTTTCCAACAATTCTTTCGGTTTAGCTTCATATTTTACAAATTCTTTTATGTTGTCATGGTTCAGATGAAGTTGTCCTTCTCCAATATTTCCTCTATGTTGTCCTTTTGAATAATATTTATTTTTTTCCACTTCTCTTGAAGCAAACACCCAATATTTAATTATATCTCGCCAAACCGCAACCCAAACAAAGACATCACAGTGACCTGGCTTTATCTGTTGAAAATTCATATCAAATGATTTTTTAGAATTCCATGCAAGAGCCTTTATAAAAAGAGGATCATCACTTTTGGCATCAACCGCCCTAGAGGCTTTTACTTCTATTCTAATATTATTTCTTTTGTGTTTATAGCAAAAATCATACTCATTATCAAAATCAGGACACTCTTTTTTGTGGGTTTTTTCATTTCCGGAACAATGGCATGAACGTGCGATTGCGCCCATGTAATTCCAAAAGCTGTTGGAGATCCATATTTTTCGTAAATATGCAGATATTCGTTTCTTGCTAAATATTCCTCCCTGATTTTTAAATAATCTTCAAGAGTTATTTTATTGACACCCAATAAATTCGAAATAATATATTCGTATTCATTGAAAGGATAAACCGACATTAATTCTTTGAGGCGACTTCGTAATTTTTCTTTATCATCAACCGGCAAATGATCAATCAATTTTTCTAAATTTTTCTTTAAAATTTCCATAAAAAATTATTTATTGCTAAAATTTTTAATATAATTTATTTCTTCCGGTAAAAGAGCGTACTGTTCCATGATATAATCATCTAATGCCTCAAATTTGTTTTTATTTTCTATTATTTCGTCCACCAACTTTATAATGTTATCAAAAATTTTCTCACCCCAAAACGGCATAGGCATTTGCTCAATATGGCTTCGTAAAACTTTTATGCTCGAAAACTTTTTTTGAAATATAAACTGGTAAAGAGAAGAATTGAGTAAAGCCGCAATAACTTTAATCGGATAATTTGAAATCTTAGGAATTACAATATTAGCACTGTTTAGCGTCAATTTTTGCTTATCATCGTACGCAAAAACCAAATTTTTGGAAATAAACCTATAAATAAGTTTTTCTTTGGCGCGATATTTTTCTATCGGCGCAACTTGTTGGAATTTTTCTGGCGTAAAATGTATGTAATTTGACGGTTCGCTTAAAACAAATTTTTCAACATCTTTGCCTTTATAAATTTCTTCAAAACCTTCTCGTTGATTATCCATAATATATACTCTGTTGCTTCCGGTGACTATGCCCAAAGCCCAGTCGGCTTGTCTTGATAATGTTGTGTGGCGGATATTATAAATTTTATCAATTATATCCATATCAAAGCTGTTCATGTGTATATCAAAAATATAATCATGGTTACTTTTCCATTTTGATTGTTTGATGTTGTATATTTCGTTTTCTTTATGAATTTCTATTTGTTCATTTTCTTTTTTACTTTTTTCCAGATCAATTCTAATTACAGACGTAAAAACATTTTTGAAAACACGGTTAAGATAGGAAATTTTTTTAATATGAGTATTTTTTAAAATTATCTCTCTTATGTCTTTATGCGCTTTTACATTAAGAATTGATTCAGGCAAAATGAACGAGGTTACTCCACCATCGCAAAGTAAATCAATGCTCTTTTTTAAAAAATAAGAAAAAGATTCAAGCGATGTAATATCAGAGAAAGATATTTTGAGTCGGTCCATATCCGATTTGGAAAAATGAACACCCCAAGGCGGATTTGTTGCAATAACATCAAAATTTCTAATATTTTCGTCATTCAAATTAAATAAATCATAATTTCCAATTTCAAAAAGTGTATTTTTGCAAACAATGTTAGGCGCAAAATTCTTGTCCTTGTATTTTATCAATATATTTAATCTCGCAATTCTAACTGCAATTTCATCAATATCAACGCCATAAATATTTTTTGGATTTTTTACTACATCCGCAAAAGCTAATAAAAATTGACCTGTCCCACAACATGGGTCAAAAACTTTTGAATTTATTTTTACATATTCTCTGACTATTTTATTAACAATAGCTTCTGGCGTGTAGTATGAGCCATTTTGAGATTTTTTTCCTTCAATTAATAATGATTGATAAATAAATCCTAAAATATCCCGCTGTTTCGGGATAATGCAATTTAATAAAAAAGCATGTCCTGATTTTATATTATTTTCCTTGATCTCAGATAACCATGCTTTTATCTCTTTCTCAATTTGTTTATTGGTAAAAACAAAATTTTGGCTAATTAAACCGTGAATGGTAATATTTGTAATTATTTTTTCTTTTTGAAGTAAATTCAGACTTAATAATAAAAGAGCGACAGAAATATTGATATTTTTTTCTGTTATAAAATTTACAATTTTAGCTATATCATCAACCTTAATCCCATCTTGTAAATATTCATCTGGAATAAATGTCCTGTGCATTTTTGATTTATTAGCGCGTCCATTAAGTTTATCAAGGTTGCCATTTTCAATATCAGCTTTCATATTTTCTATCTCTGATAAACTAAAAAAATATCTTTTGTCCGCCGTATGTGTCCGTAAATAACCGCATTTGACCCAATTTCTTATTGTTGCTGTCGAAGTACCTAAAAATGAGGCTGCTTTTTCAAGACCTATGACATTCTTTGCATTAATTGATGCGATTAATTCTTGCATAATATTACCTTGTCTTTTTTGCATTAATTATCGTTTCCACTCCTCCAAATTAACATTCAGCATATTTTCCGTCCCACTGCGATATACTTTCAAACTAATACTCTCCCCCACTTTGTACTTCATAATCTCGTGCACCAGAGTATTTTTTTCTGAATCCAAATCTATACCGTTGATTGCCAAAATAACATCCCCTTCTTTTAATCCGGCTTTTTCGGCTGGACTACCTGGCATCACGGCTGGCTCGGCAATGCTTCCGCCACCAAAAATATAAGCCCCATGATCAACCAATAATTTATTTGCCTCAGCTATTTCTTTGGTTAGCATGGTATAACGAACCCCAAGCTGAGGACGAATAATTTTTCCAGTTTTTTGCACGCTTTCAATTACCGGAATAACGTCATTGGCTGGAATGGCAAAACCAATATTTTGACCGCCCGAAGCCATAGCAGTGTTTAGACCAATAACTTTTCCATGAATATCGAGCAATGGTCCGCCAGAATTGCCAGCATTGATTGCCGCATCAGTCTGAATCAAATCAGACAAGGATTCAGTCTGCCCAGCGCCAAATGCCTGAATATCACGACCAATTCCAGAAACAACACCGACAGAAACGCTATTATTAAATTGCCCTAAAGCATAGCCAATGGCAATAACCCGCTGACCAGTACGCAATTTATCTGAATTACCAAAAAACAAGGCCGGAAAACCCTGACCTTCAATTTTTACCACTGCCAAATCATTAACAGGATCACGATCTAAAACTATTGCTTCATATTCTTTTCCATCACTTGTCACAACTTTATAAAAAGCGTCCTCACGCAAAACAACATGGCGATTGGTTACAATATGACCATCACTTGAAACAAAAAATCCAGTTCCGCCACCAATAACTTGACGCTCTGTCCCCTTATTTTCAACTTTTGGAATTTCAAAAACAAACGGCAAATTTTCTCCAAAAGGACTTATTCTCTGCACTGACCGTTCCGTAACTTGTTGATCAGCTGAAACAACAATACTAACTACAGATTTTGATGCTACTTCCACTGTTTGCATGGTCAATTCTTCATCACTCAAAACACTTTCCGGTACTACAATTTGTGAATTTGTATTATCTGCTGAACCATTTTCACTGCCAACCACAGCTATATTTGACACCAAGGCAGTTTTTCCAGACATTATTTCTCTCAATTCAGCACCATAATAACCACCAAACAAACCCGCGACTAAAGATAAAATAACTACCAAAATAAGACTATTTTTAGGTTGAAATAAAATATCATGCAAATTTTTCATATGAAAAATAAGTTAATTATTTTCTCGTCTCTAAAAGACGGAGTGGAATATGTCTTATTATAACACAAAAACCCTTTGTTTATAAAGGGTTTTTGTGCCTATTTTTAAAGGCATCAGAAAATAGCTGTTTAGAAAATGGAAACTAGTAATGATGGTTAGAAAAAAGAAAAGAGAAATCAGAAAAGAGTACGCAGGAAATGAGAAAAAAAGAATGATTGATAATCTTTCTTTCTGCCCCTTTGCCGAATCTTTTCTGTTTTCTGATTTCTGTTTTCTATTACTAATTTCTAATTTCCAAACAGCTAATTTCTATCGTGGCGGGGTACAAGACCCCGCCCTACTTAGTCTTACCTAAACTTAGTCTTTTTTGCCCAAAATCCTAAACATCTTTGTACCGCAAACCACGCACTTTCCAGTCATTGCGCGGCGGGTTACTCCGCCTTTGCCCTTCATTTCCACTTCTTCGGCTTCAGTCATTTCTCGATCTTTTTCTTTGCACTTAACGCAATAACCTGTAACTTTAACTACTGCTTTGTCGTCTGCCATAAATTTATTTTTCCTCTTTAAACGAGGAAATAATTATTATTTGAATTAACTTGCCTCCTATAAAGATCTAAAGATCTATTAAGAGTTCTGTTTCCGAATGTACTTTTTTTAGTAAAATTACATTCAGCGAGAGCTTGTCTGAAAAGTTTCTTTCGTAACGAAATTTTCAGATTTTGAGCGAAAATTGGACAATACGACGAAGGTGTATACACAGTATACATCGAGGAGTATTGAACAATTTGCAACCAAAATATGAAAATTGCAGTCGAAAGAAATCTTTTCAGACAGGCTCTAATAGAACCCGAGATACGCAGGCTCTGCACATGAGCAAAGCCTGCGTATTTTATTTATCTATTATTCAGTAATGCTTGCGCCAACTGTGTAACGGGTAAAGAAGCTCACTGGAACATCGTCAATTTGTCTGTTCCAAGTTGTGCCATAAAGAGATGTGGCAATAGCTTCTGAAGTGACCCAGCGCAATAATCCGCCTGGGGCAACAGCGTACACTTTTGGATCTGACTCAATCTTAATCATCTTCACGCCTGGCTTATAGGTAACAATTCCACCAAGGGAAAGGTTGGCCAAAGCAGTGTCAGAGATTGTCAGAACTCCGCTGAAGTTCGCATACCATGTTGAGTATGCTTTGTCATTTGGGAAGACATAGCGCTTGCCATCAGCACCACAGTAGTAAACCGCGCTAAACGATGTTCCTTTAACCAAGGTACCACTTGTACAACCTGTTGTTCCGGTTGCGACAGTGATTCCCAAATCAACATTAATGCTTGGAGAAGCGGCTGACGCAGCAGTCTTGCTAAAGGTTGCACCAGATGTAACGCCTGGAATATCTACACCGGTTGTTGGTGAAGTTGTCGGTGTGGTTGGAGTTGTTGATGGAGTTGGAATTGATCCAGCCGCACCAATTGCAAAGTTGGCATCTGAAATATCTGTGTAGACAATATCACCAGTGCTGTTCATACCTTCAATTTTTAAACGATAGGTTGAACCAGTCAAAGTTGGAACTGTCCAGACATAACTACCATCATTGGATTCACCCGTAGCAATGGTTGTTGGGAAACCTAATCCGCCATCAGATGAAAGTTTAAGTCGGATTGAAGCAACACCAGCACCGCCAGTTCCCCAAGTGACATTGTGAGTCAAACCTGAAGCAAGTTGGTTGCCACCGTTTGGACTTGTAATTGTCAATGATGTGGTTGTAGTTGATCCACCACCTCCGCCACCGCCACCACTACCCGAAGAACTTCCAGATGTGGTTATAAAGGTTGAAGTTGAAGTTGCTAAGGTACCATCACCGCTAGCAGCTGAAGGAGCTGTTGAAGCAATAGTTATGGTGTAAGTGGTGTTGTTCAAGAAGTTACCGGTTGGATTTACCGTCATTACCTTATCTGAATCGCTCCAAGTAATAGCATTGTTAACTGTCGGGCTAAATGAGAATGCAGATTCAGTTGTAGCTGTGGTCATTGGTTCAGAGAATGTAACTACTGCGTTTGCACTAACTGATACTCCGCCTGCACCGCTCGTTGGGCTCCATGTTGTGACTACTGGAATTGCACCGTCGGTTGGAGTCTTTGTAGTAATGTTAGCAAGAGTGTTAGCAGAAGCATCGGCAATGGAGGTGTATGTATATGTCCAAGTTGGAACAGCATCAGTATCAGCTGTTGCACCTTCAGTAAAGGTGGCGCGGATGAGTGCGTCGTTAGCTGACGCACCGGTTGTGGTAGCATCGCCAGTGTAAGTAGCTACTGCCAAACCAGAATCAAGTGTGGCATCGCTGATTGGTTCAGAAAGTGTGATGTTAATACTGTCAATCTTTCCATCAGCATCAGCGTCACCGGTAGCTGAACTTACGTATTGTGGTTTCGCACCATCAAGACATGAAGTAGCGGAGATTGATGTTGTGTAATTAGAATTAACATCATCCATATTAGTTGCATGAGCAAAAGCAATGGTTGGTTGGGTACCGCTTCCTACACCAGTGATGTTGGCAGTGGCGGTGGCGGTAAAGACCAATGAGGTTGTACCGGTTCCACTTTGTAATGCTGAAACATTAAAACCTGTGAGGCCATTTGCTGTGGCTGTCCAGTTAGCATCAGTGTAAGAAAGCCAAGTGTTTTCAGTCATTGCTAAGGTAAGAAGATCGATTTGACCATCAGTGTTTGCATCACCGTAGGTGGCACTGATCATGACTGGGGCAGCAGCGTCGGTAATTGAAGCGGCAGTAAAGTTAGCTAAAGCGTTTGTGGCAGCTGATTCATCCTTAACACGATTTCCTGATGTACCTGATTGGGTGTAAGCAATGGTTGGTTCAGTAAGACCTGAAACACCGGTCAAATTTGTTGTAGCTGGCATGGTCATGGTCAAAGTGGTTGTACCACTACCTGAAACTGCGGTTGGGTTGCCGACAAATCCAGTCAAACTCTGCGCTACTGCGACAAACTGGGTGAGATCAGAACCATTCCATGTCACATCTTCAGTAAAGACAATCGCCAGGCGATCAACGCTTCCGTTGCTACCATTGTCAGAGTAGGTTTTTGAAACTACTTGTGGTAACGCGCCATCAGCCAAAGAGGTAGCAGAAATTGAAGTTCGGTAAGCAGTTCCATCAGTAAGATTAGTTGCGTGAGAGAAAGCTAGTGTTGGTTCAGTGTTGCCAGAACCGACACCAGTTTTATTTGCTGTGGCTGTTCCAGTCAAAACAATTGTGGTGGTTCCGTTTCCACTTGAGTAACCAGACACACCAAAACTCGTAAGGTCATTAGCAGTTGCTGTCCAATCAGTATCACTATAAGTAAGAGTTGCGGCTTCAGAGAAAGCAAGAGCCACGCTATCAATTGTTCCATTGGTGTTTCCATCAAGATAAGTCGCGCTCAAAAGAGCTGGACCCGCTCCGTCCACAAAGGAAAGTTGGGTTTGCGCGGCTTGGGTAGTGTTGGTGTTCGTGCCATCAGTAAGTGAGAAGCCGTTTTGAGTTGAGATAGCTAATGTTCCGCCGTTTACCGTATCAACTGCTGTCGCTTCTGTGCCAAGCGTAATTGTAGCAGTTGAAACTGAACCTGTAATTGCATCTGTAGTACCAGATCCAAAAGCAGCACCGGTAAAGTCGCCCACGTTTTCAAGTGAAAGGTCAGTTGGACGCAAAACACTCGCCGCGGTTACGGTTTCAGACATAGTCATTGTGAAACTGTCAATTTTTCCATCACCGTCGCTGTCAAGATAGGTCGCAGAAACAAGCACTGGTGCCGCTCCGTCTGTTCCAGCAAAAGTTTCATCAATTCGCATTTCATTGGTCTGTGCAGAATTGTCGCGAATCAAACCATCTGGCGCGCGAGTGTAAGTTGGAGTAAGAGTAATGGCTGTGTTACTTGTTGCGGTTGGAGTTACATTCAAAGTGAGCGTGGTTCCAAGCGTTGAGTAGTTGGCATTATCAATAGTTGCTGTTCCCGAGCTCGCAGTAAGAGTGGAGATAGCTGGAAAACCATCGCCTGCGTTTCCATCAGTGACAGTCACTGGTTCGGAAAAAGTAAAAGTGAGGCGATTTACTGTTACACCACCACCAGAAACTGAAGTGGCAGCGCCAGTAATAGCTGGACCAGCGTAGTCAGTAGATGACGTTGCAGTTACATTTGCCAGCGGATTTCCAGCAATATCTGTAACATTTGCATCTGTTGCGCCATCAGAAGTGTAAGCAATGGTTGGCGTAGCATCAGTAGCCCAAGTTCCGCCCGGAGTAAAGTAAATGCTTACCAAATCATCATTAGCATCAGAATCAACTGTTCCTGCGGCTTGCGCAGTCGGATTCCAAGCATTTGTGCTTACTGTTTCGCCAGTCACGGTCTGAACATCAAAATCATTAGCTGTAAATGATGAATCGCGGACATCTTCGCTGAAATCTAAGTAAATTGCATCAAGTACGCCATCAGGGCCAGATAACAAACCATCATTTGTTCCAATTACGCTAACTGTCGGCGGTGCAACGTCCCAAGCACCGGAAACAGACGCGGTTGGAGTTCGGGAAGTGTTTACTTGAAGTGTAACAGCATCTGTAATAACTGAACCCGCACTCGGGGTAAATACTCCAGAAACTGAAATTCCTGGGGCACCGTCAACCGGATAACTAATTTCACAAGCGCCGCCTTGTCCACAAATTGTAATAACAAGAGTATCGGAGTCAGTTTGTTGAACACTGTTCAAAAGTGTTGTGCTTGCCGCTTCACCTGTGGCAAATGAACCTATACCAGCAAGAGTTCTGTTTGTAGTCATGTCGCCGAGCGAAGTGGCGCTTGCTGTGGCCGCGCCTTCGCCAGCCGTGTGACCAGTGACAGTAATTGTTTCAGTGTAATCAACAGTGACAATGTTTCTGCCTGATGAAGTGTTGACTGTCACCGCTGAAATAGTTGGGCTAGCTGCGTCTGTAAGAGTAAGGCTTGCGTAAGTTACGAGATCATTTCCCGCGCCATCTTCAAGACCATTGATTGGCTGGGTATAAGTGATAATTGGGGCTGTTGCACTACTAGTCTCATTCGCGTCGCCTGGAGTACTAAGATCAATATAGAAAAGACTGGTATTGTTATCACTGCAGGTGTCCCCAATGTTTGCGGCCAAGGTAAGTGATCCTGGTGTTACCACTGTCATGTCAGTTGCGCCTGTAAAAGCTGTGCAAGCCAAACCAGTGTCAGCTGAAACAGTTAGTGTAACGCGATCAACCGCGCCATTGTTGTTATTATCAGTATATGTACCGCTTAAAATAACTGGTCGCGCGGCATCAGTAAGAGTAATTGCTGGAGATGTTGTTGGTACATCATTTCCAGCCGCATCCTCAAGACCATTAGTTGGGTTGGTGTAAGTGACAATTGGAGCAATTGAACCACCAGTAGTATTAGTTGTACCAGCAGTGGCTAAAGTAAAGGTA
>Ga0209211_10008894_pt1 | contig 13581 bp, 5 predicted proteins | sample RifGroA2_FD_183992 | JGI IMG/M metagenome (GOLD analysis project Ga0209211, IMG submission 183992) | Groundwater microbial communities from Rifle, Colorado, USA - Groundwater A2 (SPAdes) (version 2) | ecosystem: Environmental > Aquatic > Deep subsurface > Groundwater | place: Rifle, Colorado...
TCTGTTCGCGGAGAACGAGAGCATCAGCAACCAGCGCAAATGTGTCACGGCGGGCAAAGTTGGTTGTTGTGCCGTAGAAAGCACTGACAGCCGCGGTATCGTTTTCCAGCCTGACGTGGCCGAAGAATGCCTGTCCGCCTGCAATATCCCGTCCACCACGGAGGAACCAGTGATTACCGAGGTTGAGCTCCACGAGGTTGGAGGCACCGGTGGTTACGCCAGAATTCTGATTAATGAGCGTATCCTTGGTTATGTTGCCGCCTGTGCTAAACACCTTGTAGCGCGCACGAGGTGCAACTTTACCAAAGCCGCGTGGGATGGTCACGGCAACGTTCACGAGAATAGAATCAGGTTCTCCCGGAGTTTGGGCAATGGCCGGATACCACTCGAACTGCGCGCGACCGTTGAAGTAGATAGGAAGCACACGGCGTGTCTTGCCGCGTCCGATACTGTCAGGAGTGTTGGATGTTTCTACCTGCCAGTTGTTCATCTTTGTCTTGTCCCATCCGTTGAGGAACAACCCTCCGAACGCTGGAGTGGATGAGACCTCTTGTGTCGATCCGTCATCATCGACGTAGAAAATGCCGCCGATGCCGTTGCCAACCACCGGGATGAGAAGCACAGAATCCCTGTTCACGGAATTCGACAAAACCTCGAGTGTATCAATGAAACTCGGGCTGATTCTGTCGGGTGTGAAGGTGAGAGTGAGTTTCTGGTCGCCTATCAATGCACGCAGATACAATGGGAGCGGCGGTGCGCCCGCAAGCTTGAAGTACCTGCCATCACGGAACTGGATGCTCCGCACCACGATCTGCGATTCACCCCGGCTCCCCAGCGTGATTTCCTTCTTGTTTGCTTTGCCGTCTATTCCTGCCGGTTGGCGGAAGCTCACATCGCCGAAGCTGATGCTTGCGCCCTGCGCGATGTTGACACCGAGGAGTGCCCCTGATGGAACTTTTCGAATCCTGAGGAGATCCGTCCTCAAGAACCCAATCCCGCCGGCTGCTTCCGTTTGGGCATCGCGTCTGAACTCAACAGTAATCTGCCCACCGGGTGCGAGGAACCAGGTTTTGGCCGTTCCACCGATTTGGATGATAGCGGGGGCCGGCAAATTGGCGGTCCTCGAATCGAAATTGACGCTGTCTGGGGGAACCCCAAATGTGTGCGTTACTTTTACCAGCGTGTTCGAGTATGCATTCGAGGAGAAGTTAGCTCCCATGTACTCCAGAATGTATCTGCCGTCAGTGGGCCTGCCTTGGAAAATCTCAGGCAGCTGGAATTCGTACCATGCCTGATGAGGCAAGGTCGTGGGACCGCCAACGTTGACACGGCTGGATGAATTTGTTCCGGAAATCGGCACGGGGAAAGTAGAGGCAGCGGAGTTCAACCACCCCGGGCTTTCTCTGTAAATTGACCGGACTGGAACATCTGGTGGACCCGGGGCATTGTAATGCGGCTCCGTATTGCCGGAGCTGGCGTTCATGATGAAGTTTACACCCAGACCTTCGCCATAAAGGATGATGTACGCGTTGGGTTCGTTTTCGTCATTGCTCGTTATCACCAATGAATCCCGGGCCGAACCTTCCTGGTAGGGGCTAAGTGCAAGTGGAAGATCATAGTATCCGCCAGTTTCTTTTCCGTCATTTCCTGCTGTCATCGGTGGAACCTTGATGGGTGCTCCCGTATAGTCCTTGACGTAGAACCATGGAACCGGCGTCAGCGTCGGATAAACCTTCATGTTGCTGATGGTCAGCGTGTCCCGCCCCAGGTTGTAGAGACGATACTGCCGGAGGTATTCGGTACCAATCGTGACCTGACCGTATTCCTCAGGGATTCTTATCGGATTGAAATTCAACGATCGTCTGCCGAATTCCAGATCGGCTTTTTGCGAGGATCGCAGGAAACGGATCGCGTCAGTGCGCATGAAGGTACTCGATTGGTTATCAGCACCGATTGTAATCGAAGCTGCGTTTGGCCCGACGCCATCGATGCGATGCATCATGAGAGGTAACCAGGAACCGTTGACAGCTTCAGGTGGATAGGTTGTCCAGTTCAGCCTCTCATCATAGCGCATGCTATCGACAATGCCACCGACACCGAATTTGCGCAGATGGACGTAATATCCACTCCCGTTGTTACCACTGCCAAACACGTAGTGATAGATCAGATACGGAGCGGTCGAATCAATCTTGATCGTCCACCGTGCAGTTGATCCACTAGGAGATCCGGACAAGTTTGGAGATCGCCTGGTGCCTCCCCCCCAGCTCGTGGTGCCGAGGTTGTTGTAGAACCCGTTGATCGTCGTCTCGACATAGCTGGAATCAGGAGCCGAAATCGCGTATCCCTCCGGCCCGTTCACATTATCCACAGTCACATAGTTGCTGGGACTGATCAGAGCATTTGTGCTGCCGGTTCCTGTCAGGACGACTTTGCGCGGATTTGTGATCAAAGGCGCAAAATTATGCCAGATATACAGTGTATCTCGTGAAAAGCCTGCCGTGAGTGGCTTATAGCGGATCTGTATCAACGTGCTGTCGCCCGCTTTCAACTGAGTTACTAGCGAGTTGGAAAGGAGATAGTAATCTTTCCCTGAGTAGAGCGACAGTGAGTCAAATCTGTAGTTCGTAGTCGTCCGATTGTAGACTTTGATCGTGGAATCCTTGAACAGACCGACTGTCAGTGTGCCAAAGCCGACCGTTGTTGCCGAAGGCAAGTACACGATTGTCGACGTGACCTTGGCGGTGAGGGGGAGTCGCAACGGTGTTGCGGAGAAATCGGAATACACCAGGACCGTGTCAAGGTGGTTTCCGCTCGAGTTTGTAGACACTGTATCACTCGCCGTGAAACGGATATTGGCCGCTGCTGAGTCACCCCGATTGATAACGAAACCGTCTGTTTGTGATCCAATGCTATACTTTGGATTCTTCAAAGCGAAGCGAATGCTGTCGATTCTCAATTGAATGTCCTGGTAATTGTAAATCCGTATTGTACTGTCCAGGGAAGCTCCTAATCCGACGGTACCAAACGTCAGGGATACTCCTTTGAGCGTATTGCGCACGTACGCTGCTCTCCGGCTTCCACCTTCCACGAGCAGGGTCAACCGATTCCCTCCCGGGATATTGTCATCCGTATAGAGGATGAGCGTGTCACGGATCCGGTCGCTCAGGCTTTTCGGCTTGAATATAAAGGTGAGGTTTCTATCGTAGGCGCCGCCGGGCCTGTGCACGAACGGAGTAGGTGTCGTACTGGTGAAATTGGGCCCCGCGAAACGCATGCTATCGACGCGCACCCAGACGGAGTCTCCGGTATTCCAAAGAGAAACAAGTCCTGCGCGGGCGCTGTCAACCGGAACTTTCGGATCGAGCGTGCTCAGATTTGCTGTGCCTGTAGAGGTGGCAGTGACCCGCAAGGTATCGAAGTTGTCATAAACCCGATTGCGTACCACAGGTACACCGGCGTCGGTTCCCAGTGCAAACTGGAGCCGTGAAACCGACCGAGCGCGTACGCCAAGTTTGATAGGTGAGCTATTGGTAATCGGAAGATTGTGAGTGACCGCGAGTGTATCCAGATCTCTCATGACTCCTGTACCCATGTACTGAATGCGCACTCGCTGACTGTCAGCCGCGCCTACGGTAAATGGCGTAGCGGTCAGTACAGTGAATTTCGCGCTAGTGAAGCTCAATCCCGTTACAGTCATCGAAGATTTTGACGTATTTCGAATTGTCAGGCTGTCCAGACGGGGATGTGTAGCGAACGTATCGACCATTGCCAATGTCGTCAGCGTCGCACCGGTACGAGGTGAACCAAGTACAATCGGCGAAAGGCCAGTGCCGCTAAGGGCAACCTTCACGGGCACAGTCGATCCCGAGTGACTCAGAACCACGGTATCGACTAATGTACCGACAGCGGTTGGTGCAAACGATATGCGTACCTTCACGCTGTCAAAAATAATTCCCCCCGGGTTGTCGAGTACCACAAAATGTGAGGTCGACGTTGTCACCGAGTTGAGCTGAAGGGGCACCGTGCTCTTGACGTAGAAGCTGTCGGTTTTCGTGGTGGTCGCGACAACGCTTCCATACGAAATACTCGTTTTCGATGTCGAGACCTGTGCAAAGGCCGGCATCGACGCCAAGAAAAGAAGTGCCACGATCACGAGGAGGGTGCCAGTTCGTGTCAGTAGTTTCATCACTTGCCTCCGTTGATGTAGGTGGTGTGGATTAGGGCAGACAGGTAGGACCTAATTGCGACGTACGATCATATGAAGCACGTCGGATGGCTGACCGACAAAATTGTTGACGATACCATTTGGGATGACTCTGTAGTAGACATCGAGGCTGTCCGTCGTCATGAACGAGCTTTGGAATGTCGCGCTGGTATCAGAATAGAACGGATACCCAAGGGAGGGCTTCCGGATGATCTCCAGGGGCACGAAATTGGCGAGGCTGGTGTCGTTGATGTTACGCGTGATATCCCACGACCGCAGGTTACTGGTGAGCGTGTCGTATTCCCAGGTTACGAGAAGTTGCCGCTTTCCGGTAGGGGTGACACCGATTGCGCCTTGCAGATTTGTGACTTTTGGGACTCGGGTGAAGTGCGTCGGGGCGACGAGATCTTCCGGCTTTGAACAGCCCTCGACAAAAAGGTACAAGAAAATGCCCAGAAGGCAAACAGAAAATACACTTTGTTTCTTCATGGAGGTTTTCAGCTTATAGTGTGCATAATAAAGAACATCAAAATCGTACTGTGAGGACAGCATTGAAGCCGTTCCTGGAATCGGGGACTATTGCGAGCGACGTTCCGCGTTCAGTTTCCCGCAATCCGAACGGTTTTTCGCCTTTGTCGCCGCTAAAAAAGATGACATCAACCATATTGGCGACCCATAGCGCAACAGTGAGTTTCAGGAAGATGTCACGCCGTTTCACGTTGTTATCCAACAGTTCCTTCGTGCTCACCATTTTTGTCCAGATCGTGTCGGCACCGACGTAATTAGTTGCGATTTGGTACTGTGCCCGAAGTTCGCCAATCCTTTCGTTACGGCCCACAATATTATTCTCTGTAAGACCCGTCACAAGCGCACAGGCGATCGTCCCCAGCGTGAAGGCTGCACCCTTTTCTGTATGCCCAAGATACGTTTGCCCGCTTCCCGGAATGAGCGCGGAGAGCACGGTGCTCACGACCCTTCTCTCCGGCCAGGGCGTGCCGAGAAAGCCGCCCTGAATAGTTGAATCGGCCGTTTGTTTGACGACAGTATCTCTCGGAGCCGCGGTCTGGGTTTGCGCCATCGCTGTTCCGGCGATCACAAAGACCAGGGCTAACAACAGAAAAATTAACGAACCAAGTCTTAGATGCATAATATGCTCACGATACCTTATTGTTGTGGAATCAACGATGTCACGGCATAAATAACGACGTTCGCGCCAAGGAAGAACGACTGGATGTTTGAGGGATCGGACTGATCCCATATCATGGAGTATCCTTTCGAGGAAACCACTGCCACGAGTTTGTCGCGCCAGAAAAGCCCCTGAATGAAATTCTTCTTATCGGGCATGTTCTCAATGTCGTCTCTTCCCGTAGGCGGTCCGGAGAGTCGTTTCCAGATCGAATAGATCTGGTTGTCGTTCGGAACGGGAATGACACGCACCTGTCGGTCGAGCTTCGATCCGATGTTTTGAAGCAGCGCGACCATGTAGTCAAAGTACTGGTAATTCGAGGTGAAGGCGGAATTGTCGATAAAGAGGAAGCCTCCGCGCTTGATGATGTTTGCCATGGCGGCAACCTCGACGTCCACAAAATTCGGCTTGGACGGTCCGGCGAACAGAAAAGCGACCCTGGCGTTGAGCAGATCCGGCGAATCGGCAGGGGAGATCTTGATTGAGGTCCGGACCTTCAGGCTGTCCCGCAGAAATCCTGCCAGGGAAGGCAGAGCGTTTGGTTTGACGTTCCAATCCTGTGCTGTGTTGGCGCCTTCTTCCTCTTCGATTCGAAACCGTATCTGGTGAAGCTCAATCATGGTATTTCGAAGCGTTCCGGCGACGGTTCCTCCGCCTGGGGTTCCCGCCTTCGTGCTTGTATCCGCCTGCGCCGTGGCGGCGGGGCGTAACCGTTCTTTCTGCAGCGGGACACGCTTGAAGAAGAACTGAAGATCTGTGTATCCGCTTGGTTCATTGTTCTCGTCGTAAGCCGTGATGAAGTTCTTGATCACAAGCTTCACCTTTTCGACCGATTCATCCATGGCATCGTAGATAACCAGGCCTTCGCGGCTGTCACCCTGGAAAATCGGCCTGCCGAGGTAGAGCACCGTCTGCCGCACAATGCCCATCCGGCGTTCGAACACCTCGTCTTCCACACCGCTGCTCCCTTTCCGCTTGCGGTAGTATCCTTCAAGGCTCTGGTTGCGGCTCGATTTTTCTTCGCGGCCGTAGCCGGAGAACAGATCACCCCGGTCCGTGACGACAAAGGAAGCTTCGGGATCAAAGTTCAACTTGGACGAGGCGTAGTTGAAAATGCTGACCTTGAACACCGAGAACCGGCTTGGTGTGAAGCCGAGCTGCGGATCGACCCAGTTCGAAAACGTGAAAGGATTGGCCGACATCTCTCCGTCTTTCGAATCGTCGGGGAATTCGAACATGTTGAGCTGGTAGTCGGAGAGGTATTTCACTTCGATCTTGAACGACTTCCGGTCATAGACAATCGACGCACTGTCGCGCCCGATGTAATAACTCGTATCATTGGCGAGATAGAGGAGGCTTCCGTCGGGCGCCATGGTGTACTCCTCCCGTTCAGGCGGGAAAAACATGTAGCGATACGCCCGATCGCAGCCGGTCAGCATCGCCGAGAGCACGAAGAGTGCGATGAGTGCCCCCGTGACGCAGACGGTGGTGTACGCGCTGGATCCTGTCCTGCGGTTTGAAGGACCGAAGTTTCGCTGGGATGAATGCACGTTATTTCTTCTGAAACTCACTGGCAACTCGCGCTTTGTTTTGGTCAATGATACTTCCTTTAGCGGTGCTTGCATAGACAACGATGTTGATGCCAAAATGCAACTGTCGGGCGTTATCCAGGGGACCGCCCTGTTGTGAGGAAACGTACGGCCACATGCCCCATGCGTGGGTATACCCTTTGTTCGAAATCAACACCGCCAGCCTGCCGTTGAGAAAAATTCCTTCGAGATACGGATAGCGTTCCGGGATGCGCTTTGGAGTCCCGGCATTCAGTTCGAGCGGAAGATTCGCATCGTCCAGTCCGGCCGGCGGCCCTCCAAAATCGTCCCAGCAATGGTACAGCCAGTGATTGAGAGGGATACGCTGGAATTCGGCGTCGTACCCGAGCGCTGCTTCGAGGAGCGCACGAGCCTGTTTATTGAATGCGCCGTACTGCGCCGCATATCCGTCATCTATGAAGAGGAAGCCGCCCTGGCGGAGCCAGATTCCCAGATTCTTTGATTCCTTTTCGGTGTACTGGATCGGATACAGGAACCCCATCATGAATACAATCGGAATGCTCATAAGCTGTTTGTCATCTAGCCGCACATTTCCCGCCAGCGTCACCTTCACGTCTGTGCTGTCCATGGCGTATTGCTGTAAAGCTCCCATGGCCCGGGGGAAAACATTCCATCCTTCTTCGCCGTTGGGTTCTGATCGCGTGGCGCGCCATCGCAACTGGTAGAAATTGACAAATCCCTTGATTTTCTTCTTGTTCGTCGGGTTTGTCTCGACAAATCCCTCAAACCGGTCGAAGAGGTTTTCCGCCCCGACAAGCTCGTTCCGCATCGATTGCAGGCCCGTGCCGCCTGTCCTGACATTTGCAATCTCATCATTCAGTTCCGGAGAGAAATCGACGCCGGCTGTTTGTCCCTCGCCCCAGCCAAGTCTGCCGCCGATGCCGAGGCTGCGACCGAAGGCAACCGCTCCGCCCGGTATTCCCCAGCTTGTCTCGCCTGCGCCGGCGCCCGTCATCGCGCCGTAAAAAATGCTTCCCTCCACGCGGTTGGCCCGGTCACTCGTTGTTCTCGTGGTCGGTGTCGTCTCGGTTTTCGTCACCGGGGTCGTCTCGAACTTGATTTCTCTCGGTGTGAACGACTGTGCATACGACGGAACCTTGGAAACCGAAAATGCCTTCGCCAGCTTCGGAGCCCGCAATTCGAATTTCACCGGAGGCTGCACAAGGTCGTACTCGCGTTTCTCGACGCTCACAGAAACTTCGGTCGGCTCCCGTTCGGTCGCAACATAGTAGGTCGACGTCACGAGCAAGTGGAACAACGCCGCCAGCAAAAACGCGATCCCGAAATACTTCTGGTATGCACGTTTCCACTGACCGAGCTTCCGGACGCCGACTATGTCTTGAGAGGATTTCATAATGTTATTTCGGAGACCGCGTGCAGATTCTGTCGAAAGATTCGCCACGAAGGCACTAAGACACGAAGGTGTTCTAAAGGCTCTCTTCTCTCTTCATCTTCTTCGTGACTTCGTGTCTTTGTGGCAAAAACACCGGCTTCGTCAAGATTTCGAAAATGACTTTCTCGACAATCTCACGTGGTATCTACTTACCGGCTTCTATCCAGCGCTTATGCATCTCGGCGAAGAACACTGCGGTTCTTGCCGCCTCAACGTCTTTCCATTCGGCAATGATCTCGTCGAACACCGCCAGAGCCTTTTTCCGTTCACCCAGCTGTTCATACGACGAGGCGATATTCGATTTGCAGCCGTACACGATTTCCGTGTTCGGATACTTCTCCATGACCTTCGTCAGCTCCTCGACCGCGATTTTCCAGTTCTTCGCATCGAAGAATGCCATAGCGGCTTCGTACGCTCTGTACGCTTCCACCTGGCTCAAATCTTTGATCAGGAGCTTTGCTTCCTCAAGCCGGGAGTCGCTTGGGAAGATTCTTGCGAAATCCTGATACGCCACAAGGGCGGAATCATACGATTTCTGATTGTAGTAGTAGTCACCCATCGTGAACTGGGCATCGGCGGCCACCCTCGTTGCAGGATGCTTCTTCACCAGTTCCCCGAATGTCTCCAGCATATGTTTGTTCTGCTGAAGCTGATAGTAGCACCAGCCCTCGTTGTACATGGCAAGCGCCGCGTTTTCATTTTGCGGAAACTTCTTGTACAGAATCTGGTATTCTTTTGCAGCCTCCTCAAACCGTGTGGTGTTGAAATAGGCTTCGCCAATCTGCAGCTGAGCGTCGGCTGCGCGCTTTGAGGCCGGATACGTCGTCAGAAATTCGCGAAGCAGCTGGATGGATGAATCCGCCTTGCCGGTGTGATAGAGCGAAAACGCATAAAAGTACTGCGCGTTCTCTTTGAACTTGCTCTTCGGAAACCGAAGCATGTGGCTTTCAAACGCATCGGTGCTGCTCTTGAAATCACTGTTGTTGTAGTAGATCAAAGCCAATTGATAGAAGACCTCTTCCAGATAGGCATTCCCCGGATACTTTTCTCCCGCCTCCTTCAGCGTAGCGATGGCCTTGTCGTGTTGCTGGAGATTGCCGTAGCTGTTGCTCATGGCAACGTATGAGCGGACGACGGAAAACTCATCTTTGTCCGGCAAAGCAAATACCTGGTTCGCGGTCTCGATCGACTTGGGATAGTCGGTTGCCCGGTATTGGAATTCACTGAGCATGCCGAGGTACTTGCTCTTTTCAAAATCAGTTGCGGCACCTGCGACGAGCTCAGAAAGAAGCTGTGCCCCTTCTTTTTTCTTGCCAAGGTTCAGGTAACTGAATGCGAGCTTTTCCTTTGCCTGCGGAATGAGAGCAGGGAAGACGTGCTGAAACACTCCCGATGAGATACAAGCCTGGAGATCGGCAGCTGCCTCCTTGTACTTCGTCGTTTCGAACAAAAGGAGACCGCGTCCATAGAGCGCCTGCACGCGTGTGTTTTCGGTCTGTCTCTTGTCCTGAATGACGGAATCGAATTCGACGACTGCAAGATCATACTTCTGCTGGGCGGTAAACAGCTCCGACCGTGCAAGCCGGACGAAGGGTGAGTAATCGACCGAATCGCGCTTCGCTGCACGAAACGCGCGGTCCAGGAACTTCGCCGCATCATCGTACTTCTGCTGGGCGGCCATTGCGCGCGTCACCCGTGCGAAGGTAAACGGGTAATAGGGCGAGGTCGAATCGACGAGGGCCAGATGCTCGATTGATTTTTCATGGTGCCCGAGACCGTAGTGGCTGAGGCCGAGGAGGTAATGAACTTCGCTCTGTTCCGACTTCACCTGCGTGTCGCTCACGATCGCTTCCAGCGCCTCCACCGCTTTCTCATAGTTCTTCTCGTCGAAGTAGCTCTTGCCAATCTGGGTGCGCGCAAGAAGCGCCTCATTGGAGCCGGGAGCATCGGCGACGACTTGAGTGAAGAGTTCACGTGCCTGAGCGTATCGTCCGAGTCCAATGCTGGCAAGCGCCTTGTACATTCTGATCTTTGTTGCGTATTCGGTCTCCGGGAAGAGAAAGAGCGTCGAATCGGCAATCAGGAGGGTGTTCTTGTAGTCGCGCGAGCTGTAGTAGTTGCTGATCGCGAGAAAGTAAGCCTGGATGAGCGGGAATTTGATCTCCTCCGCCTGCGGGCCGAACGCTTTGGCGTAGAAGAGATACTCCTGCGCCGCCTTGAGATACGATTTTTCCTCCTGGTACGTCTTCGCAATCTTGTACTGGAGCTTTGCCTGAAGCGGCTTGTTGTTAAAGTTCTCGTCGATCGCCTTGCGGTAAACCAGGATGCCCTCGTCGAATCCCTTGATCCGGGTCGTATATTCGGCCATCTTGATGTAGGTGGCTTCCACAAGCGTCGGCATCAATGCGAACGCGGCAATGACCTTTCGATATGCCTCCATCGCTTCGTCGAACCGATCCTGTTGCCGGTACACGTCGGCCACCCTCACCTGTGATTTCGCCACGAGCTCAAGCGTATTGGCATCGGTATCCCGGCCCGCCTGGGCCTCGAACAGGCGCTGGTCCTTGACGGCTTTCAGCTCGATATTCTGCCATTCTGTGGCCCCGAAGGATTCCGGCCGGTAGCGAGCGATCACATCCTCGAATCCCGCCAGCGACTTGGCCCACTCCTTTTCATCGAAGTAGTTCTGGGCGAGCTGGTAGCGTGCACGGGCGTCGAGGTCGTGCTTGGGAAATGTCGTCGCCAAAACCTGGAATGCATAGTTGGAGCTGTCCATCATCCCGAGCTCGCGATAAGCCCACCCGATATCATACCAGGCGCGGGGCACACGGTCGTCGAACGGATGCTTCTGGATGAGGAGGTTTGCCTCCTCAATGGCACGGTGGTAGTCCTTGTCGGCGTAAAACATTTCGTAGATCTGCAGTTGCGCAAGCGCAGAGAGTCTCGGGGAGTCCGTCCGGCTTTCGACGATTCTGTAATTCTCAACGCTTTCCGGTTTCTTGCCGAGGTTTCGAAGTGCGTTCCCTTTCTGGTAGTATGCTGCCGTGCGCACTCCGACGATGAGTTCGTTGCCGAGGAGGGCGACGCGGATGCTGTCCGCTTCGAGGAGCTTGCTCTTCGCGTTGATGATCCAGTCGTACTGTTCGATCGCGCGCCGGTAATCCCTTGAGGCATAGTAGTCCTGTCCGCTCTTGAAATGCGATTGCATCTCCTGCGGCGTTGGAATAAAGAACGCCGCGACGGAGGCGGCAAGGACTATGAAAATGATAGTTTTTGCGTCCATGCTGAATTAAAAGGGTGCAGAATTGCTCTTCATTTTGCCACGAAGCCACTAAGACACGAAGGAAATGAATTTCAAATCACAAATTCGAAAGAGTCATGGCATTTCACATGTCAATAGAACCCATCTCAAAAACCCTATTGTGTCATTGCGAGCGAAGTCCCGACCCGTCCGCCGAAACGAAGTGTAGGCGGAAGGGACGAAGCGAAGCAATCTAACACGAACAGCGTGGCATGTGATAGATTGTCCCGCTCTCGGATTCCGCCTACGAGCGGGATTCAAAGGGCGGAACTTCGGCAAAGAACGCCTCGCAATGACAGGTCGGCAGTTTTTGAGATGGCTCCAAGCAAGGACTCTGTGACTTCGTGCCTTTGTGGTGAATCTTTTGTTCTTCCTAGAACCCGGCGTAGATCGAAAGATAGATCAATGACTCTTTCCGTTCGCGGTAGCGGAGATCGAGCTGATTGGGGAATTCCCGGCTCGTGAGCTTATACCCCATGTCGATCACGACGTTGTAACCGCCGTAGGCCGATTTGTTCGCGAGCGATACGGCGAAGGTGGTTCGATTTTCATCGCGCTCGGGGAACCGCATGTCCTTGATTTGATAGTTGAACGTATTGCCCGTGCCCGGGATGCTGAATCCCTGCAGACCGAACCGGAGATCGGTTCGATCGGTGAGGCGATAGTCGATGCGGAAGATCGGTATCACTTCCTGCACGTGTGTTTTTACGGCATTCTCGTCGATCGTTCCGTTCGGGGAACGGAACTGCTCCCGCTGAAGGATCTTTTGCGTGCGAACCTTGAATTGCGGAATCACCTGAACGCGGTCGTTGAAGAACTTGATGTTGTATTCAATCTTGTTGACGATGCCGAGCTTGATGATATGGCCGTCCGTCTGTTCATCGGGATTGATATAGTTCCCTTTGCTGTCGCGGATACCGTCGCCGACTGCGTCCTGGTTGTTGTATTCGTATTTGAAGTTGTTTTCGATCCTCAGACTTGGCACCTGCGTGTACGCTGATCCGAAATACAGCTGATGCACGGCGCTGTGCTTGTATTCCAGCGGATCGAAGACGAAATCAGGGATCGCGGCGTTGATTGTCAGCGCGTTGACGAATTGGTATCCGTTGTTGGGGATGTTATCCTCGACCCGCTTAAAGATATACAGGAGATTGATTCCGCCAAACTTCGGCGTGCTCGCCTCGTACGTCCAACGAAGGTAATCGTTAAAGTTCTTGCCTCCGCGGGCTGTGGCCCTCTCCCGGATTGTTCCAAACCGAATACTCATCGAGCGAATAATCTCGAAGCTGCCAAAAAGATGGTAGCCATCGAGATCGGGATTGTAGGCATAGTCGGCAAGAATATCGTTTTCCTGCTCGTCGATGACGCCGTTGTTATTCCAGTCATCGCCATAGTTGAAGAACGGCGGATCGGTGTAGAAGGTCAGAAAATCCTGAACGTAGTCGGGGATACCGTCCGAGTTCTTGTCATCATCCGGGATACCGTCATGGTCTTTGTCCCTGCCCGGGAAAATGCCGGCATCCGGACGCCGGATAATGTCGCCGAGGCCGACAAGCTCGTTGTTGTTCTGCCGGTAGCCGAGCAGGTAGGGATCTCCGAATCCGGGAAGCCCGAGCCTGTAATTGTAGTTCACGACGTCGCCGTTGCGGATGTCGGGAGTCGCGCGAACGTTATAGTGATAGAACCCGTCTTCCCACCGGTCGTTGTCGTCGTTGTCATCGACCAGGGAAAAAGCAGCGCCTCCCGACTGGCCGGGGATGTACGCTCCCGGAAGGCTGTTTAGCGGCGATACATCAAGGCTTAGATCGGCCCCGAGGAAATCAGGAGCGATAGGAGTATTCTGCCCGCCGTAGTAACTGTTATCCATCGTGTAGAGGTTGAGCATGG
>Ga0209211_10008898_pt1 | contig 13579 bp, 10 predicted proteins | sample RifGroA2_FD_183992 | JGI IMG/M metagenome (GOLD analysis project Ga0209211, IMG submission 183992) | Groundwater microbial communities from Rifle, Colorado, USA - Groundwater A2 (SPAdes) (version 2) | ecosystem: Environmental > Aquatic > Deep subsurface > Groundwater | place: Rifle, Colorado...
GGGACGGATTGGTATTAGGGGAAGGTGCAGGCATGTTGATGCTTGAAAGTTTAGAAAATGCCCTTCACAGATCAGCAAGGATATATGGGGAGATAATAGGCTACGGTTCAACCAGCGATGCCTTCCATTTGACCTATCCAAATAAGGAACAAGAAGTAAAGGCAATAAAGATAGCCTTGGCGGATTCAGAAATTGTTCCCGATGATATTGATTACATTAATGCCCATGGGACTGGGACCAAGGCCAATGATAAGGTGGAAACAGAGTCTATTAAAGAGGTATTTGGGGAAAGGGCTTATTCTATTCCCATAAGCTCGACCAAATCTATGACAGGACATCCGCTGGGGGCTTCCGGAGCTATCGAATTAATAGCCTGCCTTCTTACAATGGAGAATAATTTTATTCCGCCTACAATAAACTATGAAATCCCTGATCCTGAATGTGATCTGGATTATGTACCTAATACGGGTAGAAAGGCAGAGATGGATGTATCCATGTCCAATTCATTTGGATTTGGCGGGGCCAATGCAATTTTATTAGTAAAAAAATGGAAGGGAATTGATAATGAAGCAGGGTAATTTGAATAGGAGGGTTGTTGTAACAGGTATAGGAGTGGTATCTCCTATAGGAATAGGTAGAAAGTCATTCTGGGATTCTGTCTCTAAAGGGGTATCGGGTGTTAAATTGATAGATAATTTTGATACGACCCCTTATAGAACTAAGATCGCTGCCCAAATTAAAGATTTTGACCCATCGAAGTATCTGACCCCACAAAAGATATATTCTACAGATCGTTTCACTCAGTTGGCATTAGTAGCAGTAAAGGAGGCTATTGATGTCAGTAGATTAATAATAGATGACAATAATAGGAAACGAATAGGTATTATTTGGGGTTCAAGTGAAGGAGGGATCAATACGAGGGAGGAGGCTTATAAGACCTTTTTTCTAAAAGGACCAAAGGCTACAGATCCAATGACATCTCCTAAGGCTATGGGGGTTGCACCTGCAGCTAATATCTCCATTGAATATGGGGTTAAAGGTCTAAATTACTCTATTACCAATACATGTTCTTCGGGTGCAGTGACAGTAGGTGAGGGTTATCGCTTAATCAAACATGGATACGCAGATGTGATAATTGCCGGTTCATCTGAAGCACCGGTTACCCCTGCCATGTTATGCAGTTGGTGTAAATTGAGGGCACTCTCTACGCGGAATGATGCTCCCGAAAAGGCAGTCCGTCCTTTTAGTAAAGATAGAGATGGACTTGTATTAGGAGAAGGAGGAGGCGCTGTAATATTAGAGGAACTTGAACATGCACTCGCAAGATCAGCAAAGATTTATTGTGAGGTTATCGGATATTGGTCAAATTCTGATGCATATCATCTTACATATCCCAATACGCAAGGAGAGACAGCTGTGATGAAAGGTGCATTAGAGGATAGTGGTGTTTCTATTGATGAGATAGACTATATAAATGCTCATGGCACTGGTACCCCTATAAATGACAAAGGTGAGACTGAGGCTATAAAGACAGTCTTCGGCAAAAGGGCATATTCTATCCCTGTAAGTTCTACTAAATCTATGATTGGACATCTGTTAGGTGCGGCAGGAACTGTTGAACTCATCGCAACTATACTTGCTATGGAGAATCAATTCCTTCCTCCTACTATTAACTATGAGATACCGGATCCTGAATGTGATCTTGATTATGTCCCTAACAAGGGAAGAAAGGCTAAAGTAAACACAGCCTTAACAAATTCATTTGGGTTCGGAGGAGCAAATGCCGCTATTATCATAAGAAATCATACAGATTAAAGGAGAGATATTGGGCAAACACGGTATATTGAAAATTATTGCCGGATGCTTTTTAGCCCTTGGTTTTTCGGATATTCTGTTCTGTAATTTAAATGAGTATATTAAATAAAATTATTAAAAACACCTTTTATCTCTTCTTGTCAGAGATTCTTACTAAAATAATTAGTGTAATATTTATTGGCTATTCGGCAAGAATTTTAGGAGCAAATGCTTATGGTGTATTTGTTTTAGTAAGCACAATGATCGTTATTTCCTCAACTTTTACCAATTTCGGTATAAGACCTATGATTATAAGAAAGATAAGTAAAGATAGGTCAAATGTCGAAGAACTTATCAGTAATATTTTGACTATGAGGTTATGTCTATCAATCATAACCTATGGTGCCCTTATACTTTTTGTTAACCTTAATGGCTATTCGCAAGATATAAAGTTATTTGTCTATATTGCAGGGATTGCCATTTTATTTAATCCTATATCTGACACTTTTGATACCGTATTTATCGCATATGAAAGGATGAAGATTAGCGGGATATTTCTGGTATTGCCTACCTTTATATTCACGACATTATCTATTATTGTTTTGGCATACGGATATGGTTTAAAGTATGTTTTTATGGTGAATGTGTTTGTAAGAGCTGTCTTTGCATTTATCTCAGGATATTTTATATGGAAGAGATTTTTCCGGTTCAAACCCAGGATTAATCCCATCCTTGCAAGAGATATAGCAAAGGAATCTTCTCTCTTCTTCGTGGTAATGTTATTAAATATCTTAAATATAAAGATAGATATCATCATGATTTCTATGATGAATGGTCCTATCCCGAGTAATCTCGCAATAGGTTATTTTGCTCCGGCCCACAATATCCTTTTTGCATTAATGATCTTTTCCCAAAGCCTTAATAAATCCATGATTCCTATTGTTTCTCAAAAGATTGATACAGACCCGGAATTTGTTAGAAACAGTATAGTAAATGCAACGAGGTTTATAATGATTGCGATATGTTTCCCTGTCATCCTTGCAACTACCTTTTTTTCTAAAGAAATTGTTACACTATTGTTTGGCTCGGGATACCTTATGAGTGCCCCTGCTTTGACAATTCTTGGCTGGTCTTATGCCTTTTTTGCTCTTAATATACCAGCCAATTCCATTTTAGGTTCAAGCAGGGAATTAAAGAATTTCTTACCTTTACTGCTTGGTATCTTACTATTGAATATTTCCCTTAACTATCTGTTAATTCCTAAATATAGCTATATTGGCGCTGCCATAGCTACGTGTGTTGTTATGTTTTTGGGTTTTATCGGCAGATTTTATTTCTTGAGAAAAATTATTCAAGTGAGAATCTCTGAACTAAGAGGATATCTAAGACTTTTTTTTATTCTGGGAATTACTATAGGTTCCATATCTTTAATACGATCATATGTTTTATTGCCCATTCTAATCATTTCTACTATTGTTATTTATATCTTTTGGCTTTATATCTTTAAGGTCTTTGGAAAAGAAGAAATAGATCTTGTGAATCAGTGGGTTTCAAGAAAGGCTAAAGTCTTAACATGATAAAATCTGATGAGTTTATATGTTTATAACCCGGAAGCCTGGTTTTAACCCGATAATTTTAAAAAACGAAAATATAATAAGCGAGGTATTTGAGGTATTTAGAGATGCAAATGAAAAATAAAAACATGTGTAAAAAGGTACTGGTAGTGGGATTTGATGCCGCAACCTTTGATATCATCAAGCCTATGATTGGACAAGGAAAACTGCCAAATTTTAAGAAAATGATTGCGGAAGGGAGTCACGGAAATCTCAAATCTACATTTCCGCCAATCACCCCCCCTGCATGGGCATCCTTTATGACCGGGAAAAACCCTGGCAAACATGATGTTTATAATTTTTACTATCACTCTTTGGACCCCTCAAAAGACGGAGAGACCTATTTTGTAAACTCTCATTCAATCAAAGCCAATACCATCTGGGAAATCATTTCTCAGAAAGGGAAGAGGAATATTGTTATCAATGTTCCGGTTACCTATCCACTAACTAATAATATTAATGGGATAATTATCTCTGGTTTATTGACCCCTAACAATGCTAAGGATTTCTGTTATCCGAAAGAAGTGCTGGAGGAAATCAATCAAAATGTTGGTCATTACAGTGTAGATTCACATCCTACTACCGACTGGTCTAAAATAACTTTAAAGGAATGTCTTGATTATTACATAAAAACAGAAGAGGATAGAACAAAAACCGCCATATATATGTTAGAGAAACATCCGTGGGACTTTTTTATGGTGATGTATAGCTTTACAGATAAGATACTGCACTTGGTATATCCGCACCTACATAAAGAATTTCCTGAGTCCCGAGAATTAAGACAATATATACAGAAAACCTATGAAAAGGCGGATGAGATACTGGGAAGATTCTTATCTGCTATTGATAAAAATACTACTATTATAGTTGCATCAGATCACGGCTTTGGTCATTTGGAAAAGGCTTTTATGTCAAACCGATGGCTTGTTGACAATGGTTTTATGAATCTTAAAAATGTAAATATTTTAAACTTCAGAGAATTATACGAGGTTAAAATGAGAAGGGTTTCTTTGGACAAACTACTAAAGAAACTTAACATGGAACTTTTGCGACATCAACTTCCCTTTTCATTAAGAACAAGATCCATTTCGATACCAGGAGTTTATAAAAAGGTTTCACGCTCTGTGGTAGACTGGAGCAAAACCAGGGCATATGGCCGTGATTATGGTATAAGGATAAATTTAAAGGGGAGGGAGAAATGCGGCATAGTGGAACCAGGAGAAGAATATGAAAGGGTCAGGGATGAGATTAGAGAAAAATTATATGAATTAAGGGACCCGGAAATTGATGAAAAGATAGTAGATTATATTCGGAAGAGAGAAGAATTGTATTCCGGGCCATATTTAGAAAATGCTCCTGATTTAATGTATGGGATGAAGAATCATAGTTACGTTCAATACAATAATTACCATTTTAATCAATTATTTAAAAGATATGAATACGGTACTCATAGGATGAATGGTATCTTTCTTGTTAAAGGTGAGAAAATTAATAAAGGTTATGAAATTACAAAAGCTGATATAGTTGATATGGCTCCAACCATCATATATTTGATGGGCTTGCCGGTTCCTGATGATATGGATGGCAGGGTTTTGTCAGAATCTTTCAAAGATGGTGTTTTGAAGAACCTACCTATTAAATATGAGCCGGCAATTCCATTGCTCAGAAAAGAAATTGACGACGGGAATGTATATACTGAACAAGAGAATGAAGAGATTGTAAAAGGTTTGAAAGGTTTGGGTTACTTGGGTTAATAACTAATAATATTAAAGAATGTTTAAGGGCATAGAAAGATACAAGAAGTATTTTTTAAATATCCTGCTTTTAATAGGAAGTTTGTATGTTTTATTTAATCTGGCTGAAAAGGGATTACCAGGCTGGTCATACCGTATTATGGTATAGGTGATGCATCAACTTGATGAGAGGCTTGGCTACAGATTGGTCCCTAATTTTGAGAGAGGATAGTGGTGGTTGGCTCCCATAATACTTCTTTTATTGCTCTTACTAAGGGGGTCATAAGTAAAGCCTCATAGCTTCCTGATGAAGCCATGTTATACAAGGTTCCGCAAGGGTATAGTGTGGTTTTACAAATGACCGGATTAGTAAGTGTCCTGATAGTTTTTACATCAACCTCGGCGATCGCACCTTTTGTGTATACGTTATTTTAATCTCTGCGGGTCAATTCCCCGCAGTTTGCTGCGAAAAAGTGGATAATGTTTTTGATACCTCGTCAGCTTGTTGCGGGGTAGTTCATTATGCCACCGAGATAGGTTATATCTAAAACTCTATGGATAAGATACTTATAAGACCATGTCAGAAAGGTGATGAGAAAAAGATTGTTATGTTCCATGAAAAGGCATGTATTTCTTACTCTTCTCCTGAATTCTGGAAATGGAAATATTTTGAGAATCCTGTCGGAGAGAACGGGATATTGCTGGCGATGAAAGAGGGCATGATTATAGGCATGATAGGAGGAATACCTACGAATATGCAAATAGGTTCTAAAAATATTATAGCTGGACAAGTAATGGATCTGAATATTCTGGAAGAATATAGAAAGAATAGTTTATTTATTAATATGGAGAGGCAAACAAGAAAAATAATTCTGGAAAAGGGCTTGCCATTTACTTTTGGTTTCTCAAATAAAATTACATTAAGGAACAGATTAGATCATTTGGTATCGTCTGTAAATATGTTGATAAAACCATTAGATATTGCTTCTTATATTAGCGGAAAAGGTATCCCTAAACCTTTTGTTAATCTCATCGAAAAGGGATTCGCAAAATTATTGGGATGGAGAGAGAAACACTTGGAATCGGAAGAGGTAGAAATCGTAGAGATAAATTATTTTGACGAAAGATTTGATGATCTGTGGAAGGATAGTATAAAGGGTGAGATTATGGTGGTAAGGGATTCAGTATATCTAAATTGGCGTTATATTAGATGTCCCCAAACCAATTATAAGATATTTGCTGTAGAGAAAAATAAAGAAATCTTAGGTTATATTGTTCTTCAGATTTTTAAGAAGAAAGGGTTTAATTATGGTAATATTGCAGATTTTTTAATCCGATTTGGTTATGAATGGGTTATGGATGTTCTCCTTTCCAAGGCTATTATATATTTAAAAGGAAATAGTGTGAGGAGCATTTGTTGCTGGATTCCTTTACATTCTCCGTTTTATCCGTTGCTTAGGGGAAAAGGATTCTGGAAGAGAGAAAACCCTGTTGCGTTGACAGTCAGACTTTACAAAAATGAAGGACTATCAGATTTGTTAAAGGATGAAAAAAATTGGTATTATACTATAGGTGATAGCGATAACTCTTTAATTCCCAGATTTGTTTCTAATTAAATGTTTAGGAATTTCAATACTGAGATTGCTTCGGCAGAAAAGATGCCTCGCAATGACGAGCAAGTGGAAGTGTCATTGCGAGCGGCAGCGAAGCAATCTAAATTTTAATCGCAAGAGAAATTAAGATAGGTCATGGATCAACCCTGACAAGAGATATTCTTAGATGAAAGAGAGGTTATTAAGTTAATGAAGGAAGATTTAACCAAAAGGGAGATAATATTTAATATATTTTATACAATATTTAAACGGAAGTTTTTATTATTTTGGGTATTTATAATTACCTTTTTAGCTATTCTCCTCGGAACATTCATGGTAACACCTGTCTGGAAGGCTACAGCACTGATTTGGGTAGAACCCAACCTTAAACAGCAGATAATGGTGTTTGATAAGCTATCTACACCAGGAGGAACAACAGCAACTGTAAATCCTGCCCTTAATATGATCCAGATTCTGATGAGCAGGGGGATAGCAGAGAAGATCGTGATGGATTTTGGCCTGGACAAGATTGCCGAGCAAAAGGCAAAAAATCCCAAGACACTAAGAGATAAGACAAAGATGTTAATTGCAGATATATTCATGGGTTATCCTACGGACTTTTTGGTATATCTCGGACTTATGCAAAAGGGGCATAAGAATATTCTGGCTGACGAGATAGATGATTTCATGGATCATTCAGAAGATATAGAATTAGCAGAGGAGACCTCGGTTATTAATTTAACTATATGGGAACAGACTCCTAAGTTGGCAAGAGATATAGCGAATACCATGGCTGATTTACTGATAGATAAGACGCTTCATCTGACACATAGTGAAGCCCATATGGCGTATGACTTTATTAAAAAAGAGACTGTTCCTGCTGAAAAGAGGCTGAAAGATGCGGAAGAGAATTTAAGAAGATATAAAGAACATAACCTGATAGTGAATCTTGATGAAGAGGCAAAGGTTAAGATTAACAGTATATCTGACCTCGAAGTGAAACTTGCCATGTCCGGTATAGAGAAGAGAGAGGCAGAAGAACGGATAAAAGATGTAAGGAAACAACTTGCTGAGCAGAAAGGAACAATAAAAGATTCGGAGATTATCGCGAGCATCCCTTTTTTAGATGAATTAAAGAATACATTAAAAGATCTTGAGATTAAGATGGCATCTTTATTAACAGAAAAGCAAAGTGAACATCCTGATGTAATCAACCTTAAGGCAAGTATTGATGAGATTAAGAAGAAACTTAAGGAAGAGGCAATATTACTTTTAGAAAAACAGACAAAACCTATAAATCCATTTTTTCAGGAGATTACAAGCAGACTTATATCTTTAGAAATTGAGTTGGTTTCATTCTCGGCAAGGGAAGAAGGCTTGACTACAGTTATATCAAATGCGAAAAAAGAGTTAAATTCCATACCCAACAAAGAGATTGAATTAGAACGACTTACCCGTGAATTAACTATCAAACAAGGAATTTATAATAACCTTAAGGTGAAAGAAGAAGAGTTAGGGATTTTAAAAAATTCAGTTTTAAATGAATTAAGTCTGAAGATCATTGATGAGGCTTATGTCTTTGACGATGTTAATTCTAATTGGCCTCTTTGGATACTCAATATCATTGTAGGCCTGATAGCTTCATTTGTATGGGGTTTAGTAGTTATATTTTTTATCGAATACTGGAATGATTCAATAAGGTCCTCAAAAGATATTTACGGAGATGATGAAAATTACATACTTGGGAGCATACCACTGAATAAGAATATAGCAAATTATTATTTAAGTAAGGTTAAAGGAGAGGAATAACATTCATGAAATTTCTATTCGGAGAGAAAAGAAAAAGAGATATAGAAAAAAGATTTAGTCGTATTACTAAAAAATTATTCAGTCAAGGAGAAAATAAAGTTTACCTGATAACAAGTCTCAGGCATGGGGCAGGTAAGTCAACCCTATCAAAGGTTATAGGAGTGAATATGGCATTAGCAGGTAAAAAGGTTGCTATTGTTGATTTCTTCTCAGATAGTCCTGATAAAACATCTATTGTAAATGAAAAAGATATAACTGGAAAATATCATAAGGGTTTGAATGACTTTTTGTCACATGGAATAGGATTGAAAGAGATATGTAAAAAAACAGAGACGGATAATCTTTTATACATACCCTCCGGAAATAATCATACATTGATTCCCCCTTTTTCTGAAATAAAGAGATTTATAGACACATCTAAAACTGCTTTTGCTATAACATTGCTTGATTCCTCTATTATTGACGATACTCTTTTTCTTTCAATAATAGATATTGTAGATGGAGTTATACTTATAGTTGAATGTGAAAGAGATAGCATATCTGATGTAAGAAGAGGAGTGAACAGAGTAAAGTCATCTCAAGGAAATCTGATTGGTATTATCCTAAATAAAGAGAATAATCCTCTTCCTCAATTTATTCGTGACGAATTCGATATTTAATTATGCAGACGAAGACATTTTCTAAACAAGGAATTTTGAAAGCTACAACAGTAAATTTGGTATGCAGAATTGTTGCAAGTAGAGTTGGTATTTTGCAATTTGTTGTTTTGGCAAAAAGATTTGGCGTAAGCAGGGATTGATGATGACTTCTCTAAAAAATAGGTTATTTAAACGCAATTCTCTCCGAATCAATATAAATTAATTAATTTCCACTTGATTGCTCAAATTAGAGATGTATGAATATAAGGTTGTTCATGTTATCAGGAATAAGGACAGAGGAGGTATTAGCAGTATAGTATTTCCTTTAATAAAGGCACTTGAATTAAGAGGTTATAATAGTCTGCTCATTATATTAGGTAAAGGAATATTATCTGAAGATGCTATTAATAAAAAGATTAAGGTGGAGGTTATTGAAAAAAAAATAAAGGGGTTTGACCCCTTTATAATTAAAGATATGATAAGAATCATAAGAAAAGAGAAGATTGCCATGATCCATACGCATAGTATAGGTAGTAATCTTTATGGGAGATTAGTGGGAACAATATTAAACATACCAGTGATAACTACTGTCCATGCAGACACAACAAGTACCCTGAAAAATGTATTTAAAATGAACCTGATAGGCTCCGTACTTGGTTGGCTTGATACATTAATGGCGAAATCTTCTGACAAAATTATTGCAGTATCTGATTCTCTAAGAGATAAACTTATTGAGAGGGGCATAAGAAAAGAGAAGATAACTGTAATTAGTAATGGTATTGAATTAGAAGAAAAAGAGATAGATGTTATATCAGTAAAGAAAAGATTAGGGATTGGTAATGAGAAGGTAGTTGGTATTGTGGGACGATTAACTTCTGTTAAGAATCACGCTCTTTTTTTGAAAAGCGCTAAGGTTATATCAGAGCGAGTGATAAAGGTGAAATTTTTAGTAGTAGGTGATGGTCCTTTAAAGAGTAATATGGAGAGATTTGCTGAAGAGTTAGGAATAAAGAAAGATGTTATATTTACCGGCTGGAATAATGAAATGGATCAGTTATATAAGATAATGGATCTCTTCGTATTATCTTCACATATGGAAGGTATGCCGGTTACTCTCTTGGAGGCAATGGCCAACAATCTTCCTGTTGTTGCCACGAAGGTTGGTGGAATTCCAGAAGTGGTAGAGGATGGAAAGACAGGGCTTCTCGTCCAGACCGATGACCCTGAAGCGTTTGCCAATGCCATATATTCTATCCTTAATAACCCTTCTAAAGGAAGAGAAATGGGTTTGATGGGCAAGGATAGGATAAAGGAGAGATTTACGATAGATATTATGACTGACAAAGTGGCCGGCGTCTACAAGGAAGTCTTTGAGAAACAGGTAGAGGTAAGGAGATAAGATGCGGAATAATTCTGATCTTGGCCGCTTTAAGGATATAAGGAAGATATTGTTTATTTCTCCTATAGTTGGGATGGGTGAAGTTACATTTATTCTAAGAACACTCAACATTTTCAGAAACAATATGCCAATAACCAGGATTCATTTCTTGTCAGGCAGGTATTCCTATAACTTTTTAAAACATATTAATGGGTTAGACGAATGTATCTCTTTAGAGTCATTAAATATCCCATTCAATATGATGAACTCAATTAGCGGAAAGATATCTTTTTTATTGAGTTTGCCAAGACTTTTCCGTTTCTTTTTATCACAAAGATATGAAATCTGCGTAGTAAGTTCCAGAGGTAAATTCTTTTCTATTGCCATTAAATTTATCTTAAAGTTAAGCGGAGTAAAAGAGGTGATTATGATGATGCCTCTTTTAGGCAGATTTCTTAACCCCCAAACGCATGTAATAGACAGTTATAAACAGATACTCAGTTTTATGGGGTTTGATACTAAAGCGGATAGTAATGGGAAATTTCTGACCTCTGTTAAAGCAAAAGAATATGCGGAAGCCTTTCTTAAACAGAATAAGATAGATAAAAATATTCATACAATTATAGGGATATGTCCTTTTAGTTTGAAAAGGATAAAAGACTGGTCTGCTCAAAAGTTTGCAAATCTCATCAATGAATTGCAAAGTGATAAATCTATAAGAGTGATTATATTTGGTTATAAGGATCAGAATAGAATAAATGATCTTTTAGAGATGATTAAACATAAACCCCCTATAGTAGGAGAGATCCCTTTTGATCTGCTTATCGGCTTAATAGATATGTGCGATCATTTTATAAGTGTTGATACAGGACCAATGCATATTGCCTCAGTCTTAAATGTGAAAACCATCGGGATATTTGGTCCAACATCAGGCACTATGTACGGACCATACGGAGATAAAAACATTGTATTGCAAGAGAAGATAGATTGCCCTTATTATCAACCAACATTTATGGGAAGTGGTCGGATTCAAAAGTGTTATAAAGAAGACCGATGTCTTATTTCTGATGAAAGTTGTGTTAACAGAATCAACGTAGAGAAGGTAATTAATGCTTTGAATAAGCAGATGTCAGACTCAAATCATAATAAATCAAAGGAAATTTTCAGGTGAAACAAAAATTATTATTCATAGGACTTGATGGCGGGACTTTTGATGTTCTGAATCCCTTTATAAGGGATGGTGACATGCCAAATCTTGCAAGGCTGATTGAGAATGGTGTTTCAGGCAAATTGGAATCAACCATCCCATTTCTTACAGCACCGGCGTGGAGTTCATTCTTTACCGGTAAGAATCCGGGCGCCCATGGTTTATATGATTTTTTTACACAGGCAAATTCGACTCAAAGGAAACAACAGTTTGTCCATTTTGGTTACATAAAATCAAAAACTATATGGTCAATGCTTACGAAGGCCGGAAAGAAGATTGGTTCAATAAATGTCCCTGTAACCTATCCCATTCCCAATATAGATGGATATCTGATTTGCGGTCTGATGGCTCCTCCTGACAGGATTACTACCTATCCTGAGAACCTTGCAGAAGAATTAGGCAATCAGTTTGATAAACATGATTTAGATATCTCCTGGAGCCGATATACTAAAAGAGATATAGATAGTTTTATGTCCAAAATAATATCTTCTAATCAGCAAAAGAGAGAGGTAACTCTCCACCTGATGAAAAAGTTTGATTGGGATTTCTTTATTACAGTATTTACCGAGACTGATCGTTTACAACACCTTTTATGGAATTATATACATAATGCTGATAATAAAGATAAGGATTCGTTAAAGACGCACAAGGCTATAACTCAATATTACAGAGAACTCGATAAAGCCATAGGGGAAATAATTACCTTTGCAGGTAATAATACTAAAGTAATCATCATGTCAGACCATGGCTTCGGACCAACAGAGAAAAAGGTATATATAAACAGTTGGCTTGAAGAGCAGGGACTTTTATCTTTTTATAAAGATAAGACATTATCTTTTAACAACCAGAGGAGGAAGAGATTTATCCTTTATCAGATACTAAAAAGATTTGATATCCTGAATATAGTGAGCAAACTCTCTTCAAAGATTAAAAGGACACCAAGAATTTTGTGGAACTATAATAAGGTGTTAGATTGTATAGACTGGCAAAAGACAAAGGCGTATGTGGCATCGAATACGAATCAGGGGATTTATATTAATCTTAAAGGCAGAGAACCAAACGGCATAGTTGAACCAGGAAAGGAATACGAATCTGTAAGGGAAGCAATTATCAAAAGTTTGCAATCTTTTTTACATCCGGTAACCAAAGAACCTTTAGTAAGCCATATCTGGAAAAGAGAGGATATCTACAAGGGTGAATATGTAGATAATGCGCCTGATATTCTGTTTATTCTAAGAGAAGGGGCTTACCTTGTAGGAATACAACCTTCTAAAGATATCTTTGAAGATGTGAAATGGGAATCTGGGTCTGGTTCTCATAGACGGGATGGTATGTTTATCGCACATGGGGAAGATATTCTGCAAGGCAAAGAATGTAAGGATGCAAAGATAATTGATCTTGCGCCTACAATATTGCATATTCTAGGAATCCCTGTTCCGAAAGATATTGAAGGGAGAGTCCTTGACGAGATATATACAGAGAATTATAAAAAGAATAATCCTGTAAAATATTCTGATGAAAGCAGTGCGTCAGAGGGTAAAGAAAATTTGCATGCCGGTAAGGATGAGGATAAAACAATTGAAGATATCTTGAAGGGTCTGGGATATATATAAAAATCATACTGACGATAATAGGGTAAAATATAAATTATTTAAAAAAGGAGAGTGTAATATGAAGAGAATATTTTTCTTTTTAATTACCACATTATTTAATAGCTCTTCGGGTAAATTCCCCGCAGCTTGCTGCGTAGAAAATGGTATATTGTATGTGTGAGTGAATACATACATAAGAGTCATAATGTTTCTGTGCTGATAT
>Ga0209211_10008899_pt1 | contig 13579 bp, 10 predicted proteins | sample RifGroA2_FD_183992 | JGI IMG/M metagenome (GOLD analysis project Ga0209211, IMG submission 183992) | Groundwater microbial communities from Rifle, Colorado, USA - Groundwater A2 (SPAdes) (version 2) | ecosystem: Environmental > Aquatic > Deep subsurface > Groundwater | place: Rifle, Colorado...
GAAGCAGTCAGCGTCCTGGATACCGACTTTTCCAGGGGACGAAGAAACAGCAAAAACTCAAGGTCTGTTCTTTGATCCAGAAGAGAGTCTTATGTATTTAAGCGAAGAGCATTATCGGAAGGCTAAAGGCAGGTCATAAAAGATCCTTATCGAACCCAAAAAGAATTTTCCAGAAGAGATAGCCGATGGCGAAGAAGGCGAGAATGATGATCGGGATGATGAAAGGCGGGAATTTGTAGAGGGAGAGGAGGAGGATGAACAGTGTCCAGAGGAATCCGAGCCAGAGGAGAGGGCTCTTTTTGGTTATCTTCCATTCGAAGCTCATATCGAGATAACGTCCCAGTGCCGTGAGAACGAAGGAGAAAAGGAAGAGGAGGAAGAAAAATTTGGTCAGGCTGAAACGGGCGGCGACGAAGGTCGGCAGGATCATCTCGATCGTGAAGAGCGCCATAAACCCCAGATAGCCGATGAGGAGGGCTTCGAGAAGGAGGGCATAGCAAACAGCGAGGAAACCGTTTTGTTTCATTTTCTTAAGATGTCGGATAAAATATTGATTGAGCATTTGCATAGAATCGCTTTTTTACCCCTCCCTACCCTCCCCTTTGAAAGGGGAGGAGGAAGAAATTATTCTTTGATGCTTTTTTCGGTTCATAAGTTGAGGACTGAAAGGTTCAGGGTATCAACTATTATCGATTAACGCCAAACCGTGAAAGGATACGCTCTTTGATCTGTGAGAGTAAGAAGAGCATATTTTTGGTGCTTTTTTTGGTGTCAAAGGATACTTGGAGCGTATTGATATCGATGTCTGTATTGCCTTGACTGATACTTATTTCGAAATCCGGGCCGCTTTGGGCGGAAAGAGCATCGAGCGGAGTGGTGCAGGCGAAGGTCTGTCCGAAGAGCCCTGGCAGAAGCGTGCAATCAGCATGTTGTTCACTCGCCTGGGAAGATACGCTGATGGGAGCCTGCTGTTTCGCGATGAAATCGCGATACGGGGCGTCGAGTAAGGGGCGTTTGAATCCGCCGTCGACGAGATAATAGGTAGCGGTATCGCGATCAAGGAGAAGCGTCCCATCGGGATGCCGGGATCCGAGGAGAAATATTCTGCCGCGCTTGTAGATGCCGAGTTCCTCTTCGCTTACGGGACGGACATCCTCGAACCGATAGCCGAGCGAGAGGAATATATCGGCGCTTCCCACCGGACGCATTTCTGTGTCGCTTGCGATGAGAAATACGCCATCGGCGAAAGAAACGACCGATCCGACGCGGAAACCGATCCATTTTTCGGAAACGGGATACCGGGTCAGGAAATCTTTGTTTTCAGGCTGAGCAAATGTATCCGGATAGCGTGAGAGATAGGCGTTGTCGCTTACGAATGGATAGAGCGTACCGCTTCGCAGGGCATAATAGGTAGCATCGATCCGGTAAAGCGATTCCTTTGGGAAACTTGTTATGGGCGATCCGGTCGGCAAGAAAAAACTGCGGTAGGAACGGCGGAGGGAAAAGGCGAGAGTGTCAGGAAGAGCGGATTTCTTTTCGAGCGTCAGAGTGGCAGCTGCTTGAGAGAGGTCTCCGATTACTCCGACATCAGTAACGAGCGTACCACCGGCCTCGATTTTTCCGTTGGTGCGGGGAGTGGTATCAGGAGAGCGGGGATCGAGAAGCTTATTTTTGCTGGAGCTCGGTGTTTTGAAATTGAAAGAAAATACGAGTGTTGGGAAAAGCGCTCGCAGGGCGAAAATGATGACGAACAAAATGACGGCGGCGTAGAGAATAGCGCGCAGAATGCGGTAGCGATGCTGCCAGTGTTCGGGAATAGGAATAATCGGTTTGGTACATATCATAGGTTGGTGTATTGCGTTTGGAAGCAAGGCTTCCAAATCGGTCAGTATATTTCAAAAAGGAGATTGCGCGTTTCCGAAGAGATTTTTTCCGGCAAATGGAGTGAGGATCCGACTTCGAGGGAGATAGTTTCAAAGCGAACACTTTGAAACGTCACGGTCTTTTTGAGAACGAGGCGGCTGCCGAAAACAGAAACATAGCGGGTCTGATCTCCTTCGGGAACGAGGAGAAAGATATGCGTGAAGGCCAGCGTGTCGAGCTTTTCCAGATCATCCGGATTGAAAAAATAGACTATATTCTTGCCGGAGAGAAATTGCGCCGGGCCGGAGAGCATAGAAAAGCCGTCGCCGGTAGCGTTTTGATCGACGAGGACGAGGTCGGTATCAGAAAATTCCTCGCTGAAAGCAGCCGCTTGTTCGGAGAGCGTGCGGTTTTCCGCAAAAAAGATACTATGACTCCAGGCCGGAAGCTGGAGAATGAGGAGGCCGAGGAAAATAAGGCTGACAAAGAAGAGGCGCTTGCCTCGCGGTTGGGCGATGGGGAAGATTTTCTCTGAATTTTTTTCTTTGGCGAAGAGGAGCGCCAGACCCGCGGTGGCTGAAAAAAGCAGCGTCGGAAAAAGGGAGAAGAGAAAACGGCGGAGCATCCACGGATGGTCGAGCGAAATATTGGGGTCGAAGAGGTAGAGGAATGTCGGCAGGGCGATAGCGGCGGGGATGAGGAGGAGAGAACGTTTTTCTTTGATGAAAAGGAGAATCCCGAAGAGACCGACGATAAAAAGGATAAGCAGGCCGTAGAGGAAAAAAACCGAGCCGAGGGTGAAGGAGCTGCCGGAGTGGGCGAGGTCGCCCATGATACTGCCGCTTCCCAGTTGATGCAAGTATTTCAGGAGCGCTTTGCCGATCACTTTGTAATAGGGAAGGTTGATGAAAAAATCACGCAGAAAAAAGAAAATGAAGAGAAGGCCGGGGAATACGAGGCTTTTCCAAGGATAGGTTTTCCAGATGTTGCGTCCCGCTTGGCTGGAAAGCATAATGATGAGCGCCAGGAGAAGAAATGCAAACCCTTCGATGCGGGTGAAAGCCAAGAGTCCCGCGGATAAGAGGACGCCGACGTAGGTGATGAATTTTCCCTCTCGCAGAAAAAGGATGAGGCTAAAGACGAGGAAGGTAAAGAGGAAGACGGCCAGATTTTCGCTCAGAGTAATTTTGGCGAACCAGGTGGGCAGGAAAGAAAAGAGAGCTAGAGCCAGTCCGGCGAAAGCGTAGAAAGGATGGACGAACAAACGCAGAAGATTATAGAGTGTGAGGAAAAAAAGAAAAAGAAGGATGTTGTTGCCGATAGTGAGGCCGAGCAAGCCGAAGAGCGAAACGAAACCGGCGATCCATGAGATATAGCCGAGCGGAAACTGCGTGATGAGATCACCTTCTCTGGTGTAGGCGAAACCAGGAAAGTTGAGGGCAGCGCCCTCGCCATAGATTTGGAAAAAGCTTTGGCTGGCCTTGGTGGAGAAGGCCAGTTGGCCATTCTGTGTCAGGTGGAAGGCGGCCTCGCTGAGCGATCCCTGGTCGCGTCCGGAGAAGATGGTCGGTTCGGAGAAATAGCCGATGAGTCCGGCAGAGAGGACTGCGGCGAGGAGGGCGATTTTGAGGTCAAGGGGTGCCTGGAAAAGGAGCTTCCCACCGAGGTAAAGAATGAGCGTTCCTATGAGCGCGGCGCCGAAGATGATGAATGGTGAAAGGAAAAGACCGAAGATGGCGAGCAAAAAAACAAACCATCCGAAAATCACGAATGAGAGCCCGAAGAGAGTGAAGAGCGTGTCGGTTTTTTGGATTGCGGGGAGGAATGGCATATGTATAGCATTATACCCTAAATGAGCTATTCAATAAATAAAAGCAATTTTTTGTCTCTGCTCCAGACTCGCCGAGGCTCTTGGTTACCGAAAAAAGTCGCCCCTTCACCCCAGTCACTTCTCTAGGAACAATTTGTTCATTGTATACTGTACAGAAGACGTAGTCGCCTTACGGCTTACAACTTTTCATAACATACATCCTTGTATGAGAAGTGACGGGGCAAGCTCAACGGCGGGACACAGCTCTTTTTTTCGAACCGAGAGCCTTGCCTCAGACAAGTGGAGCAGAAACAAAAAATTCTTTTACTTACTGAATAGAATGAGACTTCCGTGTGTAAAATATTATTCAGGTTACTTGATGAAATGGTGTTTGCCCCCACACCAATTGAGCTTCACTTTTGGAGAATGCGTCGGTATTTTTGATACATGTTCTTTATAGCAGGAACTGAGTAAAGTTTTCTTTCCATCATGCCAAAGCTCAATTGGTGTGGGGGTTTGCCAAGCGTTCCGAATGCGATTACAATGAGGGGAAAAGGGGATGACTTCTGGCAACCTATAGAATGAACCAGCATTTTGTTTATTGGTACTACACGAAGGGGCTTCAGAGCGCGCTATTGCTTCTCGGCAATTATTTGCGATTTACGGCTCATCGTTTCAATATGGGCGGATTGCTCCGGACGTTCTTTTTGCCCTGGAAACGAGACGTTGCCTTTCACACATGGAGAGGTTTTCGCCCGATCCACTCTCTGGAGGCCATATTTCAGAACCTGCTCACCCGGACGCTAGGGATGCTGGTACGGTTTGTGATGCTCCTCATGGGGATTTTGGCATGGTGCGCGACGCTTATGCTCGGCATAACGCTTTTTCTTTTCTATCTTGGCGCGCCATTTTTTATTGTTTTGGGTTTTATCCTGTTGCCGTCCATGCAATTTTTCGGTGTGGCGAGCTTGCTTTCCGGGATGATCGGTTTGGGGAGCGCTTTTTTCGGCTATATCATGAGAAGCAAAGAAGCCCCGCTGACTTTCGACATAAAAGAATTACGAAAGAAAAAATTTTTCCAACGCGTGCTGGGACGTCTCGGACTCAAAAAGGAATCCATTGGGAAAGAAAGGCTCAAGGATACGGAAACGTTTCTTGCGTTTCAGAAGCCGCTCGGTATTGAGCGGGACTTTTATGAGCAGGCGGTGAGGCTAGAGCATGCGGCAGCAGAAAAGAAGGATCAGAAAAGCCGTTTCTGGTCGTGGGAGAATCTTCACATGACGAGGCCGCTCTGCAAAGATTGGCACTATGCCTATACGCCGCACCTGGATCGTTACTGCCTGGAGCTTTCGCGTTTTGATCCAACGGAGTATGGTAGGGCGGAACTCATCGGACGCCATGATGAATTGCGCGTGGCGACAGCAGTGTTGGCACGCCCGACGCAAAACAGCATCATTCTGGTCGGCGATCCGGGTATCGGAAAAAAGACATTCATCCATTATCTGGCGCGCCTTATTCGTGAGAATAGGTTCGGTGCGGAATATCTGGATGAAGCCCGCGTGCTCCTTTTTGATATCGGGCAAGCGGTTGGTGACGCCGCGAATCAAGATATGGCTGTGGATCAGTATCTTCGCAGGCTGTTCATCGAAGCGACATATGCTGGGAACGTTATTCTGGCTATTGAAAATGTCGATCTGTATCTCGGGAATGAGTCATCGTTTCCCAATTTGGCGCCGCTTTTCAGCGAATTTCTCCCATTGCCGAGCTTTCGTTTGATCGCGACTGCGCCGACCGGGCGTTATCATGCGTTGGCCAAAGAAGATGAGCAGGCGTTGAAATACTTTGAAGTGATCTATTTGCGAGAGACGACTCCGGAGGAGACGCTGGTTATCCTTATCCAGCAGTTCGAGCGAGCGGAAGCAAGGAGAGTCTTTTTTACTCTGAAAGGATTGGAAGCCATTGTCGCAGCGGCTGGCCAGTATGATTGGGAAACGCCCTTCCCCGAGCGGGCGATCGATCTGGCTCAAGAAGTATTCGCCTATTGGAATACGACTGATGAAGAATTTATCACAAAAGAGACGGCAGATGCTTTTATCACGCTCAAGACGGGCGTGCCGACCGGCGTGATCGGAACGGATGAGAAAGAAAAGCTATTGCAGCTCGAGGGACTGCTTCACCGGAGGGTCATCGGGCAGAATGAAGCCGTGAAGCAGGTCGCCGAAGCGATGCGCAAAGCGCGAACCGGGTTCGGCGATGATAAGCGTCCGCTCGGAAGCTTCATCTTTTTCGGACCGAGCGGGGTAGGAAAAACGGAAACAGCGAAAGCGTTCGCGGAAAGCTATTTTGGCAGCGAAGACCATATGATTCGTCTCGATATGAGCGAATTTCAAACCCCCGAGTCTATCGATCGGCTGATCGGTTCGCGCGCTCTCGGAATATCGGGGCAGCTCATTGAGGCAGCGCGCGAGAAACCATTCTCGATCCTCCTTTTGGATGAGATCGAAAAAGCGTATCCGCGGACACTTGATTTGTTCCTGCAGATTCTTGACGAGGGGTATGTGACGGATGGTTATGGCGAGAAGGTGAGTTTCCGCAATATGATCATCATCGCCACTTCCAATGCCGGGGCAGCGCTCATCAGGTCGCTCGTGCGTGAAAAAGCGCCGCTCGCCGCGATCCGCGAGCGAGTGCTCGACCATATCGTCGAGAACAACTTGTTCCGATTGGAATTTCTGAACCGGTTTGATGACATCATTTTCTTTGAACCGCTCAATCAAGAGGAATTGGAGGCTGTTACGGAGCTCCGGCTGAAAAAGTTCGCTGATCGCCTGAAAAAAGAGAAAAATATCGCTATCGCCTTTGCTCCTGATGTCGTGTCAAGAATCATCGAGAAAGGCTTCGAGCCGGAATTCGGAGCCCGCTCTCTCAATCGTTTTATCGAGAACGCCATCGAGGACGTCGTCGTGAAAAAAATCATCGCCGGAGAAGTGTCAGAAGGTGGATCGCTCTTTGTCTCTGGCGATGATTTGTAACCTATTCTCTATGAAAATCCTTGTCGTCGCGCCGACACCGTTTTTTTCCGACCGCGGCACGCATATCCGCATTTTGGAGGAGGCGTTGGCGCTTGAAAAGCGCGGGGCTGAGGTGACCATCGCGACGTACCATATCGGAGCGCCTCTTCCGGAACATTTGGATACGAGAATAGACGTCCGACGCATCCGGCGCTGGCTTTTCTGGTATAAAAAACTTGAGGCCGGACCCGATTGGCAGAAAATCCTCCTCGACCTGATGCTTATCCGCAAAACGTTCTCTCTCGCCCGCACCTGGAAACCGGACATCATTCATGGCCACCTCCATGAAGGGGCGCTGATCGGCTGGATCGTACAGAAAATCCTTTTCTGGAGAAAAATGAAACTGGTCGCGGATTTTCACGGCAGCCTCACCAAAGAGATGGTGTCGCACAGCTATCTGCGCGCTTCCGGACTCATGAAATTTTTTGAGATGGTCGAACGTTGGATCGATGCTTTGGGCGACGCGGCCGTCGCCAGTTCATGGGACAATATGGCGAGGATAAACGCGGTACGGAAAAGCGATCCGGCCCAGATTCTTTCGGATGGCACGCGACTTTCCATGTTTGAGGGTTTGCCGACGGTCTCCGCTCTTCGGGCCGCCTACCATATTCCAGGGGAAAGCGTGGTTGTCGCCTATACTGGGGCGCTTATTCCGAACAAGGGGATCAGGCTCTTGCTCGATGCCATTCCGCTCGTTTGCGCGCGGTACAGCGAGGCGCATTTCGTCATCGCCGGGTTTCCCGTGGACCAGATCGCCGAGTATCTGAAGCAAGATATTTTCAAAACCCGGGTGACGGTCATCAGCCCGCTTTCGTATTTCGCGCTGCCGAAAATCCTGAAAATGAGCGATATCGGTGTCGATCCCAAAGAGTCCGGTACGCGACAAGCCAGCGGAAAAATGCTTCAATATATGGGGGCGGGGCTGCCGATCGCCTGTTTTGATACAGAGAACAACCGCGAGTATCTGAAAGATGGCGGGATATATGCTGGCGGAACGACTCCCGAGAGTCTGGCTCTCGCCATAGGAGAGCTTGTCGCTTCCCGAGAACTGCGCAGAGCAAAAGGAGCGATCAATCGCCAGCGGGCGGAAGCATTCAGCTGGGAAGCATCCGCAGAAAAACTGGAGAAGATCTATCAGGATATTTTAAATGAGAAGTAAGTATTGTTATGAAGTTGTGGCTCATCAAACTTGGAAAAGTATTGTCCGCTTTGCAGGAAGAGGGCTTGATGCGAGGTGGAAAGAGATCTCTGGAATCTTTTTTTGCCTTGTTCCGAAAAGTCGGTTCGGGGGATATCCTTTTTATCACCGGCGGACTGGGAGATAGCGCCCTCTATCGTTCCTGGCATGTCGCGGAAGAGCTGCGCTCGAATGGATTTACTGCCGCTGTCGCCGTGCAGGATAATCCGTTTGTGTCGCGGTATGCCGATAGATTCTCCGTGTTTGTGTTCCATCGCGTTCTTTATACGAAAAATATCGCGCGCCTCATTAAGAAAATAAAAGAGAGGAAGAAAGAAATCATATTCGAGACGGATGATCTGGTGTTCGATGGAAAATATTTCCAGCATATGGATTATTTCCGCAAGATGAATTACTTTGAAAGAAAGCAGTATCAGAGAGGTATCGGCGCAGAGATCCTGACTGATCCGTATGTGACGGCCTGCACGGCATCCACTTCTTTTTTGGCCTCGAAGTTGGAAGAGTATGGGAAAAAAGTATTCGTGGTGCGCAATAAGCTTTCCAGAGGAGACGTTTTTGCCTTAAATGATCTCTATGACCGGAAAAAGAGAGCGCCGCGCGCGGATGAGAAAATCGTTATCGGATATTTCAGCGGCGCCAAGGGGCATGACAAGGATTTCGCAACGGTGGCCAGTGCTTTGAAAGATATACTGGAGCGTTTTTCTCACATAGAGCTTTTTCTGGCCGGACCGCTAGAGATAGGTGATGCGCTGCATGCGTATGAGGAGCGTATCCGGCGGATTTCTTATGTTCCGAGAAACGAGCACTTCGCCAATGTGGCGCAGATGGATATCAATCTGGCGCCGCTCGAGATCGGCAATCCGTTCTGTGAATCCAAGTCGGAACTGAAATGGTTCGAGGCGGGACTGGTGGCGGTGCCGACGGTGGCGGCCGCGACAAAAACATTCCAAGAAGCTATTATAGATGGTGTGGATGGCTACACAGCCGCGACAACGGAAGAATGGGTGGCTAAACTCTCCAGATTGATCGAAGATGCTCCGTTTCGTCGGTCGATGGGGGAAAAGGCGCGAGAAGAAGTTTTGGAGCGATATACGACCCAGACTGGGAAAAGCGAAGAATATTATAATTATTTACGATCGAAAATCGTATGAAGATACTCATTACCGGCGGAGCGGGCCGCCAGCAGGCCAGCCTCGACGTCTAGGCGGGCGAGCCTCGCCGAGAAGTTTAGTATAATTAGCACTAATATAAATTATTGATACTGGTATGAAAATCTTGATAACCGGCGGGGCGGGATTCATCGGATCGGCGACAGCCAAGCAGCTCATGGATCGCGGCGATAAAGCAGTGCTTATAGATAACTTCAACAACTATTATGATCCGCGGCTCAAGCGCGACCGCATCAAGATTTTCCTGAAGGGCTACGAAAAACCTGCCCGCCGAGGAGGGAGTTTTAAGCTCTACACGGGCGATATTCGCGATGTGAAGTTTCTCGAAAAAGTTTTCCAGAAAGAAAGACCGGACAAGGTTATTCATCTGGCAGCTATGGCGGGCGTGCGCAATTCTTTGGAGCATCCGGCTCTCTACGCCGATATCAACATTATGGGCACGGTGAATCTTTTGGAGCTGTCCGTGAAGCACAAAATAAAGAACTTTGTCTATGCTTCATCATCATCGGTGTACGGCAACAATAAGAAATTTCCCTTTTCCGAGAAAGACAATGTCGATACGCCGATTTCGCCCTATGCCGCCACCAAGAAGGCCGATGAACTTTTGGCACACGTCTACAGCCATATCTATAAGCTTCCCACGACGGGACTGCGTTATTTCACGGTGTATGGGCCGTGGGGACGTCCCGATATGGCGCTCTTTCTTTTTACGGAGAATATCTTCTCCGGCAAGCCGATTCTGGTCAATAATCACGGAAAGATGTCGCGGAATTTCACCTATGTCGATGATATCGCTTCCGGCACCATCACGACGCTTGACGCCGATCTCCCGTATGCCGTGATGAATATCGGCGGCGATCGGGAGAATACGCTTATGGAGTTCATCGGGGAAATAGAAAAGAATGTCGGTAAGAAAGCAAAAATGAAAATGATGCCTCTGCCACTGGGCGACGTGATTTCCACCGTCGCGGATATCAAAAAACTGCGCAAGCTTGGCTGGAAGCCGACTACGCGCATCGATAAAGGAATTAAGAATTTTGTCGAGTGGTACCAGGAATACTACGGGGTCTAGGTCTGGAGGAAAGCGTTTTCGTGCGACGGGGGAGGGGGAAGAAAAAACAATACAAAATATTACGCGCGCGTATGAAATTCACAGAGCGGGAAACACTGGGTATCTTTCTCATTCTTGTCATCGGGCTTCTCTCGCTGAGGGCATGGCAGGCGTTTTTTACCGCTATGGCGACGCCGGGCATAGCCGATATCTGGCAGCCGATAGCCTGGTTTTCTCTGGTAGCGGTGTTTTTCTTTCTCGGGACAATCACGTGGTCGCATATGATTTTGAGAATAACAGGCGCGGCTCTCGTTTTTTTCCCCGGACTTTTATTCATCCGTTCATGGGAATATATCGCAGCGGGTATCGCAGCGGCTTTTTTTATTTTTTGGAGCAGCATGAGCATCGCGCGGGAAACAGAGGAGCGCGTCCGCTTCCGTTTTTTCAAAAGCGCGCGGGTGGGACAGTTTTTCTTCGTTCTCGGACTTTCGCTCTCCATCTCCAGCGGGTACTATGTCCTTTTGAAGAATGCTTCCTGGGAGGAGCTGGTGCCGCGTTTCCGGATCGGCGAGGAAATGACGGGGATCATTTTCAAAGTCGCGGGCACTGTCAATCCGAGCTTCGCCAAGCTTGCAGAAGGGGACACGACCGTGGATGAGTTCCTCCTGAGTCTCGGGCAAAACAAATTGGGAGAAGGGATGATTGATCAAGAAACCCCCGAGCAGACAACGAATAAGCAGGTTATCGGAAACGCGCTCCCAGAGCTCGGCCGATATCTCAAAGGGAAGGACACCGGCCTTTTTTCCGATGTGGATCAGGAGAAGATCGCGGAGCAGCTATTTCTTGAATCGGGGCGAGAGCAAGTAGCGACGCTCGCGGGGCGGCCGGTTGCGGGGGACGAAAAAATATCCGATATACTTTCTCTGGCTGTGCAGAATAAGCTCATCACCCTGCTCAGCGGCGGAAAAGCGACTGAGCGTATTCCTTCGTCGGGAGTGCCGTTTTTTCTTTCCCTCCTCATATTTTTGACCATTCTTTCATTTTCTTCAATTGTCGCTCCTGTATGCATCCTGGGCGCGGAATTCCTTTTTCTGTTTGCAGTTTGGATAAAATGGCTTAAAATAGGCACTTTTTCCGTGGAACAGGAAAAATTAGAGGAGTAAACGAAAGAGTTTAGATTTGGCACTCTGGTGTGGAGATTGCTAATTTTTTTGTTTTGCGTTAGGATAGCATAGTACTATTTTTGGATAGCTGAATGACAAATGTGGTCAAGTCCCAGCCCCAATTCCAAATTTAGAAAGAGCAGGTATAGAGTTGGGTGGCACGGAAACGCCTGACGGCTCCGTTATGTGAAAAATATTTATTTGATGACTGAATTGAGGCGGGACGCTCATATTTGTAGCGTTTCGAAGACTCAACGACAAATATGGCGAATTATTACGATCTATTGGGAGTTTCCAAAGGCGCTTCGGAAGATGAGATCAAGCGAGCTTTTCGCAAGCTCGCGCATAAGCACCATCCGGATAAGGGCGGCGGCGACGAAAAAAAATTCAAAGAGATCAACGAGGCGTACCAGGTGCTTTCCAACAAGGAAAAGCGCCGAGAGTATGATCAATTCGGTCAGACGTTCAGCGGGAATGGAGGAGGCGGAAGACAAGGACAGCGCCCCCGGGGATTCGATTTCAGCGGGTTTTCTTCCCAGGGCGGACAGGGATTCGATTTTTCCGGGACAGGTTTCGAGGATATTTTTTCCGATATGTTCGGCGGGGGCGGACGCTCACGCGGTCGGGCGCGAGCCGGTGCGGATATTGAGGTAGATGTGGAGATTTCGTTTGAAGAAATGGTGCGGGGAGTGAAAAAAGATATTCATTTGCGCAAGCTCTCACAGTGCAGTATCTGTCATGGCACGGGCGGAAAGCCTGGAGTGCCAGAAGAGACATGCGGAGACTGCCAGGGCCGAGGACAGATACAGCGCGCGGTGCAGACTATTTTCGGGGCGTTTGCCCAGATGACGACCTGCGAGCGCTGTCATGGCCGGGGCAAGATATACAGGGAAGAATGCACCGAGTGCCACGGCGCGGGGCGTTTGCAGAAGGAAGAACGGTCTTCTCTTGAGATTCCGGCTGGCATAAACGACGGGCAGACGCTCTCCGTGCGGGGCGGCGGCGCGGCGGGAGAGGACGGCGCGCCGACTGGCGACCTTTTCGTAAATATCCATATTCGGTCACATCCATCGTTCAAGCGGCGCGGAGATGATATCATTTCGCAGCTTCAAATAACCTTTGCACAAGCGGCTCTCGGCGATAAAGTGGCTGTGAAGACGATCGAGGGAGATGTCATGATGAAAATTCCTCAGGGGACTCAGCCGGGAGAAGTTTTCCGCGTGCGCGGCAAAGGCATTCCGCATCTCGGGCATTTCGGCCGCGGCGATCATCTCGTTACGGTTATTTTGGCTGTTCCGAAGAAACTTTCCCGTGAGGAGAAAGAGCTTATTGAGAGACTTGGCAAGCTCAAGCCGTAGCTTAGAGGAAAGGAAAAGGAAAAGATGCTTTTGCCGTTTGGTCTTTTTTCCTATACAATGAAGGAACAACGGGAGGGTTTTTTTGAATATCCTTTTATGGAAAATAAGACAAAAATTATCGTTATCGATGATGATGCGGATACGCGCGGACTCTATGCCGATGCGTTTCGGGCGGTGAATTTCAATGTGCGCGAGGGGGAGGATGGGCTGGATGGGCTCAAGCTGGTCAATGAAGACATTCCGGACATCATTATTACAGGCATCATTATGCCGCGGATGGATGGATTCGGTTTCGTGGCGGAGCTTCAGAAAAACACAGCGACTGCCCATATTCCGGTCATATTTATTTCCCACTTGGGACGGGAGGTAGATGAGAAGCGTGCCAAAGAGCTTGGTGTGAAAGCCTTTTTGGTGCGCGATATGACATCGCCCCATGATATGATTGAGTGCGTCAATACCCTGCTCACATCCAAAGAATATGTTCTTGCCCTTGATCCATTCGGTTTTGATGCGGCCAAATTCGCGCAGGATTTCAAACTGAATCCGGACTTGATCTGTCCCGAAGAGAAGGCTGGCGGCCGGGTGGTGCTCAAGTTGCGCAAGCGTGATGGGGATAACAAACATTTTGACGCGGAGCTTACGTGCGTTTAATGTACTGTGTGCCTGTTTCGAAAAAAACCCTTCCGGGAGCCATTCGTCCGTCCAGCGACGGACTTCTCTTATGAACTTTTTTTGATCCGTCCCGCAGTAGCGGGACGGCACCATGCTCACCAGCCTCGCCGCCCGCTTCGCCGAATCGAGGCGAGGCTAGGCGGGAAAAAACTTCAACTCTCCCAGGAAGATTTTTTTAGAACAGGCTTTGCAATTTTAATCTCAATTAGGGTCTAATTCCCCGC
>Ga0209211_10008900_pt1 | contig 13578 bp, 14 predicted proteins | sample RifGroA2_FD_183992 | JGI IMG/M metagenome (GOLD analysis project Ga0209211, IMG submission 183992) | Groundwater microbial communities from Rifle, Colorado, USA - Groundwater A2 (SPAdes) (version 2) | ecosystem: Environmental > Aquatic > Deep subsurface > Groundwater | place: Rifle, Colorado...
TACTATATCGTTGAAGACATTTATACTTGTGTTCATAGTAAAGGGCACCTACGGTGCCCTTTACTATTGTAGTATGAAAATGAGGAGAAAGGGAGTTTCGTAATTCAAAGTCTAATACCACCCCCAATGAACCTATCCACAGTAACCTAAAATTATCGGCTACGCCTTCGTAAAAATCTTTCAAAATATCCCGCTATTCCTCAGTATTTTTACTTTGGCTCGCACCACAAGAGTACTTCTTGTTTTCTAACTCGCTTCGCTCGTAAGAAAACAAAGTCGCACGAAAATTTTAAATTCTTTGGGGAAGAGTTAATTGGGGGTGGTATAATCATGAGGACCCTGTCAAATGTTTTTGTCAGTTGTCAATTGTTTTCAAAAAGCTCTGCTTTTTGAAACTAATACTCTCGCATCGAAATCTGCGCATCAACTTTCTTCACCAAGTCGAGAACAACGGAGACAACAATGAGGAGTGCCGTACCGCCAACAGCCAAACTTGAAACCTTCGTGAGTCCCTGCATAATGAGCGGCAAAACCGCGATTACACCAAGGAACACCGCTCCCACGAGCGTGATGCGGGTCAAGATCTTTGCGAGATACTCCGACGTCTGTGTTCCGGGACGAATACCGGGAATAAACGCGCCGTTCTTTTGCAGGTTCGTTGAGATTGCGTCAGGATCAAAGGTAACCGCTGTATAAAAATACGTAAAAATGAAAACGAGCGCGAAATAAAGTCCTCCGTTCACCCAAGTATTCGCAAGCATATCCCGTACAAAACTCGCAATAGACTGAACGACCGCACTCCCCGAATCCGCAAGCGCATTTGCCAAAAATGTTGGAAATACTAAAATAGAAAGCGCAAAAATGATGGGAATAACACCTGCTTGGTTCACGCGAAGGGGGAGATAGGTCGATGACCCCCCTGAAACAACCCGTCCTCCACGCGCCTGTTTTGCATAGGTCACCGGTACGGGACGTTCCGCCTCGGTCATATAGACAACTCCAGCAATAATAGCCACTGTTGCGGCAAGGGCACCAATTATTGTCGGCAAAATACTTGTATCAAGCACCGGGTAAATATAGGCAAAAATAAATTCACCTGCCGTCGCCGGAAGGCTCGACACGATACCCGCAAAGATAATGAGCGAGACGCCGTTCCCAATACCGAATTCTGAAATGAGCTCGCCAATCCACATGAGCAATATCGAACCCGCCGCAACAATAATAGTGTTCGTGAGAAATTCAAACGGCGTAAGCCCCACGAGAATTCCCTGCTTGCCTAAGTACGCAATGAGGCCATACCCTTGCATGAGCGCAAGGGGCACTGCAATCAAACGAGAGTACTGCGTAAATTTGCGGCGACCGAGCTCACCTTCCTCATGATACATTGCCTTGAGCTTTGGCGCCATCATGGTCAGAAGTTGCATGATAATCGATGCTGTAATATATGGACCGACACCGAGCATAACGATGGAAACCGCCGAAAGCCCCCCTCCCGTTAAAAGATTGAGAAATCCGAGCGCCTGATCATTCGCAATGAGTGCCGCAAGATCCTGCCCTGCCGCCGCAGGAATAGGAATACTCGCGAGCAAACGAAAAATTACGAGCGCGACAAGCACGAAAAAAATGCGCCGACGTAATACCGCATCTCCAAACATTAACTTCAATTTGCGGATCAAGGTTTCCATAATATTATTAACGCACCGTACCGCCTGCCTTCTCTATCGCCGTTTCCGCACTCTTTGAAAACGTACACCCGCGCACTTCGAGCTTCTTGTCGAGTTCGCCGCCACCCAATATCTTCACCTCCGGAAGATTATTGCCACTCCTCTTGACCAATCCTTTCGCAAGCAATGTTTTAGGATTCACACTGTCCCCCGTAGCAAAAACGGTGTTAAGTTCACTTAAATTAATGACTGCAAGATTAAGTGCAGGTGTGGCAAAGCGGTTGCGGGAAGTACCCTCGCCACGACGCTTGGGGATCTTCTTGATAACATCACGAATAGCAGGGCGAATACGGTGTCCGGCGCGGGCTTTTTGACCCTTTGTGCCACGACCCGACGTCTTGCCGCGCTTGCCGCCACGCCCAACAGTTTTCTTTGTCTTGCGTTTCGTCTTTGGTTGTATTTCGTGCAGTTGCATAATCGTATACTAAAATTAATCCAGCAAAAAGCTCCTGTTTACACCACCTCCTTCAGTCTCTTGGCACGCAGTAACCCAAGCGCCTTCACTGCCGCGCGGGCAATATTCAGCTTGTTCTTGGAACCTGAAATAATCTTTGCGCGTACATTGCGGACCCCTGCGAGGTCCAGCACGTTACGCACCGCACTTCCCGCCACCATACCACGACCCGGTGCCGGCATGATCATCACGCGCGCACTCGATGACTTCGCCTCGACCTGATGCGGGATCATCATTTCATTAGAAAGACGAACCTTGATCATATTCTTCTTTGCGTTTTTCATCGCTTTCTCAATAGCGGTTGCGGTGTCGGCTGCTTTTCCTATGCCTACGCCCACCGAACCCTTGCGGTTTCCTGCAACCATCGCAACCGAGAACGCAAAGCGGCGACCACCAGCGACCACACGCGTCACACGACGAATCTGAATGAGTTTGTTATCGAACTCAGGGCGTGCGCGCTCTCCGCCACGCGAGCCACCCTTGCCGGGACGCCCGGAACCCGGTCGTCCGCCAGGGCGGGAGCCTCCGCCACGACGATCTCCGCCACCGCGCTCTCCTCCCGAGCGGCGTGGACCGCCGCGAGAAACCCCCGCACCCGTGCGCGGCGCTGACGCCTTCTCCCCGGCCGTCGCTCCCGGTGTGCTTATCTTCGTGTCTGTATTCTTTTGTATGGTGTCTTCTGTCATAAAATATTAAAATTCTAATCCGCCCTCGCGCGCGCCTTCGGCAAATGCGCGGACGCGTCCCGTATAAACGAATCCTCCACGATCAAACACGACCGCTTTCACACCTTTCTCCTTTGCGGCGAGCGCGAGTGCTTTACCGGCGAGTTTTGCGCGCTCGGTCTTGGTCTTGCCTTTCGCACCCACGTCGCTCGCCCCCGCCAGAGTAACACCTTTTGTATCATCAATCACCTGCGCATAGAAAAAGCGGTTCGACTTGAACACCGCGAGACGCGGACGCGCTTCGGTTCCTTTTACGCGCGCGCGAATACGATTGTGACGGCGTGTGCGTTGTGAATGTTTTGTAGTGAGAGTAGTCATAATAATGTGTGAAAATTATGCAGATTTCTTGCCTTGCTTCCTACGAACGACCTCGTCTGAATAACGAATGCCTTTTCCTTTGTAGGGCTCGGGTTTTTTGTTTGCACGAATCTGCGCGGCGAACATTCCTACGGATTCCTTGTTGATAGAAGAAAGCGTAATCGTGTTCTTTTCTACCACCGCCTTTACGTCTTTGGGTGTTTCCATGGGAACTTTGTGCGAAAACCCAAGACTAAATACAAGTTTCGTTCCCTGCTGTTCCACTTTGTAGCCGACACCTTCAATCTGGAGTTTTTTCTCGAACGCCTTGGTAACTCCCGACACCATATTCACCAAGTGCGAAGCGTAGGTGCCCCAGAGCGCCTTCGCCTCTTTTGAATTATTCTTGGGCGCGAGCGAAATAGCCGCGCCTTCGATCTTGATATTGATAGGGCCGGGGAAATCACGGGTGAGTTCGCCGAGCGGTCCTTTCACAGTAAAAACCGTACCGTTTTGAGTAACAGTAGTGCCTGTAGGGATCGTAACGCCTTTTTTTCCGATTCGTGACATATAAATAATTACCAAATCTTAAAGAGTGCCTCGCCACCAACCTCTGCCTTACGCGCCTCATCCCCGGACATGATACCCTTTGGCGTCGACAATACGAGGAGACCATAACCATTTCTGATCGGCTTGATGTCGGCAACCTTGAAATACACGCGGCGTGATGACTTTGAGATGCGAGCGACACTATCGATGCGAGGTGCCTTGCCAACATAGAGGATCCCTATTTCAAGAGCCTTGGCGACCTTCTTGCCCTTTTTTGCATACGATGCAATATATCCATGCTTGAACAATACGGTAGCGATTTCCTCTTTTAATTGAGAAAAGGGGACCACCGCCAAATCCTTGCCGGCGTTACCCGCATTCTTAATACCGACCAGCATGTCTGCGATTGGATCGTGCATAGTAGAAATAAATTACCAAGAAGACTTCTTAATACCTGGAATCTTCCCTTCGTTGGCAAGCTCGCGGAAACAAATACGGCAGAGATCAAAGTCGCTCATATAACCGTGCCTGCGTCCGCACTTGAAACAACGGCGAACAATGCGCGAACTAAATTTCGGCTTTTTTTGTGAACGCGCGATAACGGATGTTTTTGCCATGGATTGCGATAAAGAAAAATGGATTCGGAGATACTTCGGCTTTGCCAATATCACGCATGAATTCTTCTAGAGACGACCCGCTTTTGGTCGAAACAACAAGAAAAGATGCGGATTAAACAAAACGTTCCCCTGTTCTTGGAAACAAGAACAGTACGAACATCCTAGCATACCGTAGGATAAAGTCAAATCATTTCCCCCCTTCCGAAATCCAAAAACCACCTAAAGTTCCTACACTTTCGGCGTAGAGGTCGCGGACAAAAATGTTTCAATGATGTCCTTTGCTTCCTCTACAGGAACACCGCGCTGGGTACTCTGCACGTCGTTCACGCTCATAAAACCGACAATGGATCCGTCAAGCGTGATAATTGGCGCGCCGCTTGACGTGCCGCTGAGACGCTGGGAGAGGCCGATGTTCCTTAACGTTTTTGGTTCTTTATCCCCTCCGGCGCTCATGTCGAGATTCGTTATCACGCCGGTAGCAATCGTTTTTCCGTCACGTCCGCCGATGATAACCGCCGTCTGCCCAACCTTTAAAACATCGCTCCTTCCTAATGTAATAGAATTGAAAGACACCGGCTTCGTTGAAGTCGAAACCGCTCCTGCGAGTTTCAACCTCCCAAGCCCGAGAAAATGATCTTTGTCGTTCGAAAGAACTTCGAGCGTATAAGACACGCCGTCGATATCCGAGAGGAGCGTCCCGCCACCAAAGTTATTTCTATCGGTGACCACGAGCCCATCCGAAGACACGACAACGCCGACACCAGCCGAATACGCCGCCCCGTCCTCGCCTACAATTTTGAATGCAACGACATTCTTCGTATTGTGCTCGATTGCCGACACCAGAAAATCTTCATCTTTCATCACGATCGGCTTTGAAGGCTTTTCAATAACCGTGGGTACGATACGCTCGATCGTTTTCTCAACAACGTTGGTGATGCTCTGCGTGATAGGCTCTGGCATCTGTTGCATAAGTGTCACGACAACAATCCCCGTCGCCACCGACGAGACAAAGCTCACAAAAAGAGCAAGGAGAACTATTTGGGATCTGTTGAGATGTTCCATAAGGGTCAGGTATTAGTCATTAGGTTTTAGGTGTTAGAAGGTGTGTTTCCTAAAATATGAAGCATGCTTGTATTGCTTCATTCTACCCGATACGCTACTTTACTGCAACAAAACGTTCACTCACCACACCCCAGTCAATCGCTTTCCAAAACGCTTCGATATAATCCGTGCGCTTCAGACCGTAGTCGATTGCAAACGCGTGCTCGAATACGTCCATGATGAGGATGGTCGATGCGCCCGCAAGGTGTCCTCCGTCGTGCTCATTCACCCACACGTTGAAGAGCCGCCCTGTTTCTGTATCACGCGCCAAAGCGACCCACCCGATACCCCGCATCGCACCCGTTGCTCTAAAATCTTTTTCCCACGCATCAATACTTCCAAAATCTTCTTTAATCTTTTTTGCAAGGTCGCCTTTCTCGTCAATCTTTGCGCCGCCGGAAATCATATTGCCAAAATAGAGCTCGTGCAAACGCATGCCGTTCCACTCCCACCCGAAACGCCGCTTGAGCTCGTTCCAAGCTGGTGTCCCCAATTCGACGGTCCTCAAGAGATCAACGAGTTTATTCGTATTGGAAACATACCCCTCATAAAGGGTAAAGTGATTGCGCAAAAGGATATCTGAAAATCCTTCCGTCCCCAACAACGCTTCAAAATTTTTTGCTTCGTACATAAATTAATTAATAATTATTTTTTATTCAAGGGCAATCCAGTTTGCATTATACAATTAACGCCACTAAGTGGAATTTTCTCTATTATTATTCCCTCTTTTGTATCATAACTCATATCTACACAAAAGTATTGCTTCGACTCGGGAAGACGTGCCGCGAGCAAAAGACCCACCATGTTTGACCGACAGACCAAACTATTCCCTTCCCCTTTCTCCTCAACAAAATTGACTAGTCCGCGGAGGTATGAATCGGTAGCGAATAAGGAACCTTTTGTTTTGCAGCCTTCTGATACTACCTGCAAAGACTTCAGCCAGTTACTCCGATATATCTCCATGCGATCCTTTACAGAAACTAAACGAGACTTTACATACACATCATTCCAAGCAGGTTGAGTGCCTATGCCCGCCATGATAAGTATATTTTCCCAATTTTCCGCAAGCTCTTTTTCTTTAAGATTAAAAAATGCGCTACGCTCCTGATTAGGGCGGTACCACTCGATAATGTCGAATTTCCAACCCGCTTCATCCTTAACAAGATCGAAGCTAATGCCCGTGACCCATGCACCAAGACCAACCGCGATTCTTCCTTCGTTGATAACCATGATCGGGTATCTCAATTTTGGTTCCGGAAAAATAATCTCTCCCTTTTCGAAAGTAAAGGCGATGTCAATCATCCCCGGTTCAGGAAGCTTTATCAAAGCATCTCCCGAATCATACAATTTTTGTATATCTTCTTTCGTCCGAAACTCATTAGCATCTGCGAGTGCTTCTTTGAGAGATAGCTTCTTTACGGATTTTCTGAATTTTTCTTTATCTGTGTTGGTGGTAGATTTGTATGTTTGCAAATCTCGTTCATATCTCTTTTGTATTGCTTCAATTTCACTATAATCGAAGACAAAAAGAGCTAAAAATATTTTCAATTGAACGTAGTCCGGATCTGTTAATTTTTCAAATTCCTGACTTTCGGCAGTTAGAAATAGAGGGACGATTTCGTTTGTTTTTTGTTGAATAGTTTCATATACTTCTTTCTCCTTAGAGCTCTCGTTGAAATTTATATTTTCCGGAAGCCCCATCGCGTCATAGAGCAATTTTGTCTGTTCCAAAAATATTTTATTCGCTATCTCTTCAGTAAGAGCACTGCCCTCTACGCGTTGAGGAGGATTCTGCAACTGGTATACAAGCTGTTCTCTTGGGATTCCTTGTTGCAAATCTCGCGTATCTTCTTTAACAAAAAAACGGTACGCAAAAACCCCACCAAAAGCAAGTAGTAAAATTATTACACCAATAAACACGGAGCGTTGTTTTGGAAACTTATTTTGCGGAGCAAGCCTCTTAAGAGAGCTGGGTGCCGATGGTGTACCTAAACTGAGCCGTGCTTCATGTATAGTCTCTTGTTCCCAACCATTATCCATGAGTGTTTTTTCTACGTCCTTAAAATCCTGACCTTGAGCAATAGCATTTTTAATATATTCAGAAAGCTCTGGTTTCGCTATGGTCATAAGATAATCCTATTTTTTATTACTGATAAAAAATCACTGTTTCTATGTCACATCGCTCTGTGCTCGTGCTTCGCGGAGAAATGGAATGATGCGCGCGAGTTCTTTTGCTACATACGCGATGTCTTCCCTCTTTGTTCCTCTCCCCAGTGAAAACCGCACCGCCCCTGCCTGCGCCGACGTCACGGCAGGCAAGCCCGCACGTTCCTCCCTCACTCTGCCTATCGCCAGTATAACATGCGAAGGCTCTTCGGAAGAACTCTTGCACGCGCTTTTCCCTGAAACGGCAATTCCAGCGGCATCGAGATACAGCACCAGCGTTTCGCTTTCCACCCCCTCAAACGAGATATTCAAAATGTTTGGCAAACTGTTCGCGAGGTCTCCGTTTACTGAAGTGCCCAAAATTTTTTTCAAAATTTTCTCCGCAAGCATATCGCGAAGTTTCGCAACACGCGCTGATTCCTTTGCTTTTATTTTTTCCGCATGCGCGAATACCTCAGCGAAGCCGACCGCAATCGCAACAGGTTCCGTTCCCGGACGACGCCCGCGTTCGTGTTCACCGCCATGCATAATCGGTGCCATATGCACTCCGCGTTTTATAAAAAGTGCACCGATTCCGCGCGGACCATATGTTTTGCCGGACGAGAGCGTCATCATGTCCACACCGAGGCGGAGGACATTGACGTCGAGATAGTTTCCCGCCTGTGCGGCATCGGTGTGAAAATACGGATATGCCGATTGATTCACTTTTCGCGCATGGCGAATTTCTTTCGCAATTTCGCGCACTGGCTCAATCGCTCCAATTTCATTGTTCGCATACATAATAGACACGAGTACGGTCTCGGGTGTGATGAGTTTGCGGAGCTCTTTTGTATCAATGAGTCCACGAGCATCAACTACCAAATAATCAACTCGCGTGCCTTCTGCTTCCATTGCGCGAACACACTCAAGTACCGACGGATGTTCGATTGCAGAGACAACGACGTGTGGTCGTTCGATACCGCGCGCCCGTGCCGCCTGAACCACACCACTTATCGCCATATTATTCGCTTCGGTTGCACCACTGGTAAATACAATCTCGTCGAAATGCGCCGCAAGAACCGTGGCGATCTTTGTACGCGCTCCCTCAAGCGCCACACGTGCAGCCTTCCCCTCGGCATGCAAGGCACTCGGATTACCCGTATACTTCCGCAATGCCTCCGCAACAACCCGCGAAACTCCCGAATCAACCGGCGTCGCGGAGGCGTGGTCTAAATAGATTCTTTTCATCTGCTCATCATAGCCCCGCATCAATTATTTTTCAATGAATTTTGAAATTTGGACGTCGGACGTCCAAAGAACACACAAGACGGTCCCCGAGCGGCTTTTGCAAAACCCTAGAAAATATGGTACTCTTTCAAGCAATATGATCTTGACTGCAACCTCCATCATCATTGCAATACTGATAATCCTTGTCCTCGCTTTGGGAACATGGCTCTTCCTCGTGGAACGACGCCTCCGGAAACTCCTTTCGGGGAAAAATGCACAGAGCCTCGAAGGCCTCATTGCCGAAATAGGCAGTGACATCCGCGCACTTCTGCAATTCCAAACCCAAGCCACCGCGCGCATGACAGACACCGAGAAACGCTTGAAGCGAAGCATCCAAGGTGTCGAGACGATCCGCTTCAACGCATTCAAGGGTAACGGCGAGGGTGGCAACCAAAGTTTCGCCGTCGCGCTCCTTTCCGAAGAAGGCAACGGCGTCGTGTTCTCGAGCCTCTACACCCGCGACCAAGTCCGCGTGTTCGCAAAGCAAATAAAAAACTTCACCTCCGAACACGAGCTGTCCGTCGAGGAAAAAGACGTCGTTGCACGTACCCGCCGTCCCCAAGGGGATTTCGGGCAAGCCCGTAAATAACTTCGTGTTCCCCTTTCCCTTACTTATCTATGCCTAAATCTTCAACCGCACAACATATCGTTCCCCGTCCGCCCATCGTCGTCATCATGGGGCATATTGACCATGGCAAGTCGAGCCTCCTTGATTACATCAGGAAGACCAACATCGTCGCAAAAGAAGCGGGCGGTATCACCCAACATCTCTCCGCATACGAAGTTTCGCGCCCCGCAAAAAAAGGGATCGTCGAGCGCATCACCTTTATGGACACACCGGGGCACCAAGCCTTTTCAAAAATGCGCGCACGCGGTGCAAACGTCGCTGACATTGCTGTGCTTGTCGTTTCCGCCGAAGACGGCGTCAAAGAACAAACAAAAGAAGCGCTCGCGGCGATTAAGCAAGCGGACATCCCCTATATTGTCGCGATTAACAAGATAGACAAGCCAAACGCAAACATTGAACGTACGAAACAAAACCTCGCCGAGAACGAAATCTACCTCGAGGGCTTCGGTGGCGATGTTCCCTTTATCCCCATCTCCGCAAAAATCGGCACTGGCATCCCCGAGCTCCTCGACATGATACTCATCGTCGCCGAAATGGAAGACCTCACGGGCGACAACGCACTCCCCGCGGAGGGCATCGTCATAGAATCCCACATCGACACCAAACGCGGTACCTCGGCAACACTCATTATTACAAACGGCACACTCGAGAAAGGCTCATTCATCCTCGCCGAAGAAAGTGTGGCTCCCGTACGCGCCATCGAAAATTTCCTCGGCGAGAAAGTCGAGATTGCGACATTCTCCTCCCCTATTCAGATTACCGGCTTCGACACGCTTCCTCCCATCGGTACACGTTTTCAATCGTATGCGTCCAAGAAAGACGCGGAAGCCGCCCAAGCCGCCCTCCGCGAAAAACGCATAAAAGAAAAAGTTGCGGTAGTGGTGCGCACGATACCACTCGCCACCGATGCGCTCGTCATCCCCATCATCTTGAAGTCCGACGTTGCGGGTACTCTCGAAGCGATAGAAAAAGAGATTGGCAAGATTGAACGCGAACGCGTCGTCGTCAAGATCATCGCAAAAAGCGTCGGTACGATTGGCGAGAACGACGCGAAGCTCGCCGCAGGGTCGGCGGGTGCGATCATCCTCGGTTTTCATACCAAAGTTGAGCGCGGCACACAGGACATCGCGGAACGTTTCGGCATCACGATCAAAACATTCGACATCATTTACGAACTCTCGGCATGGATCAAGGAGGAAATGGACCGCCGCACCAAAAAAATAATGACCGAGGAAACAACTGGTACCGCAAAGATCCTCAAAACTTTTAGCGCCATGAAGCACAAGCAGGTTGTTGGTGGCAAGGTACTTACCGGAACACTCGAGCTTGGTGCGCAAGTAAAGATCATGCGTCGCGATGTCGAGCTTGGCCGCGGCAATGTCCTCGAGCTTCAACAGCAAAAATTATCTACAAAAAAAGTTGATGAGGGGAGCGACTGTGGCATGATGATCGAGTCCAAGATTGAGATCGCCCCCGGTGATACCATCGAAACGTTTACCATGATAGAGAAATAACCAAAACCTATTATCTATGACCTCGATTCGTCAAGACCGCGTGCGCGAACTGCTTCGCGAGATCGCCGCAAAATTTTTCCTCCGCGAGGCGGGACCGCGTTCGCTCATCACCGTAACCGACGCAACAATCTCTCCCGACCTCAAGCGCGCGACAATCTATATCACCACCTTTCCCACAAGCGAAGAGGAGCAAGCGCTCGCCTTTGCAAAAAGAAAACGGAGTGACCTACGCGCGTATTTGAGCACACAGGCAAAACTTCGCTTTGTTCCGGTGCTCGAGATAAAGCTTGACCAAGGAGAACGCAATCGCCAAAAAATTGACGAGCTATCTTTGAAAAACAACTAGCCACGAACACCGCTCCGTGGACAACTGACAGGGGCGCCCCCGCCCGTTTGGAAAAACAAGTTTCGTGTGGTACAAATGTATTTGTACTGTAGTCAGTGGTTAGTTGTTCGTGGTCAGTTGTCAGTTGTTTCCGTCGGCGTGGTAGCCAAGTGGTAAGGCAGAGGACTGCAAATCCTTTATTCGCGGGTTCGATTCCCGCCCACGCCTCAAGAAAATTCCCCGCAGGGGTTTTCTTGAGGCGTGGAGTAAAACAAAGTTTTACGTGCGGGAATCGAACGGCGGAGGCATTAAGCGGCGATCACGCCGTGAAGCCGAGCCGGTGTCCAGACCAAAATTTTTGCGACATTATTTTCTTATGAGCAACGTGAATTAGAAAACAAGAAGTACTCTTGTGGTGACGAAAAAATTTTGAGTCGAGGGAGATTCCTTCTTCAATCCATTCTTCTTTTGTCCGGGTGGTGGAATGGTATACACAGGAGACTTAAAATCTCCCGCCGTAAGGCTTGTGGGTTCGAGTCCCACCCCGGACACCACAAACGAACTAAACGGCTTTTTCAAAGCCAGAAGGTGGGACGCGCGAAGCGCGTCCCACTGATTTCCCCCCATTTTTCCAAACGAATTCGGAGTCCCGCCTTCGGCGGGACGGACTGTTTTTTCGCCAAGAAGCAGGTTCGAGCCAAAGATTTCTTTGGCACAGACCTTTTTTGCAAAAAGGTCATCATCAGAAGCAATTTTGTCCAATGATTGTGCGTCTTTCACCCACTCGGTAAACGGTTCGAGCCAATCATTCTGCTTGTGTGAAAGGTTGCTGATTTCTTCTTCGAGCGACTTCTTTTGCAAAATCAATTTTCCTTTTTCAACACGATATATTTCTTTCTCAATATCTTGGTCGAGATAACCCGAAAGAAGTCGCTCTAACTTTTTCGACAAAGAAGAAATCTTTTCCTCTTTCTCTTTCACACAGGCAGTCAAAGACTGGGCGGATTTTCCATGGTCTTGCAGAGCAAGACGATTCAATTCTTCCGCCCAGTCTTTAGGCAAAGAAACTTTTTGAATGAGAGATGATAACTGGCGGTCAAGTTCTTTTTCTCGAACGGCAGATTCGGGACATTTGAAATCTTTTCGTTTCTTGGTGCAATGATAATATATGTATTCGTGAACATTTCCATTTTTCTGCCGTTTGAATTTATGTTCGCCAGTTATCATCATTCCACAAGAAGCACAGGAAATGAGTCCGCAAAAAGGTTGAGGTTCGTTTTGTGCTTTACGCTCTGGTTGTCCACGAAGTTTTAACATTTCCTGTGCTTCATCAAAAAGTTTCTTTGAAATGATTGGCTCGTGTTTACCTTCGTGCAATTCTTTTGCGTAGTTAAAAAGTCCGACATAGAACGGATTGGACAAAATTAAAGACACTCTGGTTTTTGAGATTCTCTTTCCGGAACGCGTGGATATTCCGTTCTTCGCCAAAAAGTTTGCAATATCTTCAAGTCGCATATTTCCTTTGACATATTTTTCAAAAGCCAAGCGCAATATTTTAGCTTTCTTCTTTTCCACCACAATCGTTTTAGTGCGACTATCATTTATGTAACCGATTGGCGCTTGGCTTGGGAATATTCCCATTCTCACTTTTTGGCGAAGTCCTCGTTTCGTATTTTCGGAAAGAGAATCTACATAGTATTTGCTTTGTACAAATGCCATAGACAGCGAGAATTTGCCCTGTGGCGTGTTTTCAAACCAGTGGCTAGGGAATTTGAGGCTCGCAAGGTTTCCGATGTCGAGAAAGTAAATAATCTGGCCGCCGTCCACGGAATTGCGCGCCAAACGATCGGGGTGCCAACTGATAATCCCAGACACTTCACCTTTCTCGATACGCCTCATCATTTCGCCAAAAATGGGACGACCCGGAATCTTCGCCGTGCGTTTTTCTACAAACTCCTCCACGATTTCTAACTTTTCATTTTTGGCGAAAGCGCGCAATTCCGTAATTTGCGCATCAATGCTCAAGACTTGCTTGTCTTCGACATCGGTGCTCTTGCGAGCATACAAAAAGTATTTTTGTGACATATATATTTACAAAAGCAGAAATGGTTGTACTAGGCGCACAATTTCAACGTAAATCAAAATTGTTCTAGCACAACCATTTCTGCTGATTTACTAATAATAATTGTGCGCAAAGTTATTATACTACTTT
>Ga0209211_10008901_pt1 | contig 13577 bp, 11 predicted proteins | sample RifGroA2_FD_183992 | JGI IMG/M metagenome (GOLD analysis project Ga0209211, IMG submission 183992) | Groundwater microbial communities from Rifle, Colorado, USA - Groundwater A2 (SPAdes) (version 2) | ecosystem: Environmental > Aquatic > Deep subsurface > Groundwater | place: Rifle, Colorado...
TGCTCCTGAAAAAACAGACCGAATCCTTTACCAGCTTATGTCCCCCTTCTTTTCCAGGAAGTCCTCTTTCTTTCGGGTTTTCAAAGAGCCGGCTTTTTCGTGGAGTGTTTTCAATAAATCAAGAAGAGCTTCGTTCAATTTCTTTGTCTGCGGGGACGCAGTTGTGTCGCTTTTCCACATTTCAATTACTTTGTTAAAAGATTCTTTGTCAAGGCGATTGAGGGCTTCCCTTAATTTAGATACTTTATCCGCTTCTTCTTTGCTCATTGCTTTTGGTTTGTTGGCTTCGGCTTGTGTTGCGACTTGGAATAGCAGCATCTCATCACCGTTTTCTGATTATGCAAGGGCATTGATAAAAAGATATTGCAATCCGCAAGAGAAACCGATTTAATTATCCCCCTTGCAACTAGGCTTATGCTCTACACCATACTTGACGCCGCGATACTTCTGGTCCTGGTTGCGCTCTCCGCTTTCTTCTCAGGCACCGAGTGCGCCTTTCTTTCGATTTCCACTGTGCGGCTGCACTCGCTATTGGAAAGGGGAGTCCCGGGGGCCGCGAGCCTTGCACGGCTCCGCGAGAAGCGCAGGCGCGTTGTCATCTCAATCCTCATAGGCAACAATGTGCTCAACATAGCCGCCTCGGCTTACGCAACGTCGATTGCGATTGCGGCCTATGGCGATGAGGGCGTGGGCATTGCGGTCGGGGTAATGACGCTCGTGATCCTCACCCTTGGGGACATAATACCAAAAAGCGTGGCAACCATCTATGGCGAGAGGATTATGCTGGCCGTTTCGCCCATTATGGAGATTTTCTACTACGCCACCTACCCCCTGGTCATATTATTCGAGCAGTTCAACCGGCTGATACCAGGAGTCTATGCCCGCCCGACCGGCGTGGAGAGATTCACCGAGGCTGAGGTGCGCTCTGCGGTGAAGCTCGGGGCAATGCACAAGGGAATCACCAAGAAGGAAAAGGATCTCATTGAAAACGTGCTGGAGTTCAACGACAGGACGGTTGGAGAGGCGATGACCCCCAAGGCGGCGGTGGTAACGCTCCATACGGACATGATAGTCGCAACTGCGCATAAGATAGCGCTGGAAAGCAAGTACTCCCGCTTCCCTGTGATCGACGGCCAGGGCAAGGTCGTGGGCACGCTTTCGGTCAAGATAATCGGCAGGGCTTTCTATGAGCACCCTGACTGGTCGGTGGGAAAGATAGCCTGGAAGCCGGTCGCCTTCAATGAGACTGAAAAGGCCTCCATTGCCTTTTCGCACCTGCAGTCCATAGGAAGGAATATCGCGATTGTGGTGGACGACAAGGGCAGCTTCAGGGGCGTGGTGACGCTTGAGGACCTGCTTGAGGAGCTGGTCGGGGAGCTCAAGTGAGGCTCTTTCCATAATCGCTTTTTTTAGGCAAAGATCCGTCCAAATAAAGGCATAGATTTATATCCAACATATATGCAGAATATATGTCAAGGTGATATGATGGTATTCGCACAATTGGATCTGGACGACTACACCAACCGCGTGCTCAATGTGATAAAGGCGAAGTTCGGGCTCAAGGACAAGTCCGAGGCGATAAACAAGTTCGCAGAGCTTTACGGGGATGAAATGGTGGAGAAAGAGGCAAACGACCAGTATGTGAAAAAGGCGCTGGAAATAAGCGAGAGGCACCTAAAAAAATACGGGAACCGGAAGATGGGCATGAAAGAGCTTGATGCGCTCTGCGGGATGGATTAGATGTTCGACTTCGACCTTTCAGATGAGCTTAAGCTCAAGATACGCAAGCTCATAAGGAAGGACAGGAAAATAGTGGGGATAATAAACAAGAAAATCAAGGAGATTGTTGGAAGTGATCCATCAACAATAGACCATTACAAGAATCTGAGGCGGGACCTTAAGGAATACAAAAGAGTTCATATCAACAATCATTTTGTGCTCAGTTTCAAAGTGGACAAGCAGAAAAACTTCATTCTTTTCGTGGACTTCGAACACCACGACAAGGCTTATTGAGGGGCAGTTTGTGGGCTGATTTTGGCAATGTTTTTGGGCATACCTTTATAAGCATCTTTTGGCATATATTTTCTGTAAGTTTTACGACGTGAAAAGGCTCCGCAGGAGAGCTCGAAAAAACAGCCGGAAAATGGACCAGATCCAGTGGTAGCAATGGACCCCAAAAATAGCCCGAAGGCTGACGAATACACTGCTGCATCCATACAGGTACTGGAAGGGCTGGACGCGGTTCGGAAAAGGCCTGCAATGTACATAGGGGATACCGGCGAGCGGGGATTGCACCACCTGATTTACGAGGTGGTGGACAATTCGATTGACGAGGCTTTGGCCGGCTTTGCGAAAAATATCGAGGTTTCCATCGGGGACGGAAGCGTGGTCTCCGTTTCCGACGACGGCAGGGGCATACCGGTCGAGACGCACGAGGAGACAAAGAAGTCCGCTCTCGAAGTCGTCATGACCATCTTGCATGCCGGGGGGAAATTCGACAACAAGACCTACAAGGTCTCGGGTGGATTGCACGGTGTCGGAGTTTCTGTTGTCAACGCGCTTTCAGAATGGATGGAAGTGGACGTCAAGCGCAAGGGCAGGCATTACCGGCAGAGGTATGAGCGTGGCAAGGCAGCCACGCCTGTACGCGAGCTTGGGCCTGCGGAAGGAAGCGGGACCACGGTGCGCTTCAAGCCTGACAAGGAAATATTCCCGGAAATCAGATTCGAGTTCGAAATCGTGGCCAACAGGATGCGCGAGCTTGCCTACCTGAACAGGGGCCTGAGAATATTGATTAAGGACGAGCTTTCTGGCGAAACAGAGGAGCACAGGTACGAGGGCGGATTGGAGTCGTTCGTGGGGCACATAAACAAGAACAAGGCGCCCATCGCCAGGATAATCCATTTCGAAAAAACAGAAGGCGAGGTGACAGTCGAGCTTGCCATGCAGTACAATGAGGGCTATGCGGACAACATCTACACTTTTGCGAACAACATCAACACAATCGAGGGAGGGTTCCACCTGGTGGGCTTCCGCTCCGCGCTCACGCGGGCGGTGAACGATTATTCCGATTCGCACAACGGCAAGAAGGACAAGGAAGTCAAGATTTCCGGCGAGGATCTGAAGGAGGGATTGGCGGCAGTGCTTTCGGTCAAGCTCCCGCGCCCGCAGTTCGAGGGGCAGACCAAGACCAAGCTGGGCAATTCCGAAATGAAGGGGATAGTGGAGTCCATTGTGGGTGAAAGGCTGCGCACATTCATGGAGGAAAACCCCTCAGAGGCAAGGAAAATAGTGGAAAAGGCGACCTCTGCAGCGCACGCAAGGGAGGCTGCGCAAAAGGCCCGCGAGCTTGTGAGAAGAAAGGGTGTGATGGAATCCGGCGTGCTTCCAGGAAAGCTTGCCGACTGCTCCGAGGAGGACCCTGCCAAGTCCGAAATATACGTTGTGGAGGGAGATTCGGCAGGCGGCTGTTTTTCAGGAGATACAAAAGTTGCACTTGTTGATGGCAGAAACCTCAGCTTCAGGGAGCTTGCGGAGGAAGACAAGTTGGGCGGGAAGAATTATTGCTATACCATAAAGGAAGATGGAAGCATATGTGTGGAGCTGATAAAGAACCCAAGAATGACCAGGAAAGATGCTGAAGTCGTAAAGGTTGTGCTTGACAGCGGGGAGGAGATTGTCTGCACCCCCGACCATCTTTTCATGCTCAGAGACGGAAGTTTCGTAAAAGCAGAGCAACTGACTTCAAAATTATCCATCATGCCGCTTTACAGGAAGCTTTCGGAAAAGAAGGGGCGGATAACCATCAAAGGCTATGAGATGGTTCTTGATCCAGCAATATCAAAATGGATATTTACCCATATTCTTTCAGATAAATTCAACATCGAGCACGCAAAATATCTGCCAGCGGCAGGCGCATATAAGCACCATATTGACTTCAACAAGCTAAACAATAACCCCGACAATTTATTGCGGATGAGCAAGGAAGCGCATTTTGCGCTGCATTCATCTATGGCAGAGAAAGTGCTTCTGAGCGATGATGTAAAACAAAAAGCAAGGGAAGCGCACATGACACCGGGATATAGGGAAAAAATGAGCAAGCGTATGTCCGAACCAACCATGAAAAATATGCTGAGCGCAAGGGCACAGAAGCAGTGGGAAGACGGTGAATACAAGAAATACATGACGGAACGATGGGAAAAATTCTACAAGGAAAATGAGGAATACCGCCAGGCTAACAATGAGCTCCTCAGGAAGATAAATGATGAATATTGGTCTGATGCAGAAAACCGGAAAATGCAATCTGGAAGGGTGAGGAAACATTATGAAAACCACCCGGAAGCAAAGGAACTCCTGAAAGAGGTTGCAAAGAAGCAATGGGATAGCCCGGAACTTCTGGCTTGGAGACGCGCCCAGACCGGCAAACAGTGGACGCCTGATTTCAGGAAGAAGAGGAAAGAAGCTTACAACAAGACTTATTATGCGCATAGCATGGCATGCATGAAGAAAGTGCTTGAAGAATATGGCAGCCTTGAGGAATACGATGCTGAGAGAATAAAGACGAATGGCAAGAGCCTTCTTCGGAAGAAAACAGTTGTAGATAGGTTCTTCCACGGAAACGAGAAGGGACTACTCGAAGCAGTAAATAATTACAACCACAAGGTGAAAGAAATAGTGCGCCTCACTGAAAAAATGGATGTGTATGACCTTGAAGTGGAAGGCACGCACAATTTTGCGCTTGCAGCCGGAGTGTTCGTGCATAATTCTGCAAAGCAGGGCAGGGACCGCAAGTACCAGGCTATCTTGCCGCTAAGGGGCAAGATACTCAACGTGGAAAAGGCGCAGATAGTGAAAATCCTGAACAACGAGGGCATACGCACCCTGATTTCTGCGCTTGGCACTGGCTTTGGCGAGGACTTTGACATTTCAAAAGCAAGGTACCACAAGATCGTGATAATGACCGATGCCGACGTGGACGGCGCACACATCAGGACGCTTTTGCTCACGCTCTTCTTCAGGTACCTGCGCCCGCTGGTGGACAGGGGGATGATTTACATTGCGCAGCCGCCGCTTTACAAGCTCAAGAAGGGCAAGAACGAGAAGTACGCTTATTCGGATGCTGAAATGGAGGCTGCCTTGCGCGAGCTTGGAGAGGGGGCGGTGGTGCAGCGCTACAAGGGCCTGGGGGAGATGAACCCCGAGCAGCTTTGGGGCACCACCATGGACCCGGAAAGCCGCGTGCTTCTGCAGGTCACGATAGAGGACGCCCTGAAGGCGGATGAAATATTCACCATACTCATGGGCGATGCTGTCGAGCCTAGGAAGGCGTTCATCGAGGCGCACGCAAAGGAAGTCAAGAACCTGGACGTATAGGGAGAAAATTGATTTGTGATTTTCATGGCCCACGAACAGAAGGAAACCGAATACCGCCACGGCAAGCTGCTGCCGCGAGTGATTGAGAAGGAGATGAAGGCATCCTACCTCGACTACGCGATGAGCGTGATCGTGGGCAGGGCGCTTCCAGACGCGCGGGACGGGCTGAAGCCGGTCCACCGCAGGATAATGCACGCGATGTACGAGCTTTCGAACACCCACGACAAGCCCTACAAGAAGTCCGCGAGGGTGGTGGGGGAAACCCTGGGCAAATACCACCCGCACGGCGACCTTGCAATTTACGACTCGATGGTGAGGATGGCGCAGGGCTTCTCCATGCGCTACCCGATCATTGACGGGCAGGGCAATTTCGGATGCTTTACCAAGGACACTAAGGTGATACTGACAGACGGACGGAACCTCAGCTTTGGGGAACTGGTCAAAGAAAACGCAGAAGGAAAACTGAACTATATTTTTACCATGGACAAGGAAGGAAAAGTACGAATCGAGAGGATAATGCACCCGAGACTGACTATCAAAAATGCTGAGATAATGAAGGTAATTCTTGACAATGGGAATGAAATACGCTGCACACTAAACCACAGGTTCATGCTACGCGATGGCGAATATAAGGAAGCTCGGCATCTGAAGCACGGAGACTCACTTATGCCTTTGTATACGAGAATATCGACAAGGGAAGACGATCCTAACATTGAAGGATACACGATGGTGTTCCAGCCTGAAGATGAGGCATGGGACTACGCCCATCACTTAGCAGATGAATGGAACCTCCGATGCCTCATCTATCCAAGGTCAGCTGGCAGGACGAGGCATCATGCAGATTTCAACAAGCTGAATAACAACCCAGACAACATAAAGAGAATGCATTGGAAAGAGCACTGGCAGTTGCACTACAGCCTAACTTCGCAACGGCACAGAGAAGATGAAGATTATCGGGCAAGCCTAGCCAAAGGAAGAGAAGAATTCTGGGGAAACCAGGAAAACAGGAAGAAGCATTCTGAGCGAACCAGTGCAAGAAACAGGAGAAACTGGAAAGCGCCTGATTATAGGGCGAAGATGAGAAGAAATCTCAGTTCTTCCAACAAAGAGTACATTGCAGCGCACCCGGAAAAAAGGCAGGAGTTTAGCGAAAGAGCCACGAGGACATTGAAAAGACTGTGGCAGAATCCACTCTATCGGTCTGCGATGCACCAGAGAATCATCAAAGGAAACAAGAATCACGTTACTAACATTACAGGAAAAACAAAATTCCTCAAAATATGCAAGGCAGTTGTGTCTGAAGGCAATATTTTGTCTGAAGAAACATATGGGGAAAATAGAAACCGGATCTATCGTTATGGCCACGCCACCACCTGGAACAGGGGACTGCAAAAATATTTTGCAAATGACCCAAACCTTATCCTATTGGGATTGAATCGGAACCACAAGGTCGCAAGGATAGAAATGCTGGGTGAAAAAGAGGATGTTTATGACTTGACTGTCGAAGGAACCCATAATTTTGCCCTGGCAGCGGGCGTATTTGTCCACAACTCTGTGGACGGCGACAATGCGGCTGCCATGAGGTACACCGAAGTGCGCCTGAACCGGTTCGCCGAGGAAATGCTCTTGGACATAGAGAAGGAAACTGTGGATTTTGCCCCGAACTTCGACGCCACGCTCAAGGAGCCCGTCGTGCTGCCGTCGCGCGTTCCGAACCTGCTTGTAAACGGCTCGTCTGGAATCGCAGTTGGCATGGCTACCAACATGCCGCCCCACAACCTCGGGGAAACGGTGGATGCGCTGGTGGCGATGATTGACCGGCCCGAAATCAACCTTGAAACGTTGCTTTCGATTGTGCACGGGCCTGACTTTCCAACAGGCGGATTCATAGTGGGCAGGCGGGGCATTGCCGAGGCATACGCAAGCGGAAGAGGATCGCTCCGCGTAAGGGGCAAGGCGGAAATAGTCACGGGCGGCAAGGAAAAGAAGGCAGAGATCGTGGTGAGCGAGCTTCCCTACCAGGTGAACAAGGCTGAATGGGTAAAAAGCGTGGCAGAGCTTGCGCGCGACAAGAAAATTGAGGGCATATCCGACATTTCCGACCGGTCTGACCGGGATGGCATGCACGTGCTGATCCAGCTGAGGAAGGATGCAAACCCAGATGTCGTCCTGAACCAGCTTTACGCGCACACCGCCCTGGAAGGCAGCTTCGGGGTGATCAACCTCGCGCTGGTGAAAAACGAACCCCGCGTGCTTCCGCTTGCGGATTTGCTGCGTGAATTCCTGCTCCACAGGAAGGAAGTGGTGAAAAGAAGGAGTGCCTTTGAGCTTTCGGTTGCCAAGGAAAGGAAGCACATCGTGGAAGGGCTGCTTGTAGCTCTTGGGAAGATAGACGATGTCGTGAAGGCGATAAAGGCTGCGAAGAATGCGCAGCACGCGCGCGAAGTCCTGATGATGGGCTATGCATTGTCGCAGAAGCAGGCGGACGCAATACTTGAGATGAAGCTTTCGAAGCTGACCGCTCTTGAGACCGGCAAGCTCCACGAGGAGGACATCGAGCTTGGGAAAACCATCAAATACCTTGCCGAAGTGCTTGCCGATGAGAAGAAGATATTCGGCATCATCAGAAGCGAGCTATTGGAAGTCAAGCAGAAGTACTCTGACAAGAGGCGCACGGTGATCATCGAGGATGACGGGGAAGTGGAGCTGGAGGACCTGATTGCCGAGGAGGAAGTGGCGGTAATAATCACAAAGGACGATTACATCAAGCGCGTGCCAATGAGCGAGTACAAGTCGCAGAAGAGGGGCGGCAAGGGGGTCATAGGGAGCGAAACCAAGGAGGAGGACACCATTAAGGACGTGCTCCTGGCCTCCACGCACGACTACCTGCTCTTTTTCACAGACAGGGGGGATGTGCACTGGCTCAAGGTGCACAGGATTCCATCAGGCGGAAGATACTCTGTTGGAAAGGCAATAGTGAACCTGCTTGAGCTTGAAGGCGCCAAGATTTCGGCATGGATCAAAACAAAGGATTTCAAGGAAAGCGAATACCTGGTGATGCTGACCAAGAAGGGAATAGTCAAGCGCAGCAGCATGGCGGACTACTCCAGGCCAAGAAAGGGAGGAATAATCGCAATCAGCCTGAAGGAAGGGGACTGCCTCATTGCTGCCAAGAAAACTGACGGCAAAAGGCAGATAATCATCGCCACTTCGGAAGGTTCGGCCATACGTTTCCCGGAAGATGAAGTGCGGGAGATAGGCAGGACAGGACAGGGAGTGATAGGCATACGCCTGGAGAAAGGCGATGAGGTTGTGGGCATGGCGCTTGACGAGTCTGAGACCCTTCTTACCGTGACAGAGAACGGATACGGCAAGAGGACGGACATTGCCGAGTACAGGCTGCAGGCAAGGGGCGGCAAGGGCGTGATAAACATCAAGACCCATGGCAGGAACGGCAAGGTTGTGGCAATCGCGTCCGTGAAGGACTCTGACCAGCTGCTCCTGGTTTCCTCAGGTGGCAAGATGATACGAATGGCGGTGAAGGACATTTCCGTGATCGGCAGGAACACTGGTGGCGTGAAGCTGATGAAGCTGGATGGGAAGGAGAAGGTCGTGGCAATGGACAAGCTGGGCGGGGAGAACGGCAAGGATGAGGTTCCCGATGGCGGGCAGCCGAAAGCTCCGCCGTCATCGCCACCTAAGCCCAAACATGACGATATTATTATTGCCTAGTGAAGCGATGGATAAAAAAAGAATCCTATGTTGAGCCGATAATATTTGCCTAAATATCTCTTGTTGCAAGTTTGAGATTCTCAAGCATTTTTGCACCAAAAGCTGAGAATATCAGTGACTTGACCCCTTCACTTCGTGGCTCTGTCTTAACTGCTCTTTTGGCGTTGCGTATGGCCCTGAACGTATGATAGCCGAACTTGAGAGCTCCCAGAATAGGGTGCTTGTCCAAATCCGTTTCTGAAGCTTTCTTTGTGTGCTGCTGTGCAAGCAGAAAGTAGTCGGAGGTTTTCATCAACTCAATATGGGAAAAGGACGATTTGCGGTAACCACTGTATCGGTAAACGGGCTTAAAGCCCACAAGATTCAGAACATGCATCCGACCACCAAGCAATTCTATGGGAATAAAAGTATAAATGCGCTTGTTTAATCCGCGCCAATTATCTTCCTAAAGAAGCGGACAGGCGAAAATGCGCGCACTTTTTCTGCGAACAGGAAAAAGCCCAGTGTGAAAATTATGCTTGCCGCAAAGGTAAGGTTCTGGACCAGCCCCATTCCTTGCCTTGGAATCGGCGGCACGGTTCCCCCGAAGTAGTCGGATACGTCGTTCAGCAGGAACCAGCCCAATGCCAGAAGAGTAACTGCAGCTCCGATTTTCTTTTTTGGCAAGAGGGCGCAGCCTTCGAGCACCATGCCAATATGCCCTGCTATGAAAATGAGGGTGATCGGAAGATAGGCTGGAAGCGAATAGGCGTTCCAGTGGAAAAGCAGGATGAAAACTGTCCATAAGCCGTATTTTGCCATGCCGATTGAGACAAGGAATGAGTATGCATCATTGCGAATGAGCTTGGCAAGTATCGGAAGCGCAAGAAGCACATAGAGAGGACAGTCGGGCACAAAAATGAGAAGAACCAGGGACGTTGAGGAAAGCTGGCCCCAATAGTACCATGCGCCTGCCAGCACTCCTGGTTCTTCGAGGAGGAAAAGAACTCGGAAAAGGTTTTCGCGGGAAAGCATCACTTCAGCCTCTTGATAGGCACGCCTCCCCACATTTGCCCTGCAGGTATGTCGCAATTCACCAGGGACATGGCTGAAACGGATGCATCATCGCCAATTCGAATGCCTGGGAGGATGGTGCAGTTTGCCCCAATCATCACTCGTTTGCCTATTTCCACCCTGCCTGTCCTGTATTCGCCCTGCAGAAGCTCGTGCGCCAATATGACCGTGTTGTAGCCGATTAGCGTTTCCTCGCCCACGCTTATGAGCTCGGGGTAAAAGATGTCCATCATGGCGCCCAGGCCGAATGTCGCGCCTTTGCCGATTTTCGCCCCGCACGTCCTGTAGAGGAAGTTCTTGACGCGGGTGGAAGGGAAAAAGCGCGCAATGTAGATGAGCTTGAAGTTGAATATCGTCCTGAGGGGGTTTCTTATCCTCCACCAAAGCCGCATGGAGTTCCCGCTTACTTTGTGGATGGCAACTCGGCGCATAGGATGGGTATTCGGCGAATGGTAATTAAATATTAGCCCTAAAATTGGTTGGGTGATGGGATGGCTGCCTTGGACATACTAGGAATATGCGGACCGGTTATTTTCATAGGCCTAATCGTGATGATACCTTTTGTAATCCGTGTCATTTACCAGTATGAAAAGGGCCTGATGTTCAGGCTGGGCAAGTTCGCAGGCACTCGCGAGCCGGGCTTGACCATTGTCATCCCCATCTTTGAGGAAATGCGCAAGGTGGACATGAGGATACTCACCCTCGACATTCCCAAGCAGTCTGTGATGACCAAGGACAATGTGCCTGTTTCAGTGAACGGAGTGCTTTACTTCAAGGTGGTAAAGCCCGAGGATGCGGTCATCAAGGTCCAGAACTATGAGTATGCCATGAACATGTACGCGCAGACCGCGCTTCGTGACGTTGTGGGCGCGATGAGCCTGGACGACGTGCTCTCGGAACGAACTGCAATCGGCAACAAGATACGCGACGTGGTAGACGAGGGCACCAAAGAATGGGGCTTGGATGTCACTGATATCAAGCTTCAGGATGTGGAAGTGCCGGATGACCTCAAGAGAATGATGAGCAGGCAGGCGTCAGCAGAGAGGGAGAAGCGGGCCACCATAATCAAGGCAGAAGGGGACAAGATGGCTTCCCAAAACCTGGCTGATGCCGCAAAAGTGATGACTTCCACACCTGGCGGCATGCAGCTTCGTGCGCTGCAGACAATAGACGGCCTGGGGCCCACTGCCTCAAATACGGTTATTATTCCGTTGCCCCTTGAGCTTTTGGACGGCTTCAAGGACCTGGCAGCCTCCCTTCGCAGCATGAAGGATTACAAGGATGCCAAGAAAGGCGATAAGAAGTAGGTCTGGGCTTTGCTGCCTTTGTTTTTTCTTTAATCGGCTAGACCAGGTCTTTTTTGAGCAATGAGGAGAGTTCCTCCGAGATCGCCTTGTACTCCTTCATTTTTTCAGGAGGAAGCTGGGCGGCCTGCCTGCGCATCTTTGCAATAAGGTGCCTGTAGTGCTTGATGGTCCCCATGAGGAGGACGTCTGTTGCCGGGCGCGAGCAATTGACCGTCCACTGAGAAACTGCGGCATCGGCACCGCAGGCGAGCATTTCCTGCTTGAGGATGCTGGCAACCGCATTGCGCACTCCGCACAGCTTCACCAGGCGGAAAACCGCCTTGTCGCGCATTATGCGAACGCACTCTTCGGACACATCGATGGCTGCTATCTTGGCTGCGGCTTCGGGAACGGTGGATGCTGCCACTACTTTTGCATTGAACATGGGCATCACTTTGGGCTCAATTGCCCTCTGCAAGCAGGACGTAGCGCCTGTCTATTGCCACCAAGCCGGACTTTGCAACCGCCTCAAAGCGCGAAAGCACGGTGTTGAAGGCTATGTAGCTTCCGGATATCCCAAGGGCAAAGAGGAGCCGCTCGAATGCCACAATGGGAATGAGCGCAGCCCAGAATTCAGGGGTGGTTGGTATGAAGTAGAGCCAGATTATCCCCCCTATTGAGTGGGCTGCGAATGTGGAGCCCAGGCTCCGGAGGAACAGGTTCTCAGGAAGCAGGAGCACTATCGCGGGGATGAGCCAGTAAAGAGAATAGAACCAGGCTTGAGAGCCAACCGGGTGGAGCATGAAAAGCGCCATGCAGGCCAGGGGCACGGCTGCCTGCCAGAGTTTTCCCTTGGAGTATTTGGCAAAGTAAAGGGCTGCAAAAAGCATTGGGGCAAGCCTGATGATGTTTATTAGCTCGGGCGCCTTGCCAAGGTAGATGAATGAGATTATCTGCGCAAGAAAGACCGAGAGAACCCCGGCTCCTGCACCCAGGAAGCCTCCAGCAATGGGGCCCATGAACTGGAAGAACGTGAATGATTGGTTTTCCGCGCCCAGGACTTGCGAGAAATTGAGGCTGCTTGCCGCAAGGGCAATTGCAGTGAATAGCAGCAGGAATGCCAGACCCTTGGCTGAGAGCACGTTTTCTATCCTCATTTTTCCACCCCGGTTTCGACTGGTTGTCCTTCCTGTCCAGAAGACGTTTTACTATATCAGGGGAATTGATTTAAAACCGTTTGCAGGAAGCCGCCGCTTACCGCTAACCGGATGACATATTCTTAACGTGGGCTCTGATCCAGTAGGGAAGCGTCCTTGTGAGCTCTTCGAGTATGTTGACCGCGACTTTCCATCTTGCAAACTCGTCCAGCTCCTGCTTTATCTTGTTCAGATCAGTCTCAGGATAAAGCGACCTCAGGTTGTCCTCAAACGTGTCAGGTCCAGAAAGCACATCCCTCAGCATGCCCGGAGTGTTGAAGCCTCCGGTGCTTGACACCAGTCCTGCTTTCGTGTAGCTGCGCGTCAGGGTCGCCAAAAAATAGGGAGACGACATGTCCGAGTTTTCTATTGCGTTGCTGATTTGGCGGAACTTGCCCCAGTTGTTGAAGCAGACCTTGTATAGCTCTGAATATATCTTCCCAAGCTGGTTGCTGCCATTCACTTCAGGGATTATGTCCGCAAGTTCGTACTTGTCCCCGTAGATTTTTTTGTTCATGTCCCTCTCGTCATGTTCAGGCTGGTATTGACCGTTCTTGGAAACGATGGATAGTGGTACTGTCAAAAGTCTTTTGTTGAACTCCAGCGAAAGCTGCGTGGATGGATTCCCTTTCTGGTCCGTCTCTATGTTTGCCTTGTATAAAACAGTGAGTTCATCATGGTGGAAATTCTTCTTGAGCAGCCAGTTTAGATCGGTATAAAACATGTCAAAGCCGCGTTCCCGTACATACAGCAAGCGGTCTATGTGGCTCAGCACCTGGTCCCTCAGTTCAGGCGAGAGGGCATCAAATGCCTTTTCGTTGGCTTGGAGATATTCTTTCACCTTGGCTGTCAGAACTTTTTCCTGGGCGTGCGCCTGGAGCACGCAGGGCAGATAGTACATCAGATCCACGGACGAGATGAACTCGCCCTGTTTGTA
>Ga0209211_10008905_pt1 | contig 13572 bp, 11 predicted proteins | sample RifGroA2_FD_183992 | JGI IMG/M metagenome (GOLD analysis project Ga0209211, IMG submission 183992) | Groundwater microbial communities from Rifle, Colorado, USA - Groundwater A2 (SPAdes) (version 2) | ecosystem: Environmental > Aquatic > Deep subsurface > Groundwater | place: Rifle, Colorado...
GGCGCTTTCCGCACTGTTGTTTCTATACCGCGAGGTGCTGGGGGTTGAGTTGCCCTGGCTGGATGATGTGGTGCGGGCGAAGAAGCCGCAACGCTTGCCGACGGTGCTGAATCGCGCCAAGGTGACGTTGGTGTTGGAGCGTATGGAAGGCCATATGGTTTGATGGCGCGGTTGTGGTCAGCCCGCTGGACCGGTGAGCGGGGAGGCGTGTTCGGATATAATCCGCCATCTTCAGAGACCACGACATGACCCCGTTGAATATCGTCATCCTCGCTGCCGGTAAAGGCACGCGCATGTTTTCCGACAAGCCCAAGGTGTTGCACGCGCTGGCGGGCAGGCCGCTGGTGCAGCATGTGCTGGACTGCGCCATGGTGCTCCAGCCGCAGCAAATCTGCGTGGTCTACGGGCATGGCGGCGAAGCCGTGCCGCAGGCGATGTCCCGGTATCCCGCGCAATTCGTCATTCAGGAGCCGCAGCTCGGTACCGGCCATGCGGTGCAGCAGGCGATGCCGCATCTTGCCGATGACGGCCAGACGCTGGTGCTGTACGGCGACGTGCCGCTGATCCAGCACAGTACATTGCACAAGATGCAGCAGGCTGGCGACGGCCTGGCGCTGCTCACCGTCAATCTCGACAACCCCACCGGTTATGGACGCATCGTGCGCAACGGGCAGGGCGACGTGCTTGGCATCGTCGAGGAAAAGGACGCGTCGGCAGAACAGCGCAAAATAAGTGAAGTGAACACCGGCCTCATGCTCGCGCCGACGAAAATGTTGCGCGAATGGCTGGCCAACCTGCAGAACAACAACGCGCAGCGCGAGTATTACCTCACCGATATCGTCGCGATGGCGGTGCAACAGGGCATTGCGGTGCATACGGTGCAGCCTGGCCATGAATGGGAAATCCACGGCATCAACAGCAAGGCGCAACTCGCGGCGCTGGAACGTACCTGGCAGCAGGTTGAGGCGAACCGTCTGTTGGCGCACGGCGTGACGCTGGCTGATCCGGCGCGTCTCGATGTGCGCGGCAGGCTGAACTGCGGATGCGATGTCGGCATCGATGTCGGCTGCATTTTCGAGGGTGACGTGACGCTGGGCGACAATGTGCAGGTGGGCGCTTACAGCATCATCAGGAATGCCACGGTCGCCGCCGGAACCTGCATCGCGGCATACAGTTTGATCGACAGCAGCGAAGTGGGCGCCGATTGCCATATCGGCCCTTATGCGCGCCTGCGCCCCGGCACGAAGTTGCACGACGGGGTGCATATCGGCAATTTCGTCGAGGTCAAGAACAGCGAGATCGGCAGCGGCAGCAAGGCCAACCATCTGAGCTACATCGGCGACAGCACGGTCGGCAGCCGTGTGAATATCGGCGCTGGCACAATCACCTGCAATTACGACGGCGCGAACAAGCATCGCACCATCATCGGGGATGACGTGTTCATCGGCTCGGACACGCAACTGGTCGCGCCGGTGACGGTGGGCAGGGGCGCGACCATCGGCGCCGGTTCGACGATCACCAAGGATGCGCCGGCGGGGGAACTCACTCTGTCGCGCGCGAAGCAGACGACCATTAGCGGATGGAAGCGCCCAACGAAAAAATAATCGTAGGGTGGGCTCCGCCCACCATATCGGGCGGGCTCTGCATAGCCATTCGACTAGGCCGCCAAAATACGGCAGCCAAGTCGCTGGTTAAGCCCGACCTACATTGGGTACAGCACCAATTGTCTTGGATATGCAATGTTTTTCACCGGAGTATAAATAATGTGCGGAATTGTAGGCGCGGTGGCGCAGCGCAATGTTGTGCCGATTTTGCTGGAAGGGCTGCAGCGCCTGGAATATCGCGGCTATGACTCGGCCGGTCTGGTGGTGGTGCATGACGCGAAGCTGGAGCGGGTGCGCAGCACCGGGCGGGTGGCCGAGCTTACCGAGAAAAGCGCCGCGACCCATGGATTGATCGGCATCGCGCATACCCGCTGGGCGACGCATGGCGTGCCGAGCGAGCGCAACGCCCACCCGCATATCAGCAAAGATCACATCGCCGTGGTGCATAACGGCATCATCGAGAACTACGAGGAATTGCGCACGCGCCTGACCGCTGCGGGTTATGAATTCAACTCGGACACCGACACCGAGGTCATCGCGCACCTGATCCACAGCCATTACGCGCGCGGCAATTCTTTGCTGGCCGCCACGCAGGCTTCGCTTGCCGAGTTGGTGGGCGCTTACGCCATCGGCGTGATCGCGGCGGACAATCCTGACCAGTTGATCTGCGCGCGGCGCGGCAGTCCGTTGCTGCTGGGCGTGGGCGAAGGCGAGCACTTCGTTGCATCGGATGTGTCCGCGCTGTTGCCGGTGACGCGCCGGGTGGTGTATCTGGAAGAAGGCGACGTGGTCGAGCTGGGGCGGCGCGGCTACCGGATTTTCGATGCGCATGGCAAATGTGTTGAACGAGCAGTCCATCTGAGCGAATTGAGCAATGAGAGCGTTCAGTTGGGTGAATACCGCCACTACATGCAGAAGGAAATCCACGAGCAGCCGCAGGCATTGGCGGACACGCTGGAATCAGTGTGCAACAGCCAGTCGCTGGTACCGGGCATATTCGGTGCGGAAGCGGCGGCGACCTTTGCCGACATCGACAGCATCCTGATCCTGGCCTGCGGCACCAGCTACCATGCCGGGTTGGTGGCGCGTTACTGGCTGGAGGAGATCGCCGGCATTCGCTGCAACGTGGAAATTGCCAGCGAATACCGCTACCGCGTCAGCGTGCCGAACCCGAGGACGCTGGTGGTGGTGATCTCGCAATCCGGCGAGACCGCCGACACGCAGGCCGCTTTGAATCATGCCAAGGCGCAGGGTCATGGTCACACGCTCGCCATCTGCAACGTGCCGGAAAGCGCGCTGGTGCGACTGTGCAAGCTGCGCCTGCTGACCCGCGCCGGCCCGGAAATCGGCGTGGCCTCGACCAAGGCGTTTACCACGCAGCTTGCCGCGCTGTTCCTGCTGACGCTGGTGCTGGCCAAAACGCGCGGCCGTCTGACCGCGCCACAAGAGCAACAATATCTGCATGAGCTGCGCCACCTGCCCAGCGCGGCGCAAAGAGTGCTGGAGCTGGAGCCGCAGATCGCCAGGCTCGCCGAGCAGTTTGCCAACAAGCAGCACGCGCTATTTCTGGGGCGCGGCCTGCATTATCCGATCGCGCTGGAAGGCGCGCTCAAGCTCAAGGAAATTTCCTACATCCACGCAGAGGCCTATCCCGCCGGCGAGTTGAAACACGGCCCGCTGGCGCTGGTGGACAAGGACATGCCGGTGATTTCGGTTGCGCCGAACGATGCGTTGCTGGAAAAGTTGAAGTCCAACCTGCAGGAAGTGCGCGCGCGTGGCGGCGAGTTGTTTGTGTTCGCCGATGCGAATACGCATATTCGTGCGGCGGACGGTATCCATATCATGCAGATGCCCGAACACGCCGGATATTTAAGTCCCATCCTGCATACTATTCCGTTGCAACTGCTGGCCTATTACGTCGCATTGCAAAAGGGAACCGATGTAGACAAGCCGAGAAATCTGGCAAAATCCGTTACCGTGGAGTGATTTCAGCAAGGAAGAACACGGATTCAGGGGTAATACAGATCAGGTCATTTTGAGATTTTCTGTCCCGCTCATGACATCCCGATCTGTGGAGCTCTTGCTTTGCAGCTTGATGCGCAGGCGCAAGTCATTCACCGAGTCGGCGTTCTTCAGCGCTTCTTCATAGGAAATCGCACCGGATTCGTACAGATTGAACAGCGCGCCGTCAAAAGTCTCCATGCCCAGTTCGCGCGACTTGGCCATCACTTCCTTGATAGCATTCACCTCGCCCTTGAAAATCATGTCGGCGATCAACGGGGAGTTGAGCATAATTTCAATTGCTGCCGCGCGCCCGGCACCCTCTTTTTTCGGAATCAGGCGTTGTGAAATTAGCGCCTTGATGTTCAGCGACAAGTCCATCAGCAGCTGTTCGCGACGCTCTTCCGGGAAAAAATTGATGATGCGGTCCAGCGCCTGGTTGGCGCTGTTGGCGTGCAGCGTGGCCATGCACAGGTGGCCGGTTTCGGCAAAGGCCACGGCATATTCCATGGTTTCGCGGTCGCGGATTTCGCCGATCAGGATCACATCGGGCGCCTGGCGCAGGGTATTCTTCAGCGCGTTGTGCCAGTTTTCGGTATCCACGCCGACCTCGCGGTGGGTGATGATGCAGTTGATATGATCATGCACGTATTCCACCGGGTCTTCGATGGTGATGATGTGGCCGTAACTGTTCTTGTTGCGATGGCCGAGCATCGCGGCCAGCGTGGTGGATTTTCCCGAACCGGTGCCGCCGACCAGGATCACCAGGCCGCGCTTGGTCATCACAATATCCTTGAGCACTTCTGGCATACCCATCTGGTCGAGGTCGGGAATCTTGGTGGTGATCGTGCGCAGCACCATGCCAACGCGCTGTTGTTGCATGAATACATTCACGCGGAAACGCCCGATGCTGGGCGGGCTGATCGCGAAGTTGCATTCGTGGGTCGCTTCAAATTCGGCGGCCTGGCGATCGTTCATGATGGCGCGCGCCAACTCCTGAGTGTGCGCTGAAGTCAGCGCCTGGGTAGATACTGGCGTCATTTTCCCATCCATCTTGAAGGCCGGTGGGAAACCGGTTGTAACGAATAAATCGGATGCATTTTTGCTGATCATGCCGCGCAGCAAGTTATGTATCAGCTCGGTAGCCTGGTCTCTTTCCATAATTGAAACTCCTAAATAAAGCTTGTAGCTACCAGCTATCAACCCGCGAACAAATCCTTGTTCATCGCCTTGCTGCGTGCCTCCGCAGCGCTGACAGCACCACTCTTCACCAGATTGGTCAGGCATTGATCCAGCGTCTGCATACCCAATGATTGGCCGGTCTGGATCGCGGAATACATCTGCGGCACCTTGGCCTCGCGGATCAGATTGCGGATGGCCGGGGTGCAAATCATGATTTCGTGCGCGGCTACGCGGCCGGTTCCGTCCTTGGTCTTGAGCAGCGCCTGCGAAATCACCGCGCGCAGTGATTCCGACAACATCGCGCGCACCATTTCCTTTTCGTCGGCGGGAAACACGTCGATGATACGGTCGATGGTCTTGGCCGCCGAACTGGTGTGCAGCGTGCCGAACACCAGATGGCCGGTTTCAGCCGCAGACATCGCCAGGCGGATGGTTTCCAGATCGCGCATTTCGCCGACCAGTATGATGTCGGGGTCTTCGCGCAGCGCCGAGCGCAAGGCATTCTGAAAAGACAGCGTATCCCGCCCGACTTCACGCTGGTTGATCAGGCATTTCTTGCTTTCATGCACGAATTCGATCGGGTCTTCCACCGTTAGAATGTGCCCCATTTCGTGTTCATTGCGATGGTTGACCATCGCCGCCAGCGTGGTGGATTTGCCGGAACCGGTTGGTCCGGTGACCAGTACCATGCCGCGCGGAAAATCTGAAATAGTCTCGAAACTCTTGGGTGCCTTGAGGTCTTCCAGCGACAAAATCTTGGAGGGGATGGTACGCATCACCGCACCCGCGCCGCGATTCTGTATAAACGCATTCACACGAAAACGTGCCAGCCCCGGAACCTCAAAGGAAAAGTCGACCTCCTTGTTCTCCTCATAGAACTTGCGCTGCTGGTCGTTCATGATGTCATACACCAGCGCATGCACTTCCTTGTGCTCCATTGCGGGCAGATTGATGCGGCGCATGTCGCCATGCACGCGTATCATCGGCGGCAGGCCGGCGGAGAGATGCAGGTCGGAGGCTTTGTTCTTGACGCCGAAGGCAAGCAGTTCGGTGATATCCATTATAATCTTCCCTGTTTGATGATGCGGTCATGAACCGCGCGAACGCGAAAAAAGGATAGGCAGCGCACAGGATTATGACAACAATCGCTTCCAACTTGCAAGCCGTGCGCGCTGCGATGGCGGCAGCGGCCACCGAAGCGAGTCGCGCCCCGGATGAAGTCAGCCTGCTGGCGGTCAGCAAAACCTTACCACCCGATGCGATACGCGAGGCCTGCCGGGCCGGTCAGGCCCGCTTCGCCGAAAGTTACGTTCAGGAATCCTTGCATAAAATCGCCGCGCTGCATGATTTGCCGATCGAGTGGCACTTTATCGGCCCGATCCAGGGCAACAAGACGCGTGCCATTGCGGAACACTTTGACTGGGTACACAGCGTGGGTCGGCTGAAGATCGCCGAGCGGCTGTCCGCGCAGCGCCCCGCGCATTTGCCGCCGTTGCAGGTGTGCCTGCAGGTGAACATCAGCAATGAAGACAGCAAGAGCGGCGTGTCGCCAGGCGAGGCGGCGCATTTGGCCATGGCGGTCGCGCAATTGCCGCATCTCAGGCTGCGCGGGTTGATGGCCATCCCCGAACCAAGCGACGATATTCATGTGCAGCGCGGAGCATTTGCGCAGTTGCGCGAGTTGCGCGAGCAGTTGAACCGGCAGGGACTGCAACTGGATACCCTGTCGATGGGCATGTCGCACGACTTTGCCGCAGCCATCGCGGAAGGTGCGACCATGGTGCGTGTCGGCACCGCAATATTCGGCGATCGTACTTATCATAAGGAAACAACATGAACATTTGCTTCATCGGCGGCGGCAACATGGCTACCGCGCTCATAGGTGGCCTGCTCGGCAAAGAGTTTGCCGCCGGGCAAATCAGTGTGGTGGAAATCGACGCGGACAATCGCGCGCGGCTGCAGCGCGATTTTGCCGTGCGGGCGGTGACCAGTCTCGCCGAGGGCGTGGCCGGCAGCGAAGCCGTCGTGTTGGCGGTGAAGCCGCAGCAATTGCGCGACGTGGCACAGCAACTCGCGCCGCTGCTCGACGGGCAACTGTTGATCTCCATCGCCGCCGGTATCCGCGCCGGCGATTTGGCGCGCTGGGCGAACAACCCGGCAGTGGTGCGCGCCATGCCCAACACGCCGGCGCTGGTGCAGAGCGGCATGACCGGCCTGTACGCCTTGCCCGGAATCAGCGCCGCGCAGCGCGAACAGGCGCAGAACATTCTGGCGGCGGTGGGCGAGACTTTATGGGTGCAGGATGAGGCGATGCTGGATGCGGTCACGGCGATTTCCGGCAGCGGCCCGGCATATATATTTTATTTCATCGAAGCGCTGCAACAGGCAGCACTCGAATTGGGCTTCAACGCCGCAGAGGCGCGCCACCTGAGCCTAGCGACCTTTCTCGGCGCCAGCAAGCTGGCCGCATCCAGCGATGAAAATGTCAGCGTGCTGCGCGCGCGCGTCACTTCCAAAAACGGCACCACCGAACGCGCCTTGCTGAGCATGGCTGCCAACCAGGTTGCCGAACATATCGCGCAGGCCACCCATGCCGCTGCTGAGCGCGCCAGGGAGATGGGCGATGAACTGGGAGCGCAGCCATGATGAATGAAGCACTGCTGTTCCTGTTCGACGTCCTGCTGCAACCGTTCGCGGCAATCCTGCTGCTGCGCTTCCACTTGCAATGGCTGCGCGCGCCGCTGCGTAACCCAGTAGGCGAATTCATCATGGCGCTGACCAACTTTCTGGTGTTGCGCGTGCGCCGTTTTATCCCCGCCGTGCGCGGGCTGGACAGCGCCACGCTGCTGCTCGCGCTGCTCGCCGAAACGCTTTATCTGGCCAGTGTTCTGTGGGCGCAGGGCTATCCGTTGCACGGCTTCCCGTTACCGGGGCTGCTGCTCCTGGCACTGGTCAAGCTGTTCAAGATCAGCCTGTATCTGCTGATGGCAGCCGTATTCGCGCAGGCGGTCCTGTCCTGGGTAAACCCGCACTCGCCCATCGCATCGTTGCTGGCGTCTATCACTTACCGTTTTCTCCAGCCGTTGCGCCGCATCGTGCCGATGCTGGGCAGTGTGGATTTATCGCCGTTGCTGTTGTTCATTATCTGCCAGCTTATCGTGATCGTGCCGGTCGGCGCTCTGGAACACGTTGCAACAAGGCTGCTTTAATGACGGATTGGTATCGCCGCAGCGGGGAGGTCATCACCCTGACGCTGCATGTTCAACCCGGCGCAAAACGCAGCGAGATCGCCGGTTTGCACGGCGAGGCGCTCAAGCTGCGGCTGGCCGCACCACCCATCGAGGGGCGTGCCAACGAGGCATTATTGAAATTCATCGCCGGGTTGTTCGATGTTCCGGTGCGCCAGGTAGAACTGAAACAGGGCGGGCAATCGCGCCATAAAGTTGTGGCGATAACCGGCAGCAAAATCGAGCCGGAAAGCCTGCTCTTACTGTGTCACAAACCGCTGAAGGGCGCATTGCGGCGTTAAAATCAGGCTCAAAATGCTCATTTACCCTATGTAAATTTCGCCCTTCGACAAGCTCAGGGCGAACGGACTTGATCAGAGGTTCCTGAGACTAATGAACCCGCAATAAAAACCGGCTTGCGCCGGTTTTTATTTACGGTGCGCCAGGCATGGCAGTAACAATCAGTGATGCTCATGTCCCGCTGACTTCGCTGCCGGGGCAGGCGCGTTGCGCAACCTGGCAGGATCGGTTTCGCCGTTGATGTTGATGATATTGAGCTTGCCGGCGCCCCTGGCTTCGATCATTGGCTTGCTACATGGCGCACGCCCTGGCTGCCATACCCGGCGAGCGCCTTGTACAGTTGCGCATCGGCAGATAGCAGGGTGCGCCGCACCTGCAACGCGCCCTGCTGCGCGGCGAACGATTCGCGCTGCGCATCCAGCACTTCGAGATGGTTGGCGATGCCCGCCTTGTAGCGCGCTTCCACCAGCTTCAGCAGCTGGCTTTGCGCATCGGCGTTGGCAAGTTGCGCGGCGAGCTGCTCGGCCAGTTTTTCGCGCGCGTTCAGCAAATCTGCCACTTCACGGAACGCCTGCTGGATGGTTTTTTCGTATTCGGCAACCGCGATGATCTTGCGCGCCTCGGCGACATCCGCGTTGGCGGAATTGCGCCCGGCGTCGAACAGCGGCAACGTGAGCGCGGGCTGAAAACTCCATGCGCCGCTGCCCGCATCGAATAGTCCACCCAGCGTGCGGCTGGCCGTGCCGACGCTGCCGGTCAGCGTGATGCGCGGCAGGAACGCGGCGCGCGCCGCGCCGATGTTCGCGTTTGCGGCGATTAGTTTCTGCTCGGCGGCCAGCACGTCGGGGCGCTGCAACAGCACTTCCGCAGGCAGGCCGGCGCGCAGGCCGTTGTGGAGGTCATGCGTGGCAAGCTTGCGCGCGGCTGGCAGGTTTTCGATTTGCGCAACCGGCTGCCCGACCAGCAGGTCGAGCAGGTTTGCGGCGGCGGCCTGCTGCCGTTCCAAGCTGGCACGCTCGGCCAGCGTGGCCTGGTACGCGCCATCCGCTTGCAGGAAATCCAGGTTGCTGGAGACGCCCAGGTCGCGGCGGCGCGCGGTCAGATCGCGATATTCGCCGCGCGTCCGCGCCGTTTCTGCGGCGAGTTCTGTGCGCTCGCGCAGCTCCTGCAACGACAGGCTGGCGTTTGCCACGTCGGCGATCAGCGACAGGCGGAAGGCGCGCTGCGCGGCTTCGGTGGCGAGATAGCCGGCCTTGGCCGCCTCGCTCAAACTGGCGACGCGCCCCCAGAAATCCAGCTCGAAGGACAGCAGGGCGAGGCTCACGTCATAGCGCTGCGTATGCATGGCATTGGAGGTGAACGCGGAAGCGCCTGCCGGAGTCAACGATGCATTGCGCCCGGCGGTGACGTTGACGTTGGGCAGCCGGTCGGCCTGCTGGATGCCGTACTGGGCACGCGCCTCGGCGATGCGCGCGGTGGCGATGCGCAGGTCGCGGTTGTTCTCCAGCGCGGCACGGATCAAGGCTTGCAGGCGCGGTTCGGTGAAGTAATCCGGCCAATCGCCAAGCACGATCTCACGCGTGATTTTCAGCTTCACGCTATCCGGCCATGCGTCGGGAACCGGCGCGGCGGGGCGTTCATAGTCTGGCATCATGGAACAACCGCTTAACGCTGCCAGAAGTACGAAGGGCACGGTTTTGTAGGAGCGCAATTTATTGCGCGATTCACAAACGTCCAATCGCGCAATAAATTGCGCTCCTACGATTCGCGTCCAAGATTTTTCAGTCATGCTGCTCCTCCTTGTGCTTGCGCCCATGTCCCGGGAAAATGCGCCGCACTGCCATGAAGAACACCGGTACCAGGAAGATGGCGAACACGGTGGCGGCGAGCATGCCGCCGATGACGCCGGTGCCGATGGCGCGGCGGCTCTCGGCGCCCGCGCCGGTGGAAATGGCCAGCGGGAACACGCTGGCGATGAAGGTGATGGAGGTCATCAGAATCGGGCGCAGGCGCAGGCGGCAGGCTTCCAGCACGGCGGAAAGCCTTTCCTTGCCCTCGTCTTCGAGGCGGCGCGCGAACTCGACGATGAGGATGGCGTTCTTGGCGGCCAGCCCGATGATGGCGATCAAGCCAACTTTGAAATACACGTCGTTGGGCAGTTCGCGCAACTCCACCGCGACCAGCGCGCCGAACGCACCGAGCGGCACAGCCAGCATTACCGCCAGCGGAATCGACCAGCTTTCATACAATGCGGCAAGCACCAGAAACACCACCAGCAGCGAAATGCCGAACAGCAGCGGCGCCTGCTGGCCGGAGACTTTTTCTTCGGACGAGATGCCCGACCACTCGAAGCCGATGCCCGGCGGCAGTTTATTTGCGATAGCTTCCATCGCCGCGATGGCCTCGCCGCTGGACACGCCCGGCGCGGTCGAGCCGGAGATTTTCATCGAGGGCAGGCCGTTGTAGCGGTCCAGTTTGGTGGTTGCCGCCACCCAGCGGGCGCGCGCAAATTCCGACAGGCGCACCATGCGTCCGTCCTTGTTGCGCACCGCCGCACGCAACAGATCGGCCTCGCTGCGGCGCGTGTTTTCCTCGGCCTGCATCTGCACGCGCAGCACCCGCCCCTGGCGCACGAAGTCATTGATGTAGGACACGCCGAACAGCGATTGCAGCGTCTCGTTGAGATTGGCGCTGTCGATGCCCAGCGTCTCCGCCTTGTCGCGGTCGATGTCGAGGAACAGTTGCGGCGCCGGTTCCTGACCTTCGGGGCGCACGGCGGCGAGGCGTTTGTCGCCCATGGCCATGCCCAGCACCTGGTTGCGCGCATCGAGCAGCTTGTCGCGCCCGACCCCGCCGCGATCCTGCAAACGGAAATCGAAGCCGCCTGCGGAGGCGAGCTCCGGTATCGGCGGCGGGTTGATGGCGAACACCATGGCCTGCTTCAGGCGGAAGAACTCCATGTTGGCGCGCCGGATCAGCGGTTTCACCGAATTTTCCGCGCCCGGTCTGTCGTCCCAGTCCTTGAGCCGGACGAAGGCGATTGCCATGTTCTGCCCGCGGCCAAAGAAGGAAAAGCCCAGCACGCCGATCACCTTGTCCACCTGCGGCTGCTTCAGATAGAACTGCTCTATCGATTCCAGCACGGCCTGTGAGCGCTCACGCGTGGCGGCGGGCGGCAACTGGATCGCGGTGACGAGATAGCCCTGATCCTCTTCCGGCAGGAAACTGCCGGGCAGCTTCATGTAGGTCCATGCGGCGATGCCGACGATCACCGCATAAATCAGCAGAGAGCGCAGCACCCGGCGCGCGGCATAAGCTGCGCCGCCGACATAGCTTTCCGTGACGCGCCCGAAGAAGCGGTTGAACCAGCCGTGGAAGCCGCGTTCCGCACTTTCCGGGTCATGCTTGAGCAGGCTCGCGCACAGCGCCGGAATCAGCGACAGCGCGAGGAAGGCGGAGAACGCCACGGTCACCACCAGCGTGACGGCGAACTGGCGGTAGATAGCGCCGGTGGATCCGCCGAAGAACGCCATCGGCACGAACACCGCCATCAGCACCAGCGTGATCGCGATGATCGCGCCGGTGATTTCTTTCATCGCCTGGCGCGTCGCGGCGCGCGGGTCGAGATGGTTGGCGCGCATGTTGCGCTCGACGTTTTCTACCACCACGATGGCATCGTCCACCACGATGCCGATCGCCAGCACCATGGCGAACAGCGTCAGCACGTTGATCGAGAAACCGAACACATACAGCCCGAGCATCCCGCCCAGCAGCGACACCGGCACAACGATCGCGGGAATCAGTGTGGTGCGCCAGTTGCCGAGGAACACGAACATCACCAGCAACACCAGCACCGCAGCTTCCAGCAGGGTCTTCACCACTTCGCGGATGGACAGTTCGATGAAGCGCGTGGTGTCGTAGGGCACCACCCATTCCATGCCCTGCGGGAAATAGCGCGACAGCTCTTCCATTTTGGTGCGCACGCCCTGCGCGGTGGCCAGCGCGTTCGCTCCCGGCGTGGTGCGGATCGCCAGGCCGGCGATGGGCTGGCCGTTGAGGCGCGCGGCGCGGTTGTAATCCTGCGCGCCGAGTTCGATGCGGGCGATGTCCTTGAGCCGTACCGAAGAGCCATCCGGGTTGGCGCGCACCACGATGTCGCCGAATTCCTCCGGCGTGGCGAGACGCCCGCGGCTGCCGAGCACGGCGTTGATCTCCTGCCCGGGCGCTGCCGGCAACTGCCCGACTTCGCCGAGCGGCAGCAGCGTGTTCTGCGCGCGCACCGCGCGCCCGACGTCGGCGGGCGAAATGGCGTAGGCCTCCAGCCGGTCGGGCTTGAGCCAGATGCGCATCGAATATTCGGTACCGAACAGCAGCACCTCGCCCACGCCGGGCACGCGCAGCAGCGGCTCCATCACGCTGGCGGTCGCGTAGCTGCCGAGATCGACGGTATTCAGGCTGCCGTCCTGCGAAGTCAGCGCCACCACCATGATGAAATTGCGCCCGGCGCGCGTCACCGTCACGCCGAGCCGCCGCACATCATCCGGCAGGCGCGCTTCCACGCGCTTGATGCGGTTCTGCGCCTCGACCGAGGCGAACTGGATGTCGGTGCCCGGTTTGAAAGTGAGCGACACCTGCCCGGAACCCACCTGCGAGCTGGAATCCATGTAGAGCAGGTTCTCGATGCCGTTCATCTCCTGCTCGATGAGCTGCACCGCACTCTGCTCGACCACCTGCGCCGACGCGCCGGGATAGGTCACGGAAACATCCAGCGTGGGCGGCGCCACCGACGGATATTGCGAAACCGGCAACGCGCGCAGTGCCAGTGTCCCGGCAAACGTGATGAGGATCGCGATGACCCAGGCGAAGATCGGGCGGTCGATAAAAAAGTTGGCGAACATCAGGAAGCCTCTATAAATTCATTATTTTGTTCCACGCTCCTGCGTGGGAATGCAGTTCGCGCCAGTTGTGTTCCGGCGGAGATGGCGGGAACGATGCGAAGAATTGGGCGAGCATGAATCAGCTTCCTTTTTGGCCGGCGGCGGCTGGCGTGGGGGCTTCTGTCTTTTGCACAGGTGTAACTTGTGTCCCCGGCCTGGCCTTCTGCAAACCGTTCACGATGACCTGCTCGCCGCCCTTCAGGCCTTCGGCGATGATGAAGTCGCTGCCTGCCATGCCGCCGGTTTTCACCGGCTGCGGCGCGGCCTTGCCTTCGGGGGTCACGATCATCACGAACTGCCCCTGTGGGTTAGCTTGCACCG
>Ga0209211_10008907_pt1 | contig 13571 bp, 11 predicted proteins | sample RifGroA2_FD_183992 | JGI IMG/M metagenome (GOLD analysis project Ga0209211, IMG submission 183992) | Groundwater microbial communities from Rifle, Colorado, USA - Groundwater A2 (SPAdes) (version 2) | ecosystem: Environmental > Aquatic > Deep subsurface > Groundwater | place: Rifle, Colorado...
CGTGGGTATGATTCATCGGGAGCCGCATTTTTTGATGGGGCAAAAAAGAACATCCAATCCGTAAAAGCAGTGGGACGGGTATCGGAGCTTGAAAAAAAATTACCTTTGAATAACGGTCAGAGTCCTTCTCTTTCAATCTTTCATACGCGCTGGGCAACGCACGGTATCCCGACTCTTAAAAATGCCCATCCCCACTCCGATTGCAAAAAAAATATCTGGGTGGTTCACAACGGCATTATTGAGAATTATAAAGAGTTGAAACAAAAGCTTTTGGCCAAGGGACACCGCTTTCAATCAGATACCGATACGGAAGTAATCCCCCATCTCATCGAGGAATATTTTAATCATAATTTAGAGAAAGCAGTAGCACGAGCCCTTCGTAGAATTCAAGGAACGTATGGCCTCGCGATTATCTGCCGCGAATTTCCGGAGAAAATTATCGCGGCAAGGAATTCTTCCCCCCTCGTTATTGGAATAGGGGAGAGGGAGTACCTTGTCGCGTCCGATGCTTCTCCGATACTTCCCCATACCAACAAAGTCATATATCTTAATGATGGCGAAATCGCGTCCATCACTCCGGCTGGCCTTTTGTTCACTAATTTGAGTCAAGAGGTCCTCGAGAAGATTCCCGAAGAGCTTGAGTGGTCTCTTGAGGCGGCGCAAAAGCATGGCTTTCCTCATTTTACGCTGAAAGAGATCTATGAGATCCCCGAGGTGATTGAAAATAGCTTGCGGGGACGTCTTATTATTAAAGAGGGTCTTGCAAGATTGGGGGGATTGGAAAGCGTTGAAGAAAAACTTCGGGAGATTTCACGGCTTATCATAGTTGCGATGGGTACTGCGTACAATGCGGGATTAATAGGGGAGTATATGCTTGAGGAGTATGCGGGGATCCCCGTGCAAGCGAAAAACGCCGCGGAATTTCGATACCGAAAGCCCCTCATTGATGCTGGTACTGCGGTTATTGCGGTATCGCAATCGGGCGAGACCGCCGATACCCTTGCGGCACTCCGGGAAGCGAAGCGAAAGGGTGCGTTGGCTCTCGGGATCGTCAATGTGGTAGGCTCCAGCGTTGCGCGCGAAACGCATGCAGGGGTTTACAACCACGCGGGTCCGGAAATCGGGGTTGCCTCCACCAAGGCCTTTAACTCCCAACTTGCGGTCTTAGCGCTTTTTACTCTTTTCCTGGGGCGTCAGCGCCAGATGTCAAATGTTATGGGGAAAAGAATCGCCGAGGAACTTTCCCGAATTCCCGAAAAGATACGTCATATCCTTAAACAAAACCAGCGAATAAAGGCAATTGCAAAAAAATACCATCGGTACAATAATTTTCTCTACCTGGGACGGAAATATAATTTTCCCGTTGCGCTTGAAGGAGCGCTCAAATTAAAAGAACTTTCTTATATTCATGCGGAAGGATATGGCGCGGCCGAAATGAAACACGGCCCTATTGCGATGATAGATAAAAATTTCCCGTCTCTTTTTATTGCGCCCTCGGACAGTGTGTACGAAAAAGTAGAATCCAATATTGAAGAGGTAAAAGCGCGGAGCGGCCCGGTTATTGCGGTCGCGACACAGGGCAATAGAAAAATCGCGCGCCTTGCAGATGACGTCATATACATTCCTAAGACCCTTGAGATGTTGACCCCGCTTCTTTCCGTGGTGCCGCTGCAACTTTTTGCTTATCACGTTGCCGCATTACGAGGATGTGACGTAGACAAACCTCGTAACTTGGCTAAAAGCGTAACCGTGGAATAAGAGGAACCGCGATGCTTGCCCCGCACCGTGCGGAGTTTACCCCGCATAACGCCAAGCGTCTGTGCGGGGTTCTGGTGCGGGGTGGATAAACCGCGTAATTTGGCAAAATCGGTAACTACCGAGTAAATTTTATGCCCAAGCAAGAACACAATGAAGTGCCCAAAGAGCTGGTTGAGGCCTTGGGCTTAGATGCGCTCGATAGTGAAGAAAAAGAATTAGAGCAAGAAGATATGCTCTATAAGGAGATTGAAGAAATTGATGTCAGCGACGCGAGGGCCACTCGAGCGCTTATCGAAAAGATTAAAGCCCAAAGGACACGACTTTTTGCGAGTCATGAGTTCTCTGCAGCGCATTTAGGCGAGGGCATCCCCGAGAAAGAGGGGTTTGGAATGGCAGGATGTAATTTCAGAACTCTTGAAGTTTTCTTAGATGTGGAGCATACACCCTCAGGGTTTAGGGATATTCTTGCCACACACGAGGCGGCCGAGTTGCTTTTCGGAACAAAGTTACCTCCGCTGGACGACAAAAAGCCGGCTCACGATATTGCGCTTCAATATGAATACGAGCGGGCTGCAGAATTAGGAATTCTGGATACATATCATACATGGAATGTCGGAGAATTTCAAAAAGTAATTGAGCGTTATGCTCCCCATGCGTCCGCGGAAGCCATTGAAGAAGCTAAAAAAGAACTTAAGCAGAGGGGAGAGTTGTTCCAACAGTTCAAACAACTATTAGAAAAGGAACAACATACGTAGAAACCCCGAATTATTTTAGCCAATAAAAAAATCTCCCTTGGGAGATTTTTGTTATTTAAGGATCGTCCAGCCGTTTTGGTCTCGTTTAACCCTGTTTGGCTTTATGATTTGTTTGCCCGAGCGCGAGATGACAAGGCAGCCGTAAATATCTCCGCGAGGGACATCTTGGGTGACAAGAGAACCGGCGGCGATAAATGCTTTTGCGCCGATTCTGCGAGGCGCAATAATTTTCGTCCCGCTTCCCACAAACACATTGTCTTCAATGACGGTTTTATGTTTTCTCCGTCCGTCGTAGTTGCATACCACCGTTCGTTTTCCTGCTCGAGGCCGTGATCTCACATCGCTATCTGCTCCGATGTTGCAATGTCTTCCGATTTCCGCATCCCCCACATACGATTCGTGTTTGATGAGAGTTCCGCTTCCGATATGGGAACGCACAATTTCTGCTTTTCCTATTTCTGCTCTTTCTTCAATTACCGATCGTTTATGAATATGAGCAAATGGACCGATGACGCAATTCTTTTTGATCCATGAATCTGAAATAAAGGAGAACGACTCCACCATGGTATGTTCTCCCACTTGAGAGTTCCGAATCACCGTCTCCGGTTTTACCTCTACGCCTTTTTGAATGACGGAATTTCCCAAAATATAGACGTGTGGCCAGAGGATAACGCCCGTTTCAATAGTTGCAGTGTCCTCTACAAACGTTGTTTCGGGGTCAATAATCCGCACATCCCGTTGTGCGAGTTCGTTAAGGATGATAAGCCGCGTTGTTTTCTCTTCAATACCTCGTGGAATATGTGGTTTCAGACGTGTACGCACCGCGCTTCCTTTCCAAAGAACATTGTTCTAAGGGTGTTATAACGGGTGCGCATTCTTTCGTCAATCTTTTGAAACGGAGTCAGCCCCCGTTTCATTATTCATCGAGGGATAAGCGGGAGAGTATTTACAAACGTCTCGTGAGGATAGTATGATGAGATAATCACATCATCTTTTCTTTTATGAGGACGAGGCAAAAAAATATCGTGGTGATCGGGGGGGGCACGGGGGTTTACTCCGTGCTCTCCGGCCTTAAACGGTACCCGCACAGTTTGAGCGCGGTTGTTTCTATGGCAGATGACGGCGGGTCTACCGGGGTGCTTCGGGAAGAATTCGGGATTTTGCCCCCAGGCGATGTAAGGCGGGCGCTTGTCGCGCTTTCGGAGTCCGAGAAGTTTCTTTCAGATCTTTTTAACTATCGCTTCAACGAAGGATCGCTTGAAGGGCATAATTTTGGAAACCTTTTTATTACGGCGCTTGAACGCCTCACGGGGGACTTTGAGGAAGCGATTGAAGAGGCAGCGCGTCTTCTTCGCGTTCGGGGAAGCATTATCCCTGTTACCCTCACCGACACCCGCCTTTTTGCTGAACTGGAAAACGGCAACATAGTACGCGGTGAGGCGAATATCGATATCCCCAAGCACGACCCTACGCTTAAAATCACCCGTGTGTACCTCGAGCCGCACGCACGAGCAAATGAGCGGGCGCTAGAAGCGATTCGCAGAGCGCACCTTATTGTTATCGGGCCAGGGGATCTCTACACGAGCATTCTTCCTAATTTATTGGTTGAGGGACTCCGGGGGGCAATCCGGCGCGCACCCGCGAAGAAAGTGTACGTATGCAACCTTATGACAAAGTTAGGGGAAACGAACGGATATGGAACTGCTGATTTTGTCCGGGAGATTGAACGGTATCTTGGCAGAAATACTCTTGACGTGGTGTTGGTAAATAACAAACCCCCACGCCGGTCGCGCCTGCTTTACTATCTGTACCACGATGGATCAGAACCGGTGCGAAACAATTTCGAAAGCGGGGAACTCCCACACCGTGTTATGGAGATGGATCTTCTCCGCGAGGGGAATTTTGTACGGCATGATCCGGAAAAATTAGCGACCGCTCTTACTAGTTTTCTATGAGATATGAGAGTTTTAGAGATTGGAGATCGAAAAACGCTTCCTGGCACAATTTATGAAGCGGTGAGCGTGCTCCGTCGAGGGGGCGCGGTAGTGTTTCCCACTGATACCTTGTATGCTCTGGGGGTGGATGCAACATCGAAAGACGCCGTCGAGCGGCTTTTTCATATTAAACGCCGTCCGGCATCCCGACCCGTTTCCATATTTGTAAAAGATATCGCAATGACAAAACGCTATGCGTATGTTGACTACGGGAAGGATAAAATTTTGGAGAGAATTTGGCCTGGCGCGGTGACCGTTGTGTTATACAAAAAAGCGCTTCTCCCCGATTTGCTGACAGCCGGTGGGAATACCGTCGGAGTTCGCGTTCCGGATCACGAGATCCCCCGCATTTTGGTAAAATCGCTTAACGCGCCGATTACCGCGACCTCCGCGAACATATCGGGTAAGGCACCGAGCGGACGGCTCGCCGAAATACTCGATCAGTTTAAAGAATATGACATTCAACCGGATCTTGTGCTAGACATGGGCGATCTTCCTCCTGGAAGGACTGCCTCAACAGTGGTAGATCTTAGCAGGGAAATTCCAAAAGTTCTGCGGACCGGACCAATCAGCAAAGAAGAACTTCACACGCTCTTTGGCCTAACTGTTTCTTAAGGGGTAGAGGAGCGTATGGTTATAGGGGGAATGAAAAAGCCGCCAGATTCAGCGGCTTGTTTTAATCAATACGCGATGGTGGAGGTGAGGTGGTGGGGGAGAGTGCTCGTTCTTCCTGCCGACCATACTTTGTAGTCAAGAGCGGCAATGGTTATCCGTTCTCCTCGAACCAAAGAAAGGATTTTGGTAAGAGAGTGCATTGCGGCGACGGTTTGGGCTCTGATTTCTTGTTCCCATACACTGTTCTTTGGGATTATATCTTGCCGATCTACCATCTGAGAGAGTTCATCGTCATAGCGGAGAATCCCAAGTTCTCTTAACGCTTTCGGAATTTCATAATCGGCGGGGGGTGTGAGTTCCGCAGAATCGATAATGGGGGTCAACCTTCCATCGGAATTCATGGCACGGCCGTCGTACATCATTACAAACAGATTCGCGCGTTTGTGAAACCTAGGATTCAACGCGGTTTTTATCTGGAGCGTTGCATCGCGCCAACACGGATCATGCGCAGTGAGTTGTTCGACAATTCCTTGTCCGTTGTGGAATGCGGCAAAGTGACTGTTTCTAAAGAGCCCCGCATAACTTCCGCCAAAATGTTTCTTAAGCGATCTGCCCGCGCTTTGAAGACACGTAACGCGTTCTTTGAGCATGGGAATCGGCGGATTACCTCTGAAGATTTTTCGCGCCTCTTTTTCGGTAATATGTTCAAGGAAATCGGGATCGAGAACGGGGATACCTTCATCGCGAGCGCGTGCGAGCGCAGCCCACATACCAAATGCTCCGCGCCATTGTGCTCCCATGTATTCCGTTTCATACTTTTTCTTCGTTGCAGGACTTGTGAAGCAGAAGTTTATCGCATTCCCAACACCAAGGAAGTTAATAAATGTGTCGTCATCTGTTTGCGGGAAAACAGGCGCGCGCCAGTCAGGAATCGGGAAAGAATCTTCTGCCCAATCACGAACAAGATTAGTTAACGCGCTGATACTGATCCTTACGTCTTTTGCAGTTGCAGCTGCCGTCAAGATTTCATCAAGATACGGATTCACGTAAACCTCCTTTTTCAAGGTGCGTATCTTGTGCAGTATATCTGATCTTCAGGAGTTTGTCTAGAGTTGTCTTGGTGCGGTTATTTGACCAAATCCGAACCTATTTTGAACGGAAACCGATTGATTGCTCCCGCCGTCGACGGGACGGCAGGAACGAAACTGAACGCTCCACCTGCGTTGAAACTTCGGCGGACAAGTCGGGCGGACAAAAAGGAAGGGGTTGTGGGGGAAGGAATTCCCGCCCCGCCCTCGCTTTCGCCGCCGCCGAATTTCGGGTCAGTGAGCTGGCGAATTCAATCAATATTGTAAATATTGCCTTCTTCATAAATATTATTTTGCTTTTATAGGTAACTTTTCTCTGCCGCGAGCTTCGCGGATATTTTGAAAACCGTCCTTTTTCAGAAGTTGTACCAAACCGCGATTAATTTCGCTGACGAGTTGCGGACCCTCAAAAATCATTCCCGTAATAAGCTGCACAAGCGAAGCACCCGCTTTAATTTTGGTATACGCATCAGCGGCTGAAAAAATACCACCGCACCCGATGATAATATATTTTTCACCAGTTTTCCGATAAATGAAACGGATTTGGGCGTTGGACAACTCTTCCACCGCCTTGCCGCTTATACCACCTTTTCCCGGCATTTTCCGATCATATATCTTCGCGAACCTCTTTTTTTTAGTAAGGTTGCTACAAATAAATCCGTGAATGCGATGGCTTTCACATACCAGTAGAATAGCATCAGTTTGCTCTTCGTTTAGATCGGGGGATATTTTTAAAAAGACGGGTTTCTTTGAGGAAATGGCGTCAATTGCTAAAAGGAGACGGTCGAGTCGGTCTGGATCGGTAAAAGGTTCACCGCCAAAAGCATTCGGGCAGCTGATGTTAATGGTAAAATAGTGCCCAATATCAACAAACTGGCGGAACGCCTTTAGATAGTCGTTAATGCCGGATTCGGTTTCAACCGTGGCCGGACTATTAGTCTTGGCGATACTTGTTCCGATAGGAATTCCGAAATTTTTTGAGCGTAACCGGACAGCGATCTTCTCGCATCCTTCATTCTTCAATCCATAATATACTACTAGTGCTTGTGATTCCTTCAGACGCCACAACCGTGGTTTTGGATTACCTTCGCACGGTTCGCCGGTGATAGAACCCACTTCCACAAATCCAAAACCTACAGAAGGGAGAATATCGGTAAGGCGAGCGTCTTTATCGAATCCAGCGGCCAACCCTACCGGATTAAGGAAGTGAATCCCAAGGAGATCCTGCTTCAGCACAGGATGAGAAAAGGAAAATCCGACCGAAGTCATTTTTCTCGTTATCGTATGCTTCCCGAGAAACTGTCCAAGCCGTGTCATAGCATCATGAACATCTTCCGGATCGCGGCAAAAATAAATTGGTTTCAGCGTCTTGGTATAAAAGAAATTAAGCAATTTGTTTCGCGCCGCTATCGTCAAGTTGTTCATAGTCCATTTCTTAGTTTATTTCGCTTTATCAATAATTGATTTAACTGTTTCATTAATTCCTTTTGGCCTTTCGCCGAAATCGACGCGTGGAACAAACTGTGGCAGAACAACCGGCCATATTCCGGAAATGAATGTTTGCTTGCCCGTCGAAGCCTTGCTGTGCCTATATAGCCTTGGCGAAGTTGGGGCGTGGGCGGAACAATTTTCCACCGTCGCTCTCTGGGCTATGACGGACAAGCAAGTACGCCCCGCAGTGAACGCAAAGCGTTCTACTGCGGGGTTTTTCTTTGCTGTGTACTCCGTAGCTTTAGCGAAGGATGGGGCTGCAAATTCTTTTATGAAAATTCTTAATTCAAAAAATATAAAAAGTGAGAGCCCCGGGTGGAACGAATTCCACCGGGGGCTCGGGTGCGAGACACTAGAAAAGCTCTTCGGGGGCGTGGAACCTAGAAGGTTCCGGCTTCGTAACAATGGTTGCCGGTGTCGTCGTAGATGTGCATCACCAGCATCTGCTTGCCCTTCGTACTCTTGTTCGCGTGCTTACGCGCCCGTGCGAGAGTGCTGAAGTCGCCCTCCATCCAGTCGCCACCGTCGAAAGTATCGACACCGACGACGCGGAACTTCCCCTTCGGAGCTTTCCGCGAAAACTGCTCGTCGATTCCGCGATTCCCGCCCTTGCTGACTGGCCCCGGATCATAAGGCATGTTTCTACCTCCTTAAGGTACTGGATTACGGCGATCCTCTCGCCGTAGAGATTACCGGATTACATGATTCCGATAATGTTTAAGTCTCGCATATTACGCCATAAAAGTCAAAGGCGGTATTAACTTTTCCTACGTGGTGCCGGGGGAGGGAGTTGTCCACCGTCGCCAAAGCTTTGGTGGATTGCTGTTTGTTGCTACTCGTCTTGCTCGTAGACAAACAGGGAAAACCCTCACGGTGTGCCGGTGGTCGGACTTGAACCGACAAGGGATTGCTCCCACGTGATTTTGAGTCACGCGCGTTTGCCAAATTTCGCCACACCGGCGCGTTCTGAATTGATGCTATCATTCTCGATTGCAAAATTCAAACTTTTTTGCTAGGATGGGGTAATATGTCGGCCCGCATCATTTCCATCTGCAATAATAAGGGAGGGGTGGGGAAGACCACGACCGCGCACAATATCGGCGCCTTTCTTTCGGCGCTTGGCAAAAAAACCCTTCTTATTGACCTTGATCCTCAGGCGAATGCGACTCTTGCATTGGGGCTAGACCCTCAAACAATTGAATCAGGAGTTTATCACATTCTTACCGGAGGGATTCTCCCCGAAGAGGCGGTGCGCAAAACAAATATCTTTGGGTTTGATTTTATTCCCTCATCTCTTGATTTGGCCGCCGCCACGGTTGAACTCGTGGACATAAAGGATCGCGAGTATTTATTGGAAAAGGCGCTCAAGCGCCTCTCGTCTCATTATGATTTCATCTTTATTGATTCGCCGCCAAGCTTGGATATTCTTACGGTAAATAGCATAGTGGGCGCAAAAGAAATTATCATCCCCATTCAGTGCGAGTATTTTGCCCTTCAGGGGTTAAGTCAACTGCTTTCCACGATTGACCTTGTTTCAAATAATTTAGGAAGAAGGCCAGAATTTATCGGGGCGCTCCTTACTATGTATGACCGGCGGAATCGGTTGTCGCGCGAGATTGCCAAGATCATTCGCAGGGACTTTCCCGGCCATGTCTTTGATGCTGTTATCCCCCGAAATATTACTCTTGCCGAAGCACCCGGAAAACGCAAAACCATTCTTGAATTCGCGCCTTTGAGCCAGGGCGCGAAAGCATACCGTCAGCTTGCTCAAGAACTTATTAATCGCAAAACCGAACCATGAAACCTTTCCTAGGGAAAGGGCTTGAGTCTCTTATCCCCCCAAAAAAATCAAAAGGAATATCATTTTCTTTCTCAACTTCGTCAGGGAGAATCCCTCCGAGGAAAGAGAGCGTTTTTCTCATCGAAGTTGAGAGTATCAGGCCAAATCCTCATCAGCCGCGTAGAGATTTCTCAAAAGAAGAGCTTGCGGGACTCGCCGAATCTATTAAGGAATTTGGAGTGCTTCAGCCTCTTATTGCAAGCAAGGTGGAAAAAGAAAGTCCGTTGGGGACACGTGTTGAGTATCAACTGATTGCCGGAGAGCGTCGGCTTCGGGCCGCAAAACTCGCGGGACTTATGTCTGTTCCCGTGGTGATACGGAGCGTGGACGATGCGCGAAACCTCGAGGTTTCTCTGGTTGAAAATATTCAGAGGGAAGACCTTAACGCTCTTGAGCGGGCAGAAGCATTTAAGAAGTTGATGGAGGAGTTTAATCTTACCCAGCGGGATATTGCGGTTAAAATCGGCAAAAGTCGCGAAGCAGTAGCGAATACCCTCCGGTTACTGGAACTTTCCTCTGAAGTAAAAGAACTGATACGAAACAATAAACTTAGCGAGGGGCACGCGCGGGCATTGATTGGGATTAAAGGAAAATCGGATCGCCACTCAATTATTGAAAAGATCCTCGGAGAACAATTAAGCGTCCGGCAGGTTGAGGAACTCGCACGTAAAATTAAAAAGCCCGTTGCCGCGCTTGCCTTAACCAAAGACGAACAAATAACGAGATGGGAAACTATACTGGAAAAAATGTTAGGTATTACGGTGCGCATTCGAAAACGAGAGGATGCCTATGTGATAGAGTTTAAGGACAGGCGTGATACCGAGGCGTTCTTTTCGTACATTTCCCGTCGTTAAAATGGTATATTTCTCTCCGTAATCCAGTTTTGTTATCCCATAAAACGATGTTCAACGCTCTCAACCAACGGGACGTTTTTTATTTTTGTAACGAGTTGGGCGAGGCGCGTCCTATCTTTTATCTGGACGGAAACCATAATCGTTGCCAGCCCCCCTTTTGTTTTTGCTTCGGTGGTGATGTGGAGGATATTGGTGCCAGAGTCAGAAATAACGGCCGAGATATCGCGCATAAGTCCCACACGGTCTCGCGCAAAAATCTTGAGATTCGCTTCGCGCCGTTGGGGAATGAGGGAGGTTTTGGTTTTTCTCAGCGCCTGCTTTATTTTCGCGCGTGTGTTACTCGTTTTCACGAATTCCAGCCATTTTTCTGACGGTTTTTTGTTTTTTTGGATAAGAATTTCCACGACATCACCGTTTTGGAGCGGGGTATTAAGTGGAGCTATTCTTCCGTTTACCCTTGTCCCCACGCACTGGTCTCCAATATCGGAATGGACCTGATAGGCAAAATCAACCGGTGTTGCATCTTCCGGAAGATCAAACACTTCTCCTTTGGGTGTGAGAACAAATATTCGATGTCTAAAGAAATCAATCTTTAGACTCTCGAGGAATTCCCCCGAACCGCTTACTTGTTTTTGCCAATCGCGCAACTGATCCACCCATGCGAAACGAGGGTTTTTCATAGTTACTCCCTTGTCGGGTTTTCCCAATTCGCTGTATGCCCAGTGGGCCGCGATCCCATATTCTGCGGCGCGATGCATCTCGGGGGTTCTGATTTGAAATTCCGTGATTTTTCCTTCTTCGCAAAAGACCGTGGTATGAAGGCTTTGGTAGCCATTCGGCTTAGGAAGGGAAATATAATCCTTAATAAGGCCGGGAAGCGGCCTCCACTTATTATGGATAACACCCAGCGCCCCGTAGCAATCCTTCACATCATGCATAATAATTCGAATTGCAATGAGATCATAGATTCTGTTAAAGTCCATGTCCCGCTTGAGGAGCTTCTGGTAGAGACTGTAGTACCCCTTTGTGCGATGATTGAGTTCAAGGGGTGATAGGCTTTCTTTCTCCAGCTCCATTTTTACGATTGGTTCGATTCGCCTTAAGTATACCTCCCGTTCTTGGTATCTCTCCTTTACGTTTTTTATAAGCCATGCGTATTCTTCGGGGAGGACGATTGGGAATGAAAGGTCTTGAAGCGTACGGGTCAGTTGGCCAATCCCGAGACGCGAGGCAATGGGCGCATATACCTCAAGGGTTTCACGCGCAATACGTTTTTGTTTTCGTTCGGGAAGATGCTCGAGCGTTTCCATGTTATGAAGCCGGTCTGCAAGCTTGATTAAAACGACGCGAATGTCTTCCGCCATGGCAAAAAACATTTTCCGTAAATTTTCTATCTGGCGTTCAACACCGCGGTATTTTATTTTACCAAGTTTGGTAACCCCCTCGACAAGAAAGGCAATTTCTTTCCCAAATTCTTGTTTTATCTCTTCTGCGGTAATCGAAGTGTCGTCTGCAACATCATGGAGGAGTGCTGCGGCAATGGTGGTATCGTCAAGATTCATTTGCGAAAGGGTGTAGGCGGTTTGTAGTGGATGGATGATATAGGGTTCTCCCGAGGAACGTTTTTGGTCTTCATGGGCGCGTTTTGCAAATTCATAGGCGCGCTGAATAAGCGCCGTGTCCGAGCCCGGATTTTTCTTGGAAATTTCCCGTACAATGTCTTCGATGGTGATTTCTTTGCTCATTGATATAGGTAGTGTATCTCTCGGGAAGGACTTTTACAATATTTATCTATTCAGCCTCTCGCTCTCTTTGGAACAAATTGGAACAAAAAAGCCAGCGTTGAAGCCGGCTTTAGATTTGGATACTCACGGTGTATATGCTACAAGGAGACGCCAAACGTGAAAAAGAAGATTGGAGGGTGAGACGGGGTGGCAAAGAAGAGCATGTATGTCCCGGTTATCACAGACTATCCGAGCTTGCTTTTCATCCCAGTACGTAAAAAAGACAAGTAATTTCAAGGGAAACATCTCTGACCCAGGAAATTTATTTTTTATTTCCGTTGCAAGATTAGGGTTTCCAACCTTAACGTCAAACAGATACCTCGCCTCTATGACAACGACGTTGTAACGATAATGCAGGGCATCAAGTAATTCTTTTGGTGAGTATACGGCCGAGACCCCGTAACCATTATTTCTTAATTCTTCGGCATAGAAATCCTGTTCATGGTCCATGAGGCCCATAAGAATGTTAGGCATTTCTTCTCCTTTCAAAGAACTTCCTTAATATATACTGAAGTATATATCCATTCAGGGGAAAGTCAAGAAGATTGGGTGTCTCGTTATATGACTACCACACTACGTTACACAATCTTTTTCCTAGGAGATCACTTGTATTCTGGAATCAATAGCGGGAGAGATGGGTACAACTAAGATGAGCAAGTAGCAAAAATTTGTGTCTGACCCGCCCGAGGCGGGGAGTTCGAATTTTTGCGTTAAACGAAGCGAACTTAGTTGTCCAGCTCGGGAGCGTCGATTTCAGGATACAAGTGATTGAACTCCCCCGCATTCTTTGTTTGAACACTTCGTTCCTTTTCGCTCTTCAACCAAAAGCGAACCGCACTCGGGGCATTTTTCTCCAGTTGGACGTGACCAGAGTGCGTAGTTGCATTTTGGCCAGCGGTTGCACCCGTAAAATACCCTCCCTCTTCTTGATCGTTTTTCACCAATTTCACCCTCGTCGCATTTCGGACATGCGACATGGGTTGAGCGTTCAATATTTTTTGCGTTCTTGCATTCCGGAAAACCGGAACAGGCAAGAAATTTTCCGAATTTACCCAGTTTGATTACCATTGGTTTTCCGCATTTTTCGCAGACTTCATCGCTCGGTTCGGTAAGGTCGTATTTCGCAACATCGTGATATTTTTGATCAAGCGTTTCTTTGAAGGGATCGTAAAAGTTTTTCACTACGGGAACCCACTGGGTTTTTCCCTCTGCGATAGTATCGAGATCTTCCTCCATCTTTGCGCTAAACGCAATATCTACGATTGCGGGGAAGTGTTCAACGAGCAGATCGTTGACAAGAATACCTACCTCGGTTGGCATAAAATATCTTTTTTCATCTTTTTCGATGTATCCCCGTTCTTGAATTGTTGACATGATGGGCGCGTAAGTAGA
>Ga0209211_10008908_pt1 | contig 13571 bp, 15 predicted proteins | sample RifGroA2_FD_183992 | JGI IMG/M metagenome (GOLD analysis project Ga0209211, IMG submission 183992) | Groundwater microbial communities from Rifle, Colorado, USA - Groundwater A2 (SPAdes) (version 2) | ecosystem: Environmental > Aquatic > Deep subsurface > Groundwater | place: Rifle, Colorado...
ACCCCAGCAACGCCACAGCAAGCGCAGCCATCAGCAAGGCCGCGCCAAAACTCGCAGCCACCAGGGGCCAAGGGCGCAGCCGGACCTGACTGTCAACGCGCATGGAGGCCACCGGCAGTTCTTTCACAGCACTGGTAACGTGGACCAATTCAACTGTCATGGCGCCCTGCGCATAGGCGGCCAGCAAGGCTTTGTCGGCCAACAGGTTGATGCGCCGGGCACGCCCCTCGGAAGCCTTGACCAAACGTTCCATGGCGCCTGCCGAAAACAGCCCGGCCCCTTGCCAGCCGGCCGCACGCAAGCGATGGTCAATGTAGGCACTGGCCTCACTGGCCTGAAGTTCCTGAAGTTCAAATCGATGGATCACCCGGTCCCGCACCTGGCGCAAGCGGGGGTCAGCCAACAGGGTGTCAAGCTCGGGCTGCCCAAACAACATGATGTTGATGAGCTTGTGCTGCCCGGTCTCCAGGTTGGACAGCAAGCGCACTTCTTCGAGCGATTCGATCGGCATGGTATGGGCTTCGTCAATGACCAGCACCACGCGCTGCCCCAGCGCATGACGGCGCAGCAACTCCTGTTGCAAGGCCGCCAGCCTGCCCTCCATGGCATCAGGTAAATCGGTCAGCCCCAGGTCGCGCGCAATAGCCGCAATGATCTCATCACGGCTAAAGCAGGGATTGGCCAGGTACACGGTGCAAACCTGCGGCCCCAGGCGGGTGATCATCAGCCGAGCCAACAACGTTTTGCCGCTGCCCACTTCGGCCACCAGCGTGATGATGCCCTCGTCATGGGTGGCCACGTGCAGCAGAGCCGTCAAGATGTCGCCGCGGCGCCCCCCGGAAAAGAAAAAATCAAGGTCAGGGGTAATCTGAAATGGCGGCTTGTTAAACCCAAAATGACTAAGATAAAGTGATGACATCCCTCGAGTGTATCGGGTGCTCTTCATGCGCCGATATGAGGGGAAAACCCCCATTTAATTCCAGCGTTGTCAACGGGTCAAACATCACTAGAATCCCGTGCATATATGTTGAAAAGCCAATGCACCCTCCTTTTGATCTTGCGCTGACCATGCACTTCGAGCCACGGATTCATACTTCCAAGCTCAAAGTTGCCGTGGTGCATAAGCGCTGGATTGGGACAACCGAGCGCGAATTTTGCGACTTGCTCAACATCAGTCACGGCGGAATTGGTCTCAGCAGTCCCTGGCTGAACGCCAGACCAGGCCAAAAATTGTACATGGAACTCTACTACCACCAGGAGGTATTCACCACCCGCGGTATCGTGACCAATGTGAATAGTCGCGAGAAAAGTGACCTTTATGGCGTTGCGTTTACTTTTGCCCCGCCTGAGCTGGACCGCCTGATTGATATTTTTAAAAGAGAGCACCTGGAAGCCAGTGCTGCCCACAATACCCCAAACGCTGACCCGATCAAACGTCACTTTGGCAAACGCATCGCCACCCAAAACTTGCAAGTCCAGGTGAAGAAGCTGGATTCATCCGCCCCCTATGTCCTTTGCGAGGTGGACAACATCAACAAAGGTGGCATGGGGTTTTATGCCCCGGAACTGATCCATCCCAACACCCCGTTTGATGTCTCGATCCAGATCTCTAAGCAGCCCGACCCGACCATCATCAGTGGCAAGGTGCACTACATGCAGCAGAAGCTCGGGGGCTATTACTATGGTGTAGAGTTCAAGATGATCTCTCTGGAACTGTCCTGCCTGCTGGACGAAATCGAAACGATTCTGCAGCAGAGATAATCATCTACGAGGGCTGGGTCGGCTACAAATGACGCGTTTCACCGGCCAGCCGGGTCACCCGGCCCCAATCACCCAGCTCAGGCACATTGGCGGGCACCAGCCAGGAACCGCCCACACACACGACATTTTTCAAGGCCAGAAAGTCAGGCGCATTTTGCAGGGTGATGCCACCAGTCGGGCAAAATTTGACATCAAAAAACGGCCCGCTCCAGGCCTTGAGCATGGCCACACCGCCGGCTTGCACAGCGGGAAAAAACTTGAGCTCGGTAAAACCATCTTCGCAGGCGGCCATGATCTCACCGCCGGTCGCCACGCCCGGCAACAGCGCCAGACCCATGTCACGGCAGGCTTGCCCAACCGCGCTGGTGTACCCCGGGCTGACCGCAAAACGCGCCCCGGCATTGGCCGCCGCTTGCGCATCGGCGCGGGAGCGCACCGTGCCAGCACCCACCACGGCCTCGGGCACATCGCGCGCGATGGCCTCAATACAGGCCAGCGCCTGCGGCGTGCGCAAGGTCACCTCGAGCATGCGAATGCCACCAGCCAATAAAGCGCGCGCCATCGGCACCGCGTGCGCCACGTCATTAAGCACAATCACCGGGATCACGCGGGCATCTTGCATGACCTGCAAGGCGGTCAAGGGGGTTTGAGTTGTCATGGGGGTCTTTCAGGGGTCAATTTCAGGTATCAATTCAAAGCCAGCTGCAGGCACCCTCTTCGGCGCTCAGGGCGTTGCGGCGCATGCTGGCAAACAGCTCGCGGCCCATGCCGACGCCGTTGGCGGCGCGCAAATCATCGGGCATGAGCAGGACCTCGCGGGCATCCCATTCAGCGTCAGGAACCAGCACCTGCAGCAGTCCGGCATTGGCATCCAGCCGGATCACATCGCCGTCTCGCACCCGGGCCAGCGGACCGCCAGCGGCGGCTTCAGGCGACACATGAATGGCGGCTGGCACCTTGCCCGAGGCGCCACTCATGCGCCCGTCAGTGACCAGCGCCACCTTGAATCCCCGGCCCTGCAAGACCGCCAATGGTGGCGTGAGCTTGTGCAATTCGGGCATGCCATTGGCCTGCGGACCCTGCCAGCGCACCACACAAATCAGGTCATGGTTGAGCTCATCCGCAGCAAAAGCCTGATGCAAGGCGTCTTGCGAGTCAAAAACGCGGCATGGCGCCTCAATCACATGGCGGTCGTCGGGCACCGCCGAAATCTTGATCACGCTGCGACCCAGGTTGCCCTGCATCAGTTTGAGGCCGCCACTGAGGCTGAACGGCTTGTTGACGGGACGCACTACCGATTCATCCTGACTAACCGCTGCCGTATCCCAATGCAGCCGACCATCTGCAGCGGCGCGCGCAATACCGGTGTACTCGCGCAGGCCACCGGCCCGGTTGGTCAACACATCGGCGTGCATATAGCCGCCATCGAGCAGTTCGCGGATGATGAAGCCGGGGCCACCGGCCGCCTGGAACTGGTTCACGTCGGCGCTGCCATTGGGGTAGACGCGGCTTAGGAGCGGCACAACATCGGACAGGGCCGAGAAATCATCCCAGTCAATCACAATGCCCGCCGCGCGCGCCACGGCTACCCAATGGATCAGGTGGTTGGTCGAACCGCCAGTGGCCAGCAGGGCGACCATGGCGTTGACGATGCAGCGTTCATCGACCACGCGGCCAATGGGTGGGCATTTGAAATCAGCGCTGCCCAGCACCGTGCGCAGCGCTTCGCGGGTCAACTCGTCGCGCGCCTCGGCCCCGGGGTTGATAAAGGCGGTGCCGGGTACATGCAGGCCCATGGCTTCGAGCAGCATCTGGTTGCTGTTGGCGGTGCCGTAAAAGGTGCAGGTGCCAGCGCTGTGATAGGCCGCGGATTCGGCCGCCAGCAATTCGGCGCGCCCCACCAGGCCCTGGGCCGCTTGTTCGCGCACTTTTGACTTGTCGCCGTTGGACAAGCCCGAGGTCATGGGTCCAGCCGGTACAAACACGGTGGGCAAGTGACCAAACTGCAGTGCGCCAATCAGCAGGCCCGGCACAATTTTGTCGCACACGCCCAGCATCAGAGCGCCGGCAAAGACGTCATGGCTCAGGGACACGGCCGTGGCCATGGCGATCACGTCGCGTGAAAACAAGCTTAACTCCATACCCGCGGTACCTTGCGTGACGCCGTCGCACATGGCGGGCACACCGCCGGCCACCTGTGCCGTGGCACCGTGTTGACGTGCCTCGGCCTTGATCAGATCCGGATAATGCTGGAACGGTGCATGGGCCGACAGCATGTCGTTGTACGCAGTGACGATGCCGATGTTGGGCGCTTTTTGGGCTACCACGCGCAGTTTGTCGTTGCCCGGCAAGGCAGCAAACGCATGGGCCACGTTGGCGCAACCCAGACGCTGGGCACCAGGGGGGCGCTGCTGCGCCGCGTCAAGCCGCGCCAGATAGGCGGTGCGGGTGAGCCGACTGCGCTGGGTGATGCGCTGGGTGACCAAGGCCACGGTGTCATGAAGTTTCATGGTTTCTATAAAAGTTGGTAACTAAATTACAGACTCAATGTTACTCGCTAAATGCCTGCCAGCAGGTCACCCGAGTTACCAACAGGTTACCAATTCCGCCAAGGGTCCGGACTCAAGGATTTACCTATACTGCTGACATGACCCATCTTGCCGACCTCCGCAAAAGCTACGAACGCGCCGAACTCAACGAAGACGCTTCACACGCCGACCCCCTGAATCAGTTTGAACAGTGGCTGAAAGAAGCCATTGCCGCCGAAGTACCGGAACCCAACGCCATGACGGTGGCCACCGTGGCCAGCAACCTGCGACCCAGCACCCGTGTGGTGCTGATCAAGGGCTTCGATGCACGTGGTATTGTCTGGTACACCAACTATGACAGTCGCAAGGGCCAGGAACTGGCCGGCAACCCTTTTGCGGCCCTGCAGTTCCATTGGGTCGAGCTGGAGCGCGTGGTGCGTATTGAGGGCACGGTGGAGAAGGTCAGCGACGAGGAAAGTGATGCCTACTTCCATAGCCGCCCACTGGATTCACGCATTGGCGCCTGGGCCAGCCCACAAAGCCAGGTGATCTCGGGCCGCGGCGTATTAATAGCCAATGCAGCCAGGTACGGTGCCCAATTTTTACTGAATCCGCCGCGCCCGCCACACTGGGGCGGCTACCGGCTCAGACCCGACAACTGGCAGTTCTGGCAGGGGCGCAAAAGTCGGCTCCATGACCGCTTGCACTACCGCCTTGATGATGCCAGCGTGTCTGGGCAGCGCTGGGTTCGGGAACGGCTGGCGCCCTGATGGTTTGGGCGTGGGCGGACTTGCACCCGCCTGGTCGACTGAAGTCGCCCCTACAAACGACCCTACAAATTCAGCAGTCCAACCAGCGACATCACCAGCGTGATGGTTGCCAACCCAAGCACGGTGGACACGGCCATGCCCGCCGTGACCAAGTCTTGCGCCACCTCGTAGCGCTGCGCAAATAAAAACACATTGGCGCCCATCGGCAGCGAAGCGGAGACGATCATCACGGCCAGAGGCAAGTTCCCGATACCGAAAATCAGGCCCAGCGAAGCCACCAGACCTGGCAGCGCCAAATTTTTAAGCAGGCTGATGCCCAGCGCGTTCTTCAGGTGCGGGCCCACCTGCACCTGCGTCAAGGTCACACCCACCAGCACCAAAGCCACCGGTCCAAAGGCACTGCCGAGCAAATGCAGGGGCTTGTCGACCACCTCGGGCAGGATCAGGCCTGTCTGTGCAAACAGCAAACCCACCAGGATGGGCAAGGGCACCGGATGAATGATGCCGCTTTTTACAGCGGCCAGCACCGTGAGCGCCATGTGCCGTTGCTCGCCCTGCCCGGGAGCACGCTCTTCCCGGGCGGCCACCAACTCGAGCACCACGGTAGCCAGGGTCAGCAGCACCAGCGCGTGGACAGAAATCAGGGTAAAGAGCGTGACCAGACCGGCTTGACCGTAGGCCAGTCCGATCAGCGGAATGCCGATCATCACCGTGTTGCCGAAAGTGACCGCCAGCGCCAATACCGCAGAGCGCCGACTCCAGCCCTGCCACGCCAGCATGCCGGCAAACAACAGCAACGCCGCCAAAAAGTACATGGCCACTGGCTTGAAGTTGATCTGCTCCACATGCACCGTGCTCATGGTGCGAAACAGCAGCGCGGGCGTGAGCACCATGAACACCAGATTGGACAGGTCCTTGATGGCCTCGGCCCGGATCCAGCCAGCGCGTCCAGCGATGAAGCCAACGGCAATCAGTAACACAACCGGCACCAGGGCAGAAAAAACCGGGTTATTCACGACAGGTAATCAGGTTGTAAACGGCTGATTGTCCCTGATCGTTCGCCGAAAAAAATGGGGCACAAAACCCCTGACACACGAGTCGGTTTGTCAATTGCCAGCGCTTTTGGCGCTTTCAGCCATTTTAGATTTCAATACCCCGTAGGCCACGCCCAGGCCGACAACGATGACGGCTATGACCACAATGCTCATGATGCCGTAGTCGGTAGAAAAAAGGTCTTGGAGAGCTTTCATGTGAGACGTCCTTAAAGAAATCAATCGTAAAGCAAAAAGGTAACTGTGACCGAACTATGCGATACCACAAGAATTTCAAATCTGACTTATATCAAATTTTCAGAAAATAAGGCAGTTCGCAGGGTGTACAACTCATGGCGCATTATGGTCGGTTTGAGCCGCTGTGGCGCAGTCGGCACAGACGCCGCGCACTGCCAAGTCCAGGCTCAGGCCCTGGTAGCCCAGAATTTTAAGCGCCTGCAAGGCGTTTTGCGCCGCCACTTCCAGGTCGAGCGCATTGCCTTGTAACGCCCCCTGCAAGGGCTGGTCACGGTGGCAACTCTGGCACTCAAAGTGCGGCAAGGCGTGCACGCTGGCGGGCATGGCCTGGTAGCGTCGCACCCGGTGTACGTCAACCCGGCACAGTAACAAACCCACTTGTGTCAGGCGGTCAATCAGGCGGTACAGCGTGACACGGTCCAGCGCGCTGCTGCACTCGCCCTGCCCCTCGGCGACTGGGTCATTTTGCAGCGCGCTTTGCAGCTGAGCATGGGTGTAACTGGTGTCCGGGTGGGCCAGCAACCAGCCCAACACACGCCGCGCGGCACCGGTACGGCGCAAGCCGTGGGCAGACAGCAAGGCATCGATCGGGTCGACAAGTGTTAAAGAAAGCGCGGTAGCCATGGAATTGGGGTTCTGACTGTAAATTTTCTTGAAAAGCATTTATTGCAATTGAGTTGCGATAAACTCTACCGCAATTCAGTTGCATTATTACAGCAATTCACCCTTCTTATCTTTCCATGAACACCTTGCAACCGTTTCGTCGGATCGTCGATCATGGCCCTGTAGGGTCGACTTCAGTCGACCATGGCGGACTGAAGTCCGCCCTACACCAGCACGACGGCCCGCACCGCCATGCCGGGCACCCCGTCGCCAAGCCGACCCGGCGCCTGAGCGTGCTGGCCTGGCCGGCCTGGCGGCGGGTGCTGACCGTTGTGCCGGTCGTGATGGCACTTTGGCTGGCTATGTGGTGGGCCAACATGGGGGCGAGCCCGTGGTAAGGCTAGACAACCTGACGGTGAGCTACCGCCAGCACCCTGCCCTGCACCATATCAGCGGCCAATTTGCCAACGGTTCACTCACGGCCGTGATTGGCCCCAATGGCTCGGGCAAAAGCACGCTGCTGAAAAGCATCATGGGGTTGCTCAAACTCTCTGGCGGGCACGTTCAGGTCAGCACGCCGCGCGAGCGCATCGCCTACCTGCCGCAAATGACCGAGATCGACCGCAGCTTTCCCATGCCGGTGCGCGACTGCGTGCTGCTGGGTTGCTGGAGCGCTTTGGGCGCCTGGGGCGGTGTAAATGCCGACATGCTGGCCCGAGCCGACGCCGCCATTCACCAGGTCGGCCTGGAGGGCTTCGATGAGCGCACGGTGGGGTCACTGTCGAGCGGGCAATTTCAGCGCGTGTTGTTTGCCCGTTTGTTGGTGCAGGACGCCGACCTGATTTTGCTCGATGAACCCTTCAACGCCATGGACTCGCGCACCACGGCCGCGCTGCTGGAGCTGATCAAACATTGGCACGCCGAGGGTCGCACCGTGATTGCGGTGCTGCACGACGACGCCCAGGTCAACGCCCACTTTGGGCAGACGGTGCTGCTGGCGCGTGAACTGGTGGCCTGGGGCGACACCGCAGCGGTGCTGACCGACGCCAACTTGCGGCGCGCACGTACCCTGGCAGAAGCCTGGGACGACAGTGCCGACATTTGCCACACCGACGAGGCCCTTGCATGATGACGCTATGGGACCTTGTGATTGGCCCATTTGCCGAATTTGCATTCATGCGCCGCGCGCTGGTGGCCACGCTGGCGCTGGCTGTGAGCGCTGCCCCGCTGGGCGTGTTCCTGACACTGCGGCGCATGAGCCTGCTGGGCGACGCCATCAGCCACGCGGTGCTGCCCGGTGTGGCGATTGGCTTCATGTTTTTTGGCCTGTCACTGACCGCCATGGCCGCTGGTGGTGTGATCTCGGGCATGCTGGCGGCCGGCCTAGCCGGTCTCATCAGCCGTTTCACCACCCTGAAAGAAGACGCCAGCCTGGCCGCCATCTACCTGGTGGCTCTGGCCCTGGGGGTGACCCTGTTGTCGCGGCAGGGCACACAACTCGACTTGCTGCATATTTTGTTTGGCAGCGCACTGGGGGTGGATGGCGCCGGGCTGCTGCTGGTGGTCAGCGTGGCCAGTGTCAGCGTGATCGCCCTGGCGGCGCTGTACCGCGGTCTGGTGCTGGAAAGCTTTGACCCGGTGTTTCTGGCCGCGGCTGCCGGACGCGGCTGGGGCCGACATGGCTGGATCTGGCAGCAAGCTTTTCTGATGCTGGTGGTGGTCAACCTGGTGGCTGGCTTTCAGACCCTGGGCACCCTGATGGCGGTGGGCCTGATGATGCTGCCTGCGGTGTCAGCGCGGCTCTGGCACGATTCTTTAAGCGCCCAATTGGTCAACGCCAGCGTCCAGGCTGCCTTGGCTGGCGGCGCCGGGCTGCTGCTGTCCTACCACCTTGACACACCCAGCGGCCCCACCATCATCGGCTGCGCCGGGCTGCTCTATGGCGTGTCCTTGGCTGTATCACCGGGGGGTTGGTTGCCCCAGGTACTCAAGCGCCCACATCGGGTGGGCTGATTTTGGAATCCGGATTTTTTGACTCTTTTGAAAGACATCGCATGAAACGCAGCACACTCAAGCACCTGGCACTGTCCATGCTCACCGTCTTCGGGCTGGTGCCCATGGCGGCCACCGCCGACGCCCCCATAGAGGTGGTGGCATCCTTCAGCATTTTGGGCGACCTGGTCCAGGTGATTGGCGGCGAACGTGTACATGTAGTCACCCTGGTTGGCCCCGATGCCGATGCCCACAGTTTTGAGCCTAGCCCCGCAGATGCCAAAGCCATCCTGAAATCAAGCCTGTTTGTCATCAACGGGCTTGGCTTTGAGCCTTGGACCGACAAATTGGCCAAAGCTGCCAACTACACGGGGCAAACCCTGATTGCATCCAAAGGTATCAAGGTGCGTCAACTGCCGCTGGAAAAAGGCCATCCCCATGCAGAGGTAGACCCGCATGGCTGGCAAGACCCCAACCATGTGGCGCTGTATGTCAAAAACATCACCCATGCACTGTCAAGAATTGACCAAGCGTATGCCAGCAGCTATCAAAAAAATAGCGAAGCATACATCCAGGAATTGAATTTACTGGACCAATTTGCCAAAAATCAGATCCAGAACATCCCCGTTGCCAAGCGCCAGGTCATTACCTCGCACGACGCTTTCGGCTACTTTGCGGATCGTTACCAGGTGCGATTTTTGGCGCCGCAAGGGCTCAATGCCGACATCGAGCCCAGCGCCAGGCAAGTCGCCCAATTGATTCGCCAAATCAAACAGGAACAGATCAAGGCCGTGTTCCTGGAAAACATGAGTAACCCCAAACTGTTGGCCCAAATTACCCAGGACACCGGTGTCACGCTGGGCCCCAAACTCTATGTGGATGCGCTTTCCGGCCCGCGCCAGCCGGGCTCAAGCTACCTGAAAATGATGCGATACAACATCAACCAATTGGTTGAAGGCATGCAACTGAATTAATTCATCTAGTCAGTTGGGGTCAGAGCACGTCGCTACGCGAGTGGTCTGACCCGCAAGCATCTGATCAGTTGGGGTCAGAGCACGTCGCTACGCGAGTGGTCTGACCCGCAAGATTATTTGGCTGGCGCCATCGCGTCCCAGGCCGCCAGGGCCTCGGCCACCAGCATCAGCCCCGGACCACCGCCCATGTAAACACAGACGGCCAACGCTTCTTCGAGTTCACCGCGGGTACAACCCAGACGGTGCAATGCCTTGACATGAAAGCCGATACAACCGGCGCAGTGCTGGGTCACACCAATGGCCAGGGCGATCAACTCTTTATGTTTGGCACTGACCAGGCCCTCGGCCATTGACGCCTTGGCCAATTGCGCAAAACCCTGCATGGCATCACCTTGCGACTTGCGAAACGGCCCGAGGTTGTCATTGATGTTCTTCATCAGACCGATGGAATCAAACGTACTCATAACGCTCCTTGCTTTTAAAAATCAACCGAATTTGGCAAACAATTTGCTGTACGGACCTTTCAATTTGCCCATGGCTTCCTTGATGGTTGCCATGTCCTGATTCAACAAGGCCGCCTCCAGGTTTGAGACCGACTGGTTCACCGCCTTGAGCAGTCCGGCAAACTCTGCGTTTTTACTCAGTTCGGCGGAGGCCTGCACTTCAAGCTGCCTGGCCAGATAACTCAAGGCGCCAGCCTGCGCGGTCAACAGCAGCATGCCTTTGGGCTGAGCCAGGGTCTCGTTGCCATGGATCATGATGACTTCCATCTGGCTGTGGTAGGCGTTCATATGGTCGCTGAACACCACCACATGGTTGCGCTGGCGCATGTCGGCCATGACATCACGCACCCGCTCCAGCGTGTTATGTGCAGTGCCGAGTTGCCCGGCGCTGACCTCCAACAAGGCCTGGTCATAGACCTTGCTCACCTCAGCCACCGACGCGACAAAGGCTGGGTCGCGGTCATAAGGCGCCGCCGGCTTGGCACCCACCTGGGTACTCAGTTTGTTCCAGGCCTGCTGCGCCTGCACCAGCGCCTGCTGTGCCTCTTCTTGAGACTTGCCGTTGGTCTTGTACAAGGCCATGCGGTACGGCGCATTAGCCGCCTGCATGATGTCAGTCACCGGGTCAGCCGCGTGTGCCAGGGTGCCAAAAGACAGGACGACAGCCAGACTGATGGCTTTTAAGGTGGGGCTGATGCGTGATGACATGGTCAATTCCTTGTGGTGTGGTTGAAGCCCCGAGTGTGTGAGCATCAGGTCAAGCCTACATAAGTGGAATCGAAAGTATTGTAAAGACAAGGACCATGGCGGTTGACCATTCCAATTGACCACGGCGGGTTAACGCTGCATCACCCTGCGGCTGAAGTAACTCAGGCCGTCGACCACGGCCACCAGCAGCATCATGGCGATCAGCACCGAGCTGGTTTCCATCATCTGGAACAAACCCATGTGAAAGGCCAGCATTTGCCCCAAACCACCCGCGCCGACAACACCCAGCACGGCCGCGGCGCGAATATTGTTTTCCCAGCGGTAGAGCGTGTAACTCACAAGTTGCGGCAAGGCCTGGGGAAAATCGGCATACCAGAAGACCTGTCCCTTGGAGACGCCGCGCACGCGCAAGGCATCGGCCGGGCCTTGCGGCTGGTTCTCGAAACTCTCGGCAAACAGGCGACCCAGCACACCTGTGGTGTGCAGCGTCAGGGCCAGCGTGCCTGCCAGCGGGCCCAGGCCGGCCGAGATCAAGAGCAGCGCCGCCCAAACCAGTTCTGGAATGCTGCGCAGCGCATTGAGCAACAGCCGGGTCAGGCCACGCCAGCGCGCCGCGTCACCGGGGTGGGTTCTGGCTGCAGGCAAGGCCAGCATCAAGCCCGCCACGGCCGCCAGCGCCGTGCCCAACGCCGACATCGCCAGGGTTTCCAGGCTGGCCCAGAGCACTTTCTGCAGAAACACCGGTGTGGTTTGTGGCACCAGCAATTCACCGACAAAACGCGCCATCGAAGCCAGCGCATCGGTCGATAAAAACTTGCCCCACTGCAAATCCAGGGAGACGAAGCTGGCCAGCACCAAAACCAGCAGCCCCAGGTTAAGCCAGCAGGCCTGGCAGCGCCAGTGCCACAGCGGAGGTGGACGCGCGGGAGTCATGCCAGGGATTTCCGCAGCAGGCTGCTGGCCCGATCCGCCAGCCAAACCAGCGCCATGAACACCAGTAACATGGTGGCCACTTCGCTGCCGTTGAACATTTTCATGGAAGCATCCATCTGCTGGCCCAGCCCGCCGGCACCAACAAAGCCCAGCACGGCCGAGGAGCGGATGGCACATTCCCAGCGGTAGACCGTGTAGCTAGTGAGCTCGGTGGCGCTTTGGGGCAACAATCCGTAGCAAAAGGCCTGCAACCGGCCGCTGCCATTGCGCAGCAGGTTTTGGCAGGGTTGCGCGTCGCTGGATTCAAGAATGTCGGCGTAAACCTTGCCCAGCATACCGGCATAGGTGAGCGCAATCGCCAGCACGCCCGAGGTGGGCCCCAGACCGACCACACGAACAAAAATCAGCGCCCAGATCAGCTCAGGCACACTTCTGAGCAACATCAACAGCCAGCGCACTGCCTGGCGAACAAGGGCGGGCACAACAGCCATGCGACCCGACAAGGCGGAGATCGAGAGCGGGCGCGCCGCGATCAGCGCCAGCGGAATGGCCCAGCCCAGCGCCAGCACAATGCCCGCCGTGGCGATGGCCACGGTGCGCCAGGTCTCACGCGCCACCATCAGCAGGAACCCGGGCTCCAGCTTGGGCGGAAAAAAGTCACCCAAAAAATGCAGCGTGGGGCGCAGGCTCTCGGGGCTCAGCAGGATCCAGGGCTTGAACTCGGCCAGCACCAGCAGCGGCCAGGCCACCACGGCCGTGGCCAACAGCGCACACAGCCGGCCGATCCAGGCGGGGTCGTGGCGTGCCGCAGGCGTTGCGTGCAAAGTCACCATGTCAGCGGCAAGTCATGGGCACGGCTGGGGCACTGGCTACCGACATATCAAGCGGCGGTGCAACTCCGGTCAGCTCGTCCAGATGGCGCGCATACAAATCGGTCAGGCGCACGGGCGTCACTTCGGCAGTGGGCAGGTCAAACACCACCTCACCGTCGCGCAAACCCACAATACGGGGGAAATGCTGCAGCGCCATGTCGACATGGTGCAAGGTGGCGACCAGCGTGGCCTGCTGTTCACGCGCCACTGCGGTGATCGACGCACAGGCTTGGCGGGCGCGCTCGGGGTCAAGCGCCGACAGCGGCTCATCAACCAGCAGCAGGCGCGCATTCGCTACGGCCAGGCGGGCCAGCCCGACGCGCTGGCGCTCCCCGCCCGAAAGCCGGTCGACGCGTTCGAACAATTTTTCAGCCAGGTCAAAGCGCGACAGCGCCGCTTCGGCCAGTTCAATTCTCTGCGGGTAGAGCAAACTACCCAGGCTTTCCCACAAGCCCATGCCCGGCAGCAGGCCGGCCAACACGGCGGTGATGACCCGCTGACGCGGTGGCAGCGGTGGCACTTGCGGAGCCAGACAGAGTTGCCCGCGCAGCCGCTGCAGGTCTGCGGTGCGTAGCGTCCATGGGTCGCGTCCATCCAGCAGCAATTGGCCCCCAGTCGGTTTCAGGGCGCAGGCCATC
>Ga0209211_10008911_pt1 | contig 13566 bp, 14 predicted proteins | sample RifGroA2_FD_183992 | JGI IMG/M metagenome (GOLD analysis project Ga0209211, IMG submission 183992) | Groundwater microbial communities from Rifle, Colorado, USA - Groundwater A2 (SPAdes) (version 2) | ecosystem: Environmental > Aquatic > Deep subsurface > Groundwater | place: Rifle, Colorado...
GCAAACGAGATCAGCGTCATGGTGACGGGATTGGAGTGCTTCAGGCCGAATCTGGCGGCAATGTTTGCGGCCGCGTAGGACATGGCGCACGCAAGGGCCACGATTTGAGGAGGCAAGTTCATCAGTTCCTATTCCAGAGATGTTCTTTGTGGTCAAATCATCTCTGAGAGCGCGCGTCAAGTCACACTGAGGAAAGTTCCGTATTTGCCCCATTCTCGAGGCGTTTTTTCGCATAGCTAACTTAGACCGGTTCCCGATCCGGTCACATCAAGGAGTCCGGACTGTCACTAAAGTAGCGGATGAAAATAACCGCTTGATAGATTTCCCTAGAAACCTGATAATATAAGGTATCAGGCCTGATACCTTCTGCCGCTTGTTGGCGGGAGTAAACTATGGAGAGTAGAGAGTTGCAAGAGATCAGCGCTCGGGCTGAGCAAGTCAAGAAGCTACTGGGACGTGGCTCAGACACGCTGCATTTGATAGAAAACGATCTTCCACGGCTGGTGGCTGAAGTTGAGCGGTTGAGAACGGAGCTCGAACAGGCCGGGAAGTGTCCCCATGGGGGTTTTTATAAAGACCGCACCTGTGTTGAGTGTTTTGGCGACGGCACGGAGGAGATGCGGGAATGCGGCGCATGCGGCAGCAAGACATGGCATCGCGGCGGGAAATGTCTGCGCCATGATGCGTCAGTCCCGAAGCCCTATGAACCTTTAAGGGCCGAGCTGAAGCAGTTGCAGGGCGAGATTCAGACAGTCCAGGGGCAATTCTCAACCCGCGTCGCACAGGCGGAAGAACGTGTGAGAGAGATCGAGGCCACATGCGTTGCGATGCGGGAGGCGCTCGAGTATGTCAAGGGGAGGATCGGCTCAATGAACATAGGCGAGTCGTTGATCAAGATTGATCGGGCTCTTTCTTCCTCGACTGGCGATCGGGCGATGGAGGACGAGAAGGAAACAAAGTAACGCAGGCGTTGAGCCCGCGGTGAACTGTCAGGCTTGAGTTGTTGGCTCATGGGGCGATCAAATTCACGATCCTAAGGGTCGAACCGCCGGATTTAAAAATGAAAGGCCCGAGACTCTAACAAGCCCGGGCCTTTTTGTTGTATGGACCAGGAAAAACAACGCAGCAGTGGACACAAACATAAGCGGGCGGTAAATATCTCCCTGGTAATGCTGGGTCAGAGCTTCCAGGCGCTGTCCCTTTCGGGCATCGCTCTGTTTCTCCCCGTAATACGAAGCGACCTCGATCTCTCTTTCACTCAAGGGGGGACTCTCTCTGCGGCCAGAATTTTTGTCTATGCCTTGATGCAGATTCCAGCGGGCTATCTGGCCGACCGGTATGGTCTGAAGAGAATATTTTTCATCGGGGTTCTCGGTACCACCGTCCTCTCTTTAACCTTCGGCCTGGTCTCCGGCTACTGGCAGGCTTTTCTTAATCAGGCGGCAACCGGTTTCTTCAACGCCTTGCTTTTTGCATCCGCGCTCGCTCTGTTGCCAGGCTGGTTCGGCGCGCAGCGGCGTGCCACAGCCATGGGGCTTTCTTTAGTCGGTCTCTTTTTAGGTCAGGTAATCGTTAACGCGTTTGGTCCCTTGCTTGCCGAACATTTTACCTGGCGCTTTCCGTTCATTTTCTTCGCGTCCATAGGGATACTGGCATCCTTTGCTTATCTCTGGCTTGGCGAAGAGTCTCCCCATGCTGAGTCAAGGCAAAAACTCAGCACAGTCAACGTATTTCAGCTTTTCCGCTCTCGCTTCATGTGGCTGTGCGGCATCATCCAGTATGTAAGGCTCGGCGTTGTCCAGGGTACTTCGTTCTGGCTGCCCAGTCTTCTTATCGATGAGAAAGGTCTCTCCTTACATGCAACCGGGTTAATGATTGCGTTTTGGACCCTGATCATTGCCCCGTCTAATATAATCGGGGGGTACTTGTCCGACAAGCTGAAGAAGCCCACTCTTATCATAGGGTTCTCCCTATTTACCCTCGCAATTACGACGGCTGCGTTTGTGAAGGTCGACAACGTAGTGCCGCTTATCATCCTGTTATTCATAAACGCAGTGTTTGTCCAGTTTTACTTTGGGCCGCTTTTCGCCGTTCCTGTGGAAAAGTACGGTGCGCGCATGATCGGGACGTTGTCGGGCTTTGGCAACTTCTTTGCCAACGTGGGAGCGTTTACGTTTACTTATTTGCTCGGCGTGCTCAAGGATCAGACCGGTTCTTTCGAGTTGGGCTTCTATGCGATTGCCGCGGCTTGTCTTCTTGGCCTTGTGTCTACGGTCTTGCTGGAAAAGATGAGGGGCGATGCGCCCGGAAAAATAGACCGTGCAGAGATATAAAAGGCTAATAGGGCCAGGTCTCGCAAAGAGCTCGGGCCATTTTGTTTTCTCAACCTATTTAGACAATTGACAATACTTGGGATACGTATAGAAAATCTCAGTGAGGCGGGCTTGGGGATTGGTTCATTATGAAGCGGGGCAAGGTCGTTATCATTACCGGAGCAACCAGGGGGATTGGGCGATACGCGGCGCACTCCTTTGCGCAGGAGGGCGTGCCGATCGCCCTTGTTGGGCGCGACGACGGGCGCTTGCGCAGGGTATCAGGCGAGTTGCGGGAGATGGGCGCGGACGTGTTAGCGGTAAGGGCGGATGTCCGGAGCGAAGACGAGGTGAGCGGCATGGTCGATCGGATTGTCCGTCATTTCGGCCACATCGATGTCTTGGTAAATAATGCCGCCGTGGTCACCCACTTTGCCATGGGATATCCGCGCTGGCCGCGCATACGGGATATGGAGAAGGATTTCTGGGATGATGTGATACAGACCAACCTCGGTGGGACCTTTCTTTGCACGAAGCACATACTGCCTCACATGGAAAAGCGAAAATCCGGACACATTATCAACCTTTACGGCGGCGCCAATGTCAAAAGCCTCGGCTCATGCGCCTACGTGGTCTCCAAGGAGGCGATCCGCGCCTTTACCCGCTACGTGGCGGAAGAGGAGCGGGAATGGAATATCTGCGTGGTGGCTATGACGCCCGGGAAGGCCGTCGCCACAGAAGAAGCTCCTCAGGAGGCGCGCCGGCGTCTGCCGGGTCTGGAGATGATGGGCAACGCGTTTATCCAGGCGGCCGAGGCGCCCATGGAATGGACGGGAGAATTGCTTTTCGTTGAAGCTGGCCGTCTTCAAGTCATGCCGTAAAAAGGGAGGAAAATATGTCCATAAGACTTTTTCTCTTCCTCTTTCGGACGCCTCTGCCTGATCCATTCTGACGGGTATTTTTTGGCGTTGCGGCTAAAGATTACCGCCGTCTTGCCCCACCGTAACCAGAAAATCGCCGGCGGCCGGTGCGTCCGCCGCGGGAAATGGGCGGGGCTTTGTCGTCGAGCAGGCGCGTGTATTTGTAGGCGAAGCCTTCCAGCTTCACGCGCGGAATTTTCTGGCCGATGAAGCGCTCGATCGCCGCGATTTCAGGGATGTCCTCAGCGATCATGATGGTGAAGGCGTCGCCCACGCTCTGCGCGCGGCCCGTGCGGCCGATGCGGTGGACATAGTCCTCCGGATGATGGGGCACGTCGAAGTTGATGACGTGGCTGATCTGCTCGACGTCGATTCCCCGCGCGGCGATGTCGGTGGCGACCATGACCTCGTAGCGACCGTTGCGAAAACCGTTCAGCGCCTGCTCGCGCTCGCGCTGGGTGCGATTGGAATGAAGCACCGCGACGGCGTGACCCTGATCGTGGAGCTTGCGTGCGACCCGGTCGGCGCCATGCTTGGTACGGCAGAAGATGAGCACCTGGTCGTAGTCGGTGCGTCTGAGCAGTTCCTCCAACAGTTCCTGCTTCTGGTCGCTGGCCACGGGATAGAGCGCATGCGTCACGGTCTCGGCGGGCGAACGGCGCAGACCGATCTCAATAGTCTCTGGATTGCGCATCGCCCATTTGCACAGCTGCTCGATCTCGGGCGGGATGGTGGCGGAGAACAGCATCGTCTGACGCGTGCGCGGGCAATGTTCGACGATGCGGCGCACGTCGGGCAGGAACCCCATGTCGAGCATCCGGTCCGCTTCGTCCAGGACGAGGATTTCGATCTGGTTGAGCTTAACCATGCCGCGTTGCATCTGATCAAGCAAGCGCCCCGGGGTTGCCACGAGGATGTCCACGCCCTGACGCAGCGCCTGGTCCTGTCGGCCATAGCCCGTTCCGCCGAAGACGACCACGGTGCGCAGGTTGGTGAAGCGCGCGTAATCGTGGATGGCGGTCTCGACCTGGGCGGCGAGTTCGCGGGTCGGTTCAAGCACGAGCGCCCGCAACGCGCCGTGCTGGGCGAGGCGGGAGAGAATGGGCAGCGCGAATGCGGCGGTCTTGCCCGTGCCCGTCTGGGCGGAGCCGATGAGGTCGCGCCCCGACATCACGAGCGGGATGGCGCGGAGCTGGATCGGAGTAGGGTCGGTGTAACCCGCGGCGCGAACGCCTTCGAGCACTTTGGGGGAGAGGCCGAGCGTGGAGAATGGCATAATGTCTTCTTATAGGCACGATCCCGCCGAGCTGACAAGCCCCGCCGCCCGCCGGGGGGGGTTTAGGGGCGTGGGGCTTGGCCGTTTGCGCCTTTCCGTTTGGAGTGACGGTCATTTAGCGGCTAGTGGAGAATGTCCGGCGGGCTTTTCAGGAACTGCGCGAACCGCGCCTTATCGATACATTTCTCGTAGGCTTCATCAGCGCTGATCCATTTTTTGTTGAGAAGTTCCAGAATCGCGTCATCCAGAGTCTGCATGCCCACCTTCTTACCCGTTTGCATCATCGAGGGAATTTGATACGTCTTGCCCTCCCGGATCAAATTGCCGACAGCCATCGTGCAAACCAGTATTTCCAGTCCGGCACAGCGTCCCTTCCGGTCGACGCGCTTGAAGAGGTTCTGTGCCACGATCACCTTGAGCGCGGTAGACAATGTGTTCCGGATCTGAGCCTGTTCTTGATGAGGGAAAACCTCGATGATGCGATCGACCGTTCTTGCCGCGTTTTCCGTGTGGAGAGTTCCGAACACCAGGTGACCGGTAGCGGCGGCCTCGACCGCCAGGCGAATGGTCTCGAGATCGCGCATCTCGCCCACCAGGATGATGTCGGGATCTTCTCGCAGCGCCCCCCGCAGCGCCGCTGAAAAGGATTGCGTGTGGACGCCGATTTCACGGTGGTTCACCACACAGCCCTGGCTCTGGTGGACAAACTCGATCGGGTCCTCGATCGTTAGAATGTGATCTTTGCGGTTCTTGTTGGCGTAGTCGATCATGGCTGCCAGGGTCGTTGACTTACCGCTTCCGGTCGGCCCTGTTACCAGGACCAATCCCTTGCGCAGCATAGCGGCGCGCGTGAGTATAGGCGGGAGTCCGAGCTCCTCGGCCGTTAGCACCTGGTTGGGGATTTTTCGGAACACCGCCGCGCAACCATACTTCTGGTTGAAGAAGTTGGCCCGAAAGCGCGCCAGCCCCGCAATCTCATAACCGAAATCCACATCTCCCGTTGACTCGAAATGCTGTTTTTTCTTAGCCGGCGCGATCTCGAAAAGCATCTCGCGCAGATCTTCGTGCGAGAGGGCCTCCTCGTTCTCGATCTGTTCCAGGTCTCCATCGATGCGTAAAAGGGGTTTTTGACCCGAGACCAGATGAAGGTCCGATGCCCCCTTTTCGACCATGATATTGAATAGCGTATCGAGCTTGGCCATCGTTACTCTTCACACCTCCTTAATGGTATTCGACCTAAGAATCAACAGACCTGATCCGGGAATTTCGGAATTTGTATCGTGCGAGAAGGAAGTCCGGGTTTTCTCTTTAAGATCCAGATACCGCCACCGTTGCTTCTGCTGATGGAAAAGACTCCTTTTTCATCTCCAACTCCCACAGCGAGCGGATTGCTGCAGACACTCCTAAAATCACCAGCCCGATAATCCCCGCAAGAAAAAGCAGCGCTGTGGCAGGGCCGATGATGGTGGCCAGAGTGCCCATAAATAGACCGCTAGGGGCCCGCAGCCCCTGCGCCGCGAAATTATAGACCCCGATGACCCGCCCTCGAACAGCCTGAGGGGCCCAGGCCTGGACAATGCTCTGAGACATCGAGACGAAGGTAATCTGCATGGCCCCCAGCATGCAAAGCAGGATCAGCGAGATGCTATAGATAGTAGAAACGGCAAAGAACATCAGGAGGAGCGACCAAGCCAAAGCCCCGGCAGTGACCATGACGGGTCTGAGCTTTGTACCGCCGGCCCAACCGAGCAAAAACCCGCCCAAGATGGCCCCCAAACCATTTGCCGATAAGAGAATACTGTAGCCGGTCGAGGAGACGCCTAATTGTTGAGCGAAGGCAGGAAGGAGGGCCTGGAAGGCATTGCCGAGGAGCAACGAGCTTGCCGCCACTACGACGAGCAGCGCGACAATCATAGGATTCTGTCTCACCACCTGAAATCCTTCAAGGATGAAAGACCATTCGCTTTCGCTCCGTTTCCCAGCCGTAGCTCCTCGATAGGGATAGAACATGATCGAAACCGACATTGGAAGGTATATTAATATATTTGCGATAAATCCCCAGCCTGGACCTACCATGCCCATGAGCAATCCACCGATAGCGGGACCGATCGTGGCGGAAAGAGGTCTCAAGATGGCATTTAGGCTGACGGCGCTGATCAGTTTATCCGCGCCAACCATTTCATGGATGATCAGCATGCTGCTGGGAGAAAAAATGAGGCCCGCGATGCCGTGGATCACAAGCAGAACGGCCATATGCCAGATCTGGAGCTGACCTGTGAGATATAGAAAACCCCATCCGAAAGAACTGACGATAAAGAGGCTTTGTGAAATCTGGATCAGCCAGCGGCAGTCGAGCCGATCCGCCAGAGAGCCCGAATAAAAAGAAAAAAGAGTAAAGGGTAACCAATGGGCAACGACCGCATAGCCCAACCAGAACGGTGAGTGCGTCAATTGCCATATGACCCAATAGGCGATGACGTGCTCGATATTATCTGCGGCCATGGATAACAGGGCGGTGGCCGCGTACAAGCGAAAGTGGGGCACAGTTAAGGCCGGGAAGCGATGCGGCTTCGGGTGAGTTGGCGCCGAGTTTTCCATTTTTCTTCTGCCATCGCACCTTTCATCTCCCATGTCAATCGAGGTGTGGATCTACGGCATCATCCACCGCCGCGATATTTACGATAGAATTGTAAGGCGTTTTGCCAGATAGTTCGGGAGTCCGGCCGCCCGTACTCCCTGGAGCATCGGGCCTTTTTGTTCTTCCTGTTGCCTATTGCCTAATGCCTCACGCCTGTTTATATTTTACGCGAGACTAACTTCGACCGGGTCTCTGGATACGGTCGCATCTTGGATTCGTTTTACAATAGCCCGGACAAGCCATGGCCAGAACTAATTCAGCTCAGCGCCAGTCGGAAACGGGACAGCAACCGGCACGCGGGGGGCTGCTAATGCCGAGGGAGCATGGGGCATACGCAGAAGTCGTTTTTCCTCTGCTCACGGCCCTCGGGCTCGGGCGGCTCGGTGCCGCTCAACTGCTTCTGGCGGTTGCGACGATTGCCGTCTTCCTTGCCCATGAGCCGCTCCTCATTGTGGCAGGGGAACGGGGAAAGCGCACCCTGGCCCGGTTAAGAGAGCGAGCTCAGCGGGCAGCCGCTGCTTTGCTGGCTTTCGCGATTGCCAGTGGCGGCCTCGGTTGGTGGAGCGCGCCGGCGGATGCGCGCCTGGCAGTGTTCCTTCCTTTGGCGCTCGGGGCGTTGCTGGTTCCGCTTATCTTCACTCACCGCGAGAAGACTACGGTGGGTGAGCTGTTTGTCGCCCTTACCTTTGCCAGTACACTGATCCCGGTCGCACTGGCCGGGGGTGTCAGTCCACGCAACGCGGTCACTGCGAGCGGCGCATGGTGCACGGTTTTTTGCCTGGGGACGCTCACGGTGCGGGCCGTCATCGCGAGCGTCAAAAAGACTATAAACTCCCGCTGGCCATCCTACGCTATCGTTACCCTAAGCCTTGCTGCGATGGCCGCCGCATTTCTCTTGGCTATGACAAAAATCCTGCCCACGCTGGCCGCAGCGTCCGTCCTTCCTTCTGCGCTCGTTGCCCTGGCGTGCGGTTTGCTTGGAGTTCATCCCCGCCGTCTGCGCACGATGGGATGGTCGCTCGTCGCGAGCAACTTCATTACACTGGCCGCGCTCCTTGCCGGCTTACGTTAAGCGCCGCTCCAGTGGTACCTATAAGGGCGGAGTAACAATTTATGCCGGAAGTAGAATTCAGACGCGCGGAGCCGCAAGACTTTTCCGCCATCCTGAAGCTTCAGTCGGACAACTATATCGGCAACCTCGCCGTGGAGGAGCGCAAGGAAGGTTTTCTTTCTGCCGAGTTTACCCCTGAGCAGGTTGCGGCAATGGCGGATGACATCGGCATCATCGTCGCCGTTGAGTCGCACTCCGTCCTGGGATACCTGTGTAGCTTTCGCTGCGACTTTAACCACCGGTCTCCTGTCATCGCAAAAATGCTCGAGGCGTTCCATCGGGTTCATTTCCAAGGGAAACCGCTTTCTTCCCGCAAGACTTTCATCTACGGGCCCGTGTGCATCGACCGAGCCCACCGCGGTCGCGGCTTGCTTCTGGGCCTCTACGAGGCTTTGAAGAGGGAAGCGGCACGGGAATTTGAGGCGGGTGTCGCGTTTGTCGCCCGCGACAATCCTCATTCACTGCGGGCCCATGTAGCCGGGCTGGATATGGCGGAGGTTGGCGAATTTGAAGTTGAAGGCAACGTCTACGCGATTCTGGCCTTCAACCTACGTTGAGAGCTATGGCCGTCGTATTTGGCACTGCCCGACTCCAAGCCTGAGTCTGGGTCGGATTACCTCACCGTGGAACACTTTTCCACGAAAGCCCGGATGACCTGGTTGAAGGTTTCGGGTTGTTCGCGGTAGCAGAAATGGCCGGCCTGGTTGATCACGTGCATCTCCGCGATCGGCGCGCTGTCGGCGATCAGCCCAAATAGAAACTGGCCGCGCTTTAAAGCAGCGGTGGGATCGTTGTAGCCCCAGACGAGAAGGGTTGGGGTCTTCAAGCGACCCTGCGTGATCCAGTTCAGGGTTTCTTTTTTCTCGCGCGCCAGTTGCGGTAGAAAGCGGCGCCTCTTCAGCCCCTGCTCCTCCATCTTTCTTACGGCTTCCTGATATTTGGGCAGGTTGGCAATCTCGACGGCACCATCCAGCCACGAATCCGTAATGTGTTTGCCGCTATAGGAATAATGCTCGGCCACCCAGCGCTGGCTTTTTCGGCTCAGGCGCGGCTTTGGGGCGTTGGCCAGGATGGATTCTGTTTTTGAAGTTCCGGGAGAGAGTGTGCCGCTGTCAACGATGATGCAGGAGCCGATGAGTTCCGGGTGCTCCAGAGTGAGGCGGGCAACCAGGTATCCGCCGCGCGAGTGGCCGATCACGTGCGCATTCTTGAGCGACATGGCAACGAGAAAGCGGTAGGCGTGTTGCACCACCGCGGCCATCGTATAATCGTCGTCGCTCTTCGGATTGTCCGTGTGGCCCTGTCCCAGCTTGTCGACCGCGATCACGCGAAACCACCGGGCCAGACGGTCGAAGTTCAGTTCCCAGTCGATTGCGCTGTCGCACGCGTCCGTCGTCCCGAAGTGGCTTCCGTGGAAGAAGACCAGGGTCTCTCCGCTGCCCTTTTCGAAATAGCGGGTACTGATGCCGCCGACATTTATAAATCGCGCGCCTGTCATCATCTTTGGGCCCCCCCGTTTCAAGGATTCTTCTGCCCGCATAATCGAAAGCAGAAGCTCTTGTCAACAGGGGCCGTCAAATCGCGCGGGCTGGAGAGGATGTCATAAAATGACCTTGCCACCTCCCACGACCTGGATTATCATGCCTTAAAATCAGCCTGGGAAAGGGCGGTAAGAACCAGCGATATGAAAGAAGGATTAGTTCCTGGATTAACCCATAAAAAAGGCTCGGTGATAACACCCGAGATGGGCGTTCAACACTTTGGACCGGGCGTTCCCTCCGTTTTCTCCACGCCCTCCATGATCGGGTTGATGGAAAGGACCTGCGTCGAGCTTTTGACCCCCTATCTGGATGAAAACGAGCAGAGTGTCGGCTTTCATGTAGATGTGAGGCATCTTGCTCCCACGCGCATCGGCCAGAGCGTCACCATCGCGGCCACGCTTCAAGAAGTGAAGGAAAGGAAGTTTCGTTTTGCCGTTGAGGCTGTCAACGATCAAGGCGTGAAGATCGGAGAGGGGATCCACCGAAGGGCGCTGATCAACCTGAAGCAGTTCACGAGTAATGGCTGAGATGGGCTTTTGGCGGATCGTCTGTCGGCCTCCTGGGAGACCCGTCTCGCTCCCCTGACTGGCATCAGGGTTTTTCAACACCATGACCAACATACCGACGCCGAAACCTTACGCCAAATTAAACCTTGTAGGAGCGCCTCCGGTCATGTAAAGTTATCCTCAATTAGGCAAATTAGTACCGGTGATACTTTATTCTTCATCTAATGGCGCGTAAGAGGAGAAAGGCCGGCCACCCGCCCCTCCCTCTTCCAAAATCCAAAGGCTATCAAGGGCCTGAAAAAGGAGTGAATCATGAATCCTCTTTTGGTGGTTGTCGCCCCGTTAGTGTTGGTGATCATAGGCATGATATTGAACAGTGCGCCGCTTTCATTCGATCAACCTGAAAGTTCGCCAGAGCAAGATCCTGCCAAGAGATTGGCGGCCGAAAGGCAAGCTTACCGCGCCTTCTTCGACAACCAGAGAAAGCGATCTTTGAAGAGGCAGACAAGGGTCGGTCAATATGCTTGGCTGGTGCTTGTCGCAATTATTGCGTCTTCCTGGTGGATGTATTTAGATACAGTGCGTAAAACGACAGCCTTGAATCAAATTGCCGTGATTCAAACCTTGTCCGCATCGGAAGGAAAAGAGCTGGTCCTGTCTGTGACTCTGCGCGACGGGAATAATGTAAAGTACCTCATCAAATCGGAAAAAGCCGGCGCATCAGGCGGCGCCGCCAAGGAAGGACTCTCGAAAGAGTCTGTCTCATCCTGGGAAATGTCCAGATTAGGAACGGCTCAGAGTATCGGCGATAAAGCATTGCCTCTCGGCATCGCCCTGAAGATTTCTGACCTGAAAATTTTGAACTAGGGAAATGGCAGATCAGGGGTGAAGTAAGGTGAAGGACTTGGAATTTCACTCCTGGAGGGGCTGCGTGGTCGCAAGTCCTGACCCCTCGATATTCAGTAGCCGGTAGGCCCGTTAGAGAGTAGCCCTTTTGGGGCGACTCGCTTAAAGGCAGGCCAGCTCATCCCGTAAGGGAGAGGCTGGCCTTTTTGCTTTCTTGAGAAGGGAGAGATGGGAAAATGGATGCCCGTAATAAGCAGACTCTCCTTTCGATGCTTAAACAATGAGGCAAACGACAAACGCTCGGTCGACAAAGCTACGTATGAGGAAGCCCGGCTTAAAAGCACGCCTCCGTCATACTCTAGGGGAGTTCTTTGCGCGGCGGGTGGGTGGATTGGAGCATACAGAACTCAAGATTGTTGATGACCTGATTCTTCTCCGCTGCAAGGAAGCCATTTCCCCCTCGGAGGTTAGCCTGGGTACTTTGAAGTCCGGCCGGTTGCTTCTCCAGGAGGTCAACGAAAGGGTGTGTCGGGAGCTTCAGCCGGACCTTGATAGGGTTCTCCGGGAGATCACCGGCCTGCATCTTGTTGATATTTGTGTGGGATTGTTTTTGGCACGGCGGGAAAAAATATTTCTCTTCACCATGAACGGTACGGTGAAGCAATAATCGAAAAGGGAAGGAAGGTGAAATGAATACGCTGAAAACCACTTTTTTGATGGCGCTTTTGACGGTTCTTTTGGTCACAGCAGGTGGGGCATTGGGGGGTGAAGGGGGCATGATGATGGCTTTTATCTTTGCCCTGGTCATGAACGGTGTCAGTTACTGGTTCAGTGACAAGATTGTTCTACGCATGTACGGGGCAAAGGAGATTGGCCCAGAAGAGTCTCCACGGCTCCATCGAGTTGTACAAGAGCTGACTTTGCTGGCGAAAATACCCATGCCCAAGCTCTATCTTATTCCCCAGGAGGCACCGAATGCCTTTGCCACGGGGCGAGACGAAAAGCATGCCGCTGTGGCAGTTACGGAAGGCATTCTCCGCATTTTAGATGAGGCAGAACTTCGGGGAGTGCTGGCCCACGAGCTCTCCCACATAAAGAACCGCGACATCCTCGTTGGGACCATTGCCGCCGCCATGGCCGGGGCCATTTCCATGTTAGCCAACATGGCCCATTGGGGGATGATTTTCGGAGGAAGGGGCAACGATCACCGGGAAGGAGGTCATCCCATCGTTGCCCTGGCCATGATCATCATCGCGCCCTTGGCCGCCCTCTTGGTTCAGATGGCCATCTCACGCAGCCGGGAATTTGGGGCCGATGCAACCGGCGCGGCCATATCCGGTGATCCCTTGAGTCTCGCCAATGCGCTCAAAAAGCTTCAACAAGCTGCCGAGCGAGTTCCTATGGAGGCCAACCCCGCAACGGCCCACATGTTCATCGTGAATCCTTTAACCGGCGGAGGCCTCATGACTCTCTTCAGCACCCATCCCCCTCTGGAGGAACGGATCAGTCGGTTGGAGGAGATGGCAAGCAAGAGATTATGAGGGGACCGGGTATAGTCATTTTGCTCTACGGGCTTCTTGTCTTCGGCGGTGGGATCATTGGTTACACCGCTAGCGGAAGCATGGCATCCGTTATAGCCGGCGGGGTGTTTGGGCTGGGGCTCCTGGCCAGTGGTTTGGGGGTGCTTAGAGGCAAAGATATGGGGTTTCTGATGGCCCCTATCTTAACCGTACTCCTTACCATGTTTTTCGGCTATCGCTTCGCGCTGAGCGGTGAGCTCATTCCGTCCGGACTGATGGTAGCTCTGGGCCTTGTTGCGGTTATCCTGTATTTCGTTTTGCGCCGATAGGGAGATCTGGTGACACCGGACCGATTAAAAGCTTATGACTCTAAGTCCTAGTGGCCGGATCGATATTGTACCCCAGGGGGAGTTCCACTTTGAGGTGCGCTTTTTCGCAGGCGAGAGCGATAAGCGTTACCGTAGCTGGTCTTTGCCCCTTGCCGCCGCGGAGGTTATCACTCGATGGTGGTTGAGGCGGTCACTCCCGCTGGGAGAGGCACCTCTCGACAGCGAGGAGTCCGCAAGGTTGGAGGTAAGGGCGGATGAAACCTGCTCTATCTCGCTAAAGAGGGTAGCAGGCAAATCAGACATCCGGGAGCTTCATCGAGAGACGCCGATTGCCGATTGGCTCCGCTATCACAACCTCTGGGAGGGTCCTCATTCTTATGAAGCTCCCAAACTGCTGATCGTTACCTGCATGGATTATCGCATCCATTTGCATGTTCCCGAAAGGTTTGCTTATGTCCTGCGTCTGGCCGGAGCCAATCTGCGTCACCGGGAGTTTGATCTTGCCTGTGTGCTGGCTTTTGCCGGTATTCGCCATGTCTGCCTCGTTGGTCACACAGACTGCGCGAT